>Ga0268276_1000540_pt1 | contig 44310 bp, 28 predicted proteins | sample saktaG_4_FD_190145 | JGI IMG/M metagenome (GOLD analysis project Ga0268276, IMG submission 190145) | Saline water microbial communities from Sakinaw Lake, British Columbia, Canada - sak_2010_1_5_45m | ecosystem: Environmental > Aquatic > Non-marine Saline and Alkaline > Saline ...
TATATTCTTAGCAAACTTTATTAGGAACGTTTCTTTCTTTTTCATTGGCGGACACCTCAACTGTCCACCCCCAGTATAGCCTAATGGCTTACTGGGTTATATATTTTGCTAGCATTTCTACGGCACCAAATAAACACAAAATTTATAAATAGAGAATGGTTTTCTTATATATGCACCTAAGAAAATATGCACAAATTCATTCTAAAAATTTTGATAGGGGTGATTGTCCGTGACTAAATTCATTGTAGTAGCAGGTGGTGTTATTTCAGGTGTAGGTAAAGGAGTCACAACTGCTTCTATTGGGAAGATTCTACAGGAATATGGTTATAAGGTTACAGCTGTTAAGATAGATCCATACATAAATTATGATGCAGGTACTCTTCGTCCTACTGAGCACGGCGAAGTTTGGGTTACAGATGATGGCGGAGAGATTGATCAGGATTTAGGCAATTATGAAAGATTTCTTGGAATGGAAATTCCAAAAATCAATAATATAACAACTGGCCAGATTTATGGCAATGTTATTGAGAAAGAAAGAGCAGGCAAATATTTAGGTGAAACTGTTCAGTTTATACCTCACATTCCAGATGAAATAAAAAAAAGGATAAGAGAAGCTTCAAAAGGTTATGATTTCTGCTTGATTGAAATTGGAGGAACAATTGGTGATTATGAGAATATTCCTTATTTGTTTGCAATGAAAAGTTTAGAGAGGGAAATCGGAAAAGAAAATATTAGCTATGTTTTAGTAACCTACTTACCAGTTCCATCACATATTCATGAGATGAAGACAAAACCAACACAACAAGCAATTAGATTATTGACAGAGCATGGGATAATACCTGATTTCATTGTTTGTAGAGCAAATAAGCCGTTGGATTCTGTAAGGAAAAAGAAAATAGAATTATATGCTAATATTAGATCAGATCATGTTATCTCAGAACCGGATATTGATACCATATACAGGATTCCGCTTGATCTAGAGAAAGACAATATGGGATTAAAGATGTTGAAAGAATTCAACCTAAAACCAAAAACTAAGCCAGATTGGAAAAAATGGAAAAAATTAGTTGAGAATATTGTAGATCACAAAAAGAAAATAAAGGTAGCTATGGTTGGCAAATATCTTGATATTGGAGATTTTACATTAGAAGATTCGTATATTTCAATAAATCAAGCATTAAAACATGCAGGCGCAAACTTAAATGCTAAAGTAGAAATTCATTGGATAGATTCAAAATCTTTTGAAAAAGATTTTTCAAAATTGAGTGAATTAAAGAATTACAATGGAATAATCATTCCAGGTGGTTTTGGCGGTTCTGGTGTTGAAGGCAAAATAAAAGCAATTGAATTTGCCAGAAAGAATAACATTCCATTCTTAGGATTGTGTTATGGTTTGCAATTAGCAGTAGTTGAATTTGCAAGAAATGTGTGCAATATGCCAGATGCAAACACAACAGAAGTTAACAAAAAAACAAAATTCCCAGTTATCGATATACTTCCAACACAGAAAAAGTTAATGGAAGAAAGCAAATATGGCGGAACAATGCGTTTAGGAGCTTATGCTGCTATATTAAAGGATAATTCAAAGGTTTTACAATTATACAAAGAAACAGGAAGATTAGATGATGATAGAAAAAAGATCTTAAAAATAAAGAGGGGGAAAGAATCATTTAGATTGGGAATTCTTGAAAAAGGCAAAAAAACAATCCTTGAAAGGCACAGGCACAGGTATGAGGTAAACCCCAAATTTATACAGCAGATAGAATCAAAAGGATTGGTATTTTCAGGGTATCACATAAGAAAAGACAGGCAAAAACTGATGGAATTCATTGAATTGCCAAAACATAAATATTTTGTAGCGACACAGGCTCACCCTGAGTTCAAAAGCACATTAACAAATCCGTCTCCATTGTTTTATGGATTTGTGAAAGCTTGTGCAAAGAACTAATCTTTCAAAATCTCCTGCAAGTACTCATAAACTCCAGGGTACATATCTATATTTAATATATTACTGTGCAGTTCGCTCTTAAATGCATCTGCGCATGTTCCGTTTATTTCATAGGAAACTGCATACGGCAAAGTAGAGCTATCAAATGCAACAACACCGTCTCCATCCTTAATTCCTGTCTTGCATCCCCTGCCAGAGATGGTATAAACCCTTGCTTTTGCGGGCTCGTAAGTCGGATCATTAAGCTTCTTTAGGAAAATGCTATCCTCATACATATCCTCACATTCCTTTTTCTCTCCAAATACCCTGCAGAATTTTTTTGTGTTTCCCCCTACTCCATCATTAGGTGTTGCTATCAGTATTAACTTATCAACAGAGCCATCACCGAATATCTGAATATACCTCCTTACAACTAGGCCGCCCATAGAGTGCGCTATCAGGTTTACCTTTTGCTTTCCTGTCCTGTATTTTACAAGATTGATTATGTCATTCAGCCTTACTGCATAAGTATCAAGGTTGTCAGCCTTGCTAGTTATATAGGCATACCTTCCTAAGGAATAAAAGTAATCATAATAATAGCTTGCCTTAACAGTTATGGGAAAAGAAGATAGCCCCCAGTCATTCTCACCATAATCTGATTTATTAAAATCAAATCTTATTATGCCTCCATTTATATAGCCGTCCTCCTGGAGCTGGTACTGAATCTTGTTAAAGGAATCTAACAAAGGCTCTGGTGAAGTGCTTCTAAGCAAAGAATGGCCATGAATAAGGATTATAGGGTATAAGTTTGGATCATCCCTGCACTCATCTGTTTTACAGCATTCAGAGCAAACACCATACACGCAGCACATTGGCGGGTTTTCTGTCAGTTCGTTTTTTATAGGAATCTCTACAGTGATATTATTTAAATCACCGGTTTCAAGGTATGCTATATCCGGTATAGCCTCTAGAATCAAAGATATGTTTGTTTCATTAGAGCAATAATTATTATAATAGTCAAAAGATTCGTTAGATACCAATATCTCTACCATAGTGCCATTTTTTACATAATTTTCATCATCTAAGGTAATATCCTCAGTTGCTAAATACGAAGTTGTTGAGTACTCCTCAAATATTTTATCAAGCTCATAACAGACATCATTTGTTATGTTCTCGCAATATCCAATTTCGCATTTTTTCATGTATTCTTTCAAAGTGAGGTTTATCCCTTCCATAAATATATTATTATAATTTATGTTAAGGCTTTCATTAAGCACACCTATTTTGGCAGAGGCATTTTTCAAGTCATCTTCCATCTCTAAAAAAGAAGTGTATTCTATTCCTGAATAAGCTGCCCTTATTGCATTCAAGCAATCATAGGTATCATTTAAGCTTTTGAGCAATTTTTCTTTATCAGTCGAGTATAAAACATACCTTATGTTTGAATCTACCATTGCAAAAAATGAGCCCTTTAGGAGATTATAGCTGCTGATTAGATTATTCTGTTTAGCTACAGAGCCAATTAATTTATTTAAATAGATTATTGAGCTGCTATATAGCTGAGGGTAGACTATTCCTAACCTCTGGTTATATTGGCTGTAAAGCATTGAATATTCCTGCTCTTTCCACAATCTGAATATGTCATCCGAATCAGCTATTGAAAAATTAAGCATCTCAAAAAGTGAATTATATTCTCTGTAAAGCTCATCACGCCCTATAATGCTTTTTGTATTGTCTAATGCATATGCTGCTTTTTGGAGATTTATGCTTGCATTATTAAGAAGTGCAAAGCTTTTGCTTATATTCTCCATCAGTTCTAATCTAAGCTTGTTTTCCTCTTCACTAAGCTTGTAGTTTAATGTTATAAATGAAGACCTTCTCCTTACAGGGCTGTCTGTTTTGCATAAAAATGACTTTATGTTTGAGCAGGTAACATCAAAGTTGTATATTTTCTGGCCTTCGCCTTTTCTGTATGGGATTAGCTCATAAGTAACGTTAAAATGCCCATTTCCACTTAGCATCAGTTCTCCCTTATCAAGAAGCTTGTCTTCGCTTCTGTCATAAAAAGAATATGTACAGTTTGCTGTGCAAAACATGCTGTTGTCCGTATAGAAATAGAAGGTTGCATTTTGCTTCTGCTTATTTGTTACAGTAAAAGAAGCCTGCGCAGGCTCTAGATTAAGTGTTAATGCGTCCTGTATTGCAAAGCGGATTTTTAACCCAGCCATGAAAAGTGCATAAGAAAAGAGCAATACACTTATTACAGTTATGATAATAATTTTTTTCCAATTCCTTGTTATACCCTTCTCAACAGCCTTAATTTTTTTCTTTATCTTCTTAATAGCCCTTGCCATAGTATAGATTAAGGTAGATTTATTTAAATAATATTCGTTTTGAATTTTCTCTTTTTTGAGGTCACTCAAAAGCAGATCTTAAATTTTACATTAAAAACAATCAAAACCTTTATAAATAACCTAATCATTCAAATCATAGTAACAAGTTCTTCATAGGGGGAACCCTCCCTTTACCGGCGAGAAATAACTTCTTAAGAATACAAAAATATATAAATAAGCTGAGTGTATCTCTTTTTTTTAATGAACAAAAAAGTTTCATTAAAATATGATTCTGTTAATGCAGTTTTATTTATCAAAAATGAAACAAGTTCTGAGGAGGTTAGAAAATGGCAAAAATAGATGGAATAGATAAAGTATTAATTATTGGTTCTGGTCCAATTGTTATTGGCCAGGCATGTGAATTCGATTATTCGGGAACACAGGCATGTAAAGCACTGAGAGCTGCTGGCTATAAGATTGTACTAGTTAATTCTAATCCTGCAACAATAATGACAGATCCAAAGATGGCTGATGCTACATATATTGAGCCATTAACAGTTGAAGTAATTGAAAAAATTATTGAAAAAGAAAAACCAGATGCATTATTGCCTAATCTTGGCGGACAAACTGGTTTGAATTTATCTTCAAAGCTTTACAAAAGCGGATTTCTAAAAAAGCATAATGTTAGGATCATTGGAGTTCAGGCAGATGCTATTGAAAGAGGAGAAGATAGAATAGAGTTTAAGAAAACAATGAAAAAATTAGGAATTCCATTACCACAAAGCGATCCTGCTTATTCAGTAGAAGAAGCTTTAAAAATTGCAAAAAGTCTAGGCTATCCTGTTGTTGTAAGGCCTGCATACACAATGGGCGGAACAGGAGGCGGAATAGCATATAATGATGACGAACTTAAGATAATTGGAAGCAGAGGAATTGCTGCTTCAATGGTAGGGCAAATCCTAATAGAAGAAGCAGTCATTGGATGGGAAGAGCTTGAATTAGAAGTGGTAAGAGATATAAAAAATAATATGATAACTGTATGTTTTATAGAAAATGTTGACGCAATGGGCATCCATACAGGAGATTCCTATTGTACTGCGCCAATGCTTACTATTTCAGAAGAATTGCAGAAAAAGATGCAGGATTATTCATATAAAATTGTTGAGGCAATTGGAGTTATAGGTGGAACAAATATACAGTGGGCTCATAACCCTGAAGATGACAGATTAGTCATCATTGAGATTAATCCAAGAACATCAAGAAGCTCAGCTTTAGCTTCAAAAGCAACTGGATTCCCGATAGCTTTGGTATCAGCAAAGCTTGCTGGCGGCCTTACACTAGAAGATATCCCATATTGGAGAAAAGGCACATTAGACAAATACGAGCCTTATGGAGATTATGTTGTTGTTAAGTTCGCAAGATGGGCATTTGAGAAATTCAAAGGAGCAGAAGATAGATTAGGAACACAAATGAAAGCTGTAGGGGAAGTCATGAGTATTGGAAAAAATTACAAAGAAGCATTCCAAAAGGCAATAAGGTCTTTGGAACAAAAAAGATATGATCTAGGCTTTGCAAAGAATTTCAATAAGCTTTCTCTTGACGAGCTAAAGAGATTATTAGCTTATCCAACAAGCGAAAGGCAATTCATAATGTATGAAGCCATAAGAAAAGGAGCAACTGTTGACGAATTATTTGAATTGACACATATAAAAGCTTGGTTTATTGAGCAAATGAAAGAGCTTGTTGAGCTTGAAGAAGAGATTTTAAAGTATAAAGGAAAAAAATTGCCAGATGAATTATTGATAAAAGCAAAAGAAAATGGATTTGCTGATAAGTATCTAAGTCAGATTCTTGGAGTAAAAGAAAAAGAAATCAGAGAAAAAAGGATAGCATTAGGAAAAGTTGAAGCGTGGGATGCTGTACCTGTTAGCGGGGTTGATAATGCAGCTTATTATTACTCAACATATAACTCACCTGATAAGGTTAAAGCAAGTTCTAATGCTAAGAAAGTGATGGTTATAGGTGGTGGTCCAAATAGGATAGGCCAGGGAATAGAATTTGATTACACATGTGTACATGCAGCATTTACATTAAGGGATGAAGGCTATGAATCAATAATGGTAAACTGCAACCCAGAAACAGTCTCAACTGATTATGATACATCAGATAAGCTTTATTTTGAGCCTCTTACTGTAGAGGATGTATTAAGCATTTACAATAAAGAAAAGCCAATGGGCGCAATAGTTCAGTTTGGGGGCCAAACCCCATTGACAATTGCAAAAGAATTAGAAGACGCAGGAGTCAAGATACTTGGCACAAGCCCAGAAAGCATTGATTTGGCAGAAGACAGAAAAAGATTTAGAAGTGTCATGCAAAAACTAGAAATTCCGCAGCCAGAAAGCGATACTGCAATAACACTGCAAGAAGCATTGGCAATTGCAAAAAAGATTGGCTATCCATTGATAGTAAGGCCATCATATGTTTTAGGCGGCAGAGGCATGGAAGTTGTTTATGATGAAGATATGCTTATTAGCTATGTAAACGCAGCTGTTGAGATGTCTGAAGAAAGGCCCATACTTATTGACAAATTTCTTGAAAATGCAATAGAAGCAGAGGTTGATGCTATTTCAGATGGGGAAGATGTAATTATTCCAAGCATTATGGAGCATATAGAACTAGCAGGAATCCATTCTGGAGATAGTGCTTGCTCAATACCTCCAAAAAGTATTCCAGAAAAACATATCAAAACAATGGAGGAGTACAGTAAAAAGATTGCAATAGAATTGAAAGTAATAGGGCTTATGAACATACAATTTGCTATAGCTAATGACCAAGTGTATATCTTAGAAGCAAATCCACGCGCTTCAAGAACAGTTCCATTAGTATCAAAAGTAACAGGAGTTTCAATGGCAACCATAGCAACACAAGTTATGCTTGGTAAAAAATTAAAAGATCTGAATATTAAAAAAAGAAAATACCCTCATGTTGGAATCAAAGAAGCTGTTTTTCCATTTAACATGCTGCCTGAAGTAGATCCTATACTAGGGCCTGAAATGAGGTCAACAGGAGAAGTCTTAGGAATAGCAGACTCTTTTGGTTTAGCTTTCTTTAAAGCGCAAGATGCTGCAAAACAAAGATTGCCGACAAAAGGGACAGCATTAATCACAGTAGCTCCAAAAGATCAAGGAGAAGTTATTATTAATGCAGCAAAGAATTTAGCAGAGATTGGCTTTAAAATAAAGGCTACTGAAGGAACAAAAGAGTTTCTTGAAAAAAATGGAGTTAAAGCAGAGCTTATCAAGAAAATGCATGAAGGAAGGCCAAACATTGTTGATGCAATACAAAACAAAGAAATAAACCTTGTCATAAACACACCAATAGGCAAAGAAAGCAAATATGATGATTCATACATAAGAAAAGCAGCCATCAAATATGGAGTAACCTATATCACAACACCTGCAGCTGCAAAAGCTGCTGCAGAAGGCATCAAAGCTTACTTAGAAAACCCTGGAAGTGTAAAATCTCTGCAAGAATATCATAAAGAGATTGAAGAAGTTTAACAAAGAATAAACACAAGATCCACCATACATTTAACCATTCTATAGTGATTAAAATAAAAAGATTTAAAAAGACACCTGACTTTTCAAGCTTATGAAAACGTTCTTGACAGAGGCAGAAAAAGAACAGCTTAGAAGAACATATGCTGCTGCTGCAGAGCATCTAGTGGGTGTTTTTCAATTTGAGCAGGCAGAGAGGGAATCAGCGTTAAGTGTATACACAAAAAATCGTGAGTATGCCATAGACTGTATTGACGTTACTTTAGGGCATCTAGAGCCAGATGCATTTGCAGAAGTCTGCAAGCCAGAGAATAGGGCAAAGCTAGTAAGAATTCTTGAAAGATGGGGATCAATACCTCAAGTCGATTTGTCATCTGCAGCAAAATACATTGAAATTGAGCTAGGAATAACCCAGCAGGATGAAGAGCCTGGTAACCAAATAGTTCAAAGGCTTGATAAAGCTGCAGAAAGAACAGAGATGACTGAACAGCTGGTTAAAATTAAAGATAGATTCCCCTTTTTATTCACAGGATATCAGCTTGACAGTTTGTTAACAGCTAGTAAAGAAGCAATGCAAACAATTAAGCCGCAATTTACTTTCCTAAATAGGCTTACATTAGAGGATATAGCAGGAGGAAAAATTGATTTTGATATGCTCAAGGGATTAAATAGGTGCTATTCCCCATTCTCAGCAACCCTCTCAACACTAGCTGACATTGAAGGAATGGAGCTTCCAGAAAGCCATGCGTTTTTCCCAATTGTTAATGCAAACTTCCCTGGAAGCAGAAGATACGAATTTAAAGGCTTTGTTGAGGTTATCCCGCAAGCCACATTTGACGCACTAAAATCCATCGACCCACGGGTTTATAGCTTTCCTGAAATTGGAATGAACATATTCAACACATTAACTGCATTTCTACTGACAAAAAATGGAGGCTATGAGGTAGTATTAAATTGGAGCCAGGCATTAAAAGAAGGAAGATATCACTTAATAAAGCTTTTAATGGGTAGGAATACAGTGATGAATTCGCTAGCCCTTCTAGGAATTAGAGAAGATTTGTATACAGATACTGAAAGAACAAGAAGTATTGTGCTTAATCCAAAAGCTGCAGTTGCAGAAGTAATCAGGAAAGTAGCCAAAGGATCTTATCTGCAAATAACAGAATCAGACATAGAAAATGCTGCATATGAATTGACAAGAACAGGATTCCTTGTTAAATTTAGGGCTATGCGAAGAGAACAAAATTTTGATAGCCTTGATGACCTGCCAAAAACAAGGAATGCAGGAATCTGGATGATTGATTATTTAGGTAGAGATACAGTATATTTTCCATTTATGCAGGTTTATATGGGGCAAATAGATACAGACATGCAACACATCCTTACAGAAGGCCCGCGCAAGATGGCGGCAGGAGGAAGATTTTATCATCAACATCAAGACTTCTTTAGAAGACTCAAGGAAGACCCTCAAAAAGTAGATCTGCTAGAGCTGATTAGAGTTGCAAGGGGCATATCAGAGGGAATGCAGGATAAAGATTTTAAGGAATTTATTAAATCTACGCTGGAGGGCATTAATTCAACCACCCCTGAATTAGCAGACGGTATAACAAACACAGGAGTTATGCATTATGTTTCAATAAGAAATCCAAATTCAATACTTGTAGAGCAAATCCAAAGAATACAGGCAGATAATCTATTATTAGGCTATGCAATGAATAATTGCCTAAAGGCAATGGATATTCTAAGGTACAATTCAAATCCAAATTCAATGCTTTATTGCATGTGGCTCAATGGCTTGAGGGTTGGCATGAGTTATGATTTATTGGTAAGCCGGCCAGATACTGCAACTGCAGGAAAGCCATTGAAAGACCCATTAATAGACAGCATTGAATTAAGCGACCAGTATTTTGAAGTCATGCAAAAGTTAATCACTACAAAAGATGGAGCAAAATTTCAAGACCATGCTATGGTAATGCTATTTGTTAATTGCTATCTTTCAACACGCATCCAATATTCTGAAAGAGGGATTTATGTTTCTCCAGAATCGAACAATTTCCATGTAAGATCTGCAATGGAAGCATTCATCGAAGCATACAAAGGCAAGCGCGTTTTAGCATATCAGGGAACAAGGGTGCATACTGATACTGATTTCAAAAAGATGCCTTACTGGATAGACCGTTCAAATATTGCAGGTAAAATAGAAACTTATACTCTAGATATGGGAGGCCGCCCAGCAGACCCAGGCAAACAAACACGTGATCCTTTTCTCACAGAACAAGCAAATCGAGATTTTGACGCGCAACTTGCAACAGGATTAAACGGCATTCCAAGAAAAAATGGAGAACCGCCAAGAAAACTAATAAAATAAAAATCAACAAAAAATATAATTGCTAATATATCCTAAAAAATTAAAAATATATTCTAAATTTATTTTACCTAGCTGCTGACTGCCCTAGCTGCTTAACCACTTCGCAAGCATCATCGCCTTTATCATAATGGTCTTTAAGTGTTCCTGTAAGATCAAAACCCATTTTCCTAAATGCTTGGTAAGCACCATTACTTTCAGGATTATCTGCTGTTCTGGTATGTAACCTGAGATAATTCATAGCTTGCATTCTTGATAATTCCTCAAAGCATGCCATTAGCCCTATACCTATCCCTCTTTTTTGAATTTTAGGATGCACAGCAAAAGAAACAATATAAGCGCCTTTACCGCTCAACTCTGCAATAGGTCTAAGTGGAGCTGGTCCATCATTATCCTCATGCCCCATAACATATGCAATCAAGACTCTTTTATCAGAACCTATTAAAGGTACTCTCTTCCCGCCATAAACTGTCCCAGGAGCTGTACACAACACAATTCCATAGGATGAGGGGATTGACAATTCATTCCTAAATTCATCTGCATCATAATAAAGATCTTCAAAACACGCTTCATCAAGTTTAACCAAATCATCAATATCATTAGGATTGACTAATCTCAAATCTGTAGATACATGAAGAATTTGCCCCAATCTAGAACCGGTTGAAGCTATTACATCTCTACTTCTGTCCCTAAATTCTGGAGTAAGCATTTTAATTAATCACCTCTATTTCATCTACCTTACGAGCATCCCTGTATTCTGCAACATGGGCATAAGAAGAATTCGTTTGCCTAACAACATCTGAGAAAGAATCCCTTAGAACCTTTCTATCGTTGGTAAGGAGCGCCATAACACCCTTATGATCTATTTTTGGTTCAGGGCATATAATGGACATAGCATAGCTTATTCCATTTCTATTTACAAAATAAGTATATTTATAATATCTCCCACCCATATTTTGAGTATTTATATAGCCAAATACATCACCCTTCATTACAAAATCAAAAGATATTTTGTCTTCTTTTTTAGTATCTGATAAAATTTTTTCTAAGCCTTCCCTAATAATCCTATTTACTTCATCATCTACATTAGATGGTTTGTAAGGCTCTGCCCTATCGAGGTAAACCTGGTTAATCTCAGTATCTTTTTTCCCATCACTTTCCTTAACTCCACCTTTTTTATCAACAAACTTTGTAAATTTTACAGTATAAACAAAACCAATTACCTTACCCCTACTCCCAGGACAGACATCATCAGGTTCATCTAAATCATATTCATCTGCTAAGCCCGAAGTTACTTCAACTATATCTCCAACAGCAAACTTAGGCCTCTTATACCAGTCAGGGAATTTATTTTCTGATTCACTAACAAGCGAAAGATATTTGTTCTCTATATCCCATATCTTTCCCTCTAATTTGTGTCTTGGTTTGCCTGTCGGACCCCTTACATCAGAGAATTGGATAGAAACAGAAGGCTCAATCTTATCAATTACGCCCTCACTTCCTGCCCACAGATACTCCTCACAATCTCCTGCTTGATTAATTAAATCGTTAATCCTAACACTATCATCAACAGAAAAACCAAAAACATCAGGATATCTAGCACGCTCTGTTAGAATTGATTTGACTCTGGCAGCAAGATCTTCCAAATTCCCATTTGTATCAAGCGCAGAAGAATCGACTTTTATTCCTTTTTTACATAGTCTTTTAGAAATCTCATCCTTAAGTTTTGAATAATCAAAACGTGCAAGTAGATTACCTATTTCTTCAGGCCTAAACCCCCTTACATAAGGCAATAATGATGGGTTCGCTAAAAAATCCGAAACTATAGCAAAATAATCTGCTGCGTCTGGCTCGATAGGAGCTTTATTCAAAGGTATCTCAACAATAAGCCTTCTATTAGCATCTCTCCCAAATAAATCCCTTAATCTTCTTCCTTCAACCTCCTTAGGGAATGTTCCTGGGAATTTTTTCTCAACCTCAAGGTACTCCCCCCTATCAATACCTATCTGAATTGTAAGATATCCTAACTGCCTACCTGCCATTACTGCACTAGCAACAATATCAGAAAGATTAGGCAGCCTTAATGAAAAATCCCCTGAAAAATCAAAATCTTTTCCTTGACAGAATTGATTTATATATTGAGCATTAAACAAAACTCTTGCATCTCCCCTAACATGGCCATACAAAGGTGAAATAGATCCAATAATGTTATCTTTTCTTGCACCTTCTTCCGACTGTGCACCCAGATATTTGACAGCCTGCGCAATATGGTGTTTATAATCAAGTGAGGTACACCTATCTCCCATAATATGTATTACTGCCCTTTCCAAAGCTGCTACAAACTGAGGAGCAGTACTCTGCCAATAACCATCTTGTACCGGATCATAAAATAACAAAGGCTCGTGATTGTCCATAGCTGTGGCTATGAATTGTAAGTTATTCACCATAGTTTCTGTAGCTAAACTCTTCATAACAGAAGCAAGTCTGAAAGTCAGATGAAGGTATTCTTCTTTTCTTTCATCAGAAAGTGCTTTATTATTAATAGCCTCAAACCTTATACTAGACATTGATTCTATTATAGAAGTTAAGTCTTTCCTAACGTCTTCTTCCTCTAATTCAATCACAATCTCTTTTGGTACTTTAGTCATTTTCAGTTCCCTTAGCAGGTTGAATATCCACCTGTGCCATAGGTCGTTCTCTTGCAATATATGCAAGATTCGCATACTTAGTGAGTAATTGCGTATCGTGTCTTCCTACGTTTCCATGTTTCTTTCTCCTATGTTGTTCAATCTCTGCCTGAAGTTTTTGAACAGTTGTATCCAAAACAGGCCTCTTTACTTCATCTACAAACTTCTCACCCGTAAGATGGTCTTGATTTGCTGTTCTATTAATTTCATACTGAACACCATCTTTCTCACCTCTTGTATATCCTCTCTGACCTTTTGCAAACTCTGGCTTTAAAGCATAATGGCTTCCTGCATAACAAGTTGCCTCTTTTAACTCATCAATTGTCATCTTTTCGCTATAAGCTGCCCTAACAGTCTTATGCTCCAAAACATCTGATAATTCTGCAGCCTCTAATTCAGAAGCATCCCTTCCAAGCATTACTGCAGCCATTGCCTTCAATCTCTGTTCAACAAATGCATCATCAACATCAAGTCCCGCTAACAAATCCCTATTGAAAACAGGAGTATCTAAATCGACTGAACCATCGCCCTCTTTCTTAGGAACAGCCAGTGCATTTTCCAAATGAGTATTATAATTATCTACTGTTGTGGTAAATAAATCTATAGCTGCTGTGTTTGTAGCGCCAGTGAGTATTAAACCATCTTCAAATTGCCTTATTTCATCATAGAAATCTGCAAGCTCGTCAAGTGCATTATTATCATCGCCTTCTCCTTCATTAGCTATTATTGCAACAACATGCTGAGGAACTAAAGCAATAAATCTTTCTCCTTTATAAGTTACATTGAGTTTAGAATAACCATCAGGAACATATCTTTTGTCAAAATCCTGCTCAACAGGAATAAATTTCTTTCCCTGTGCAACTAAATCACTAATTTCAGAAGATGGTGTTCTTCTTACACCTGAAGTTCTCCTTGATTTTTGTCCAAAAACTTCCATGAATCATCACCCTTCAGATATAGGTCTACCACCATCAGGCGGTCTCCCTATTTCATCAGGTGGTAGGTCTGCTTCCAATATTATTCTTATCTTGCCATACCTTGAAGCATCATCCATCTCTCTCAGCTTCTCTGTTTTATAAAAGTCAAGTAGCTTAACAAATGAACCTTGTCTGTAAGGTATACCAAATTGATGCATCCTTTCACACACGTCTTTTATATCTCCCCCACTCAAACCTGCTGATGCTTTAGCTAATTCTTCTAAATTCACATCGTCTGATTGACTCATCTGATCCTGGTCAAGATAAAGCTGCCATATTCCTTTTCTAGTATCATTATCTTCATCAGCTGGTTTCTCAAACTTAAAAGTATACTTAAACCTGCCCCTAATAGAAGGATTCATCTCATCAAGTGTTTCTCCTGTTGCAATAAACAAAACACCAGGTGTAGGTTTTAATCTTGCTCTCAACGCACCTGTCTGGCTTTCTTTATGCCTGTAAACATCATTCTCTGCAGAGACCAAATATTTCAAATTATCAAAAACAACAACAGTTGGAGCTGATGCTCTTGCTCTCTCTATTATTGTGTTTACCTTATCCTTTGTGTCCCCTACCCATTTGCTTTCAGGATCAGCACCATGTACGACTATGAGATTAAATCCATACTCTCCTGCAACTGCTCTTGCATAGCTTGTTACTCCATTACCATCTTTACCATAGAAATAAAGAACACTCCCTTTACCATCATCAGGATTCAACATTCCATTTTCAATTATTTTCCTTATCAATCCTTCCTGGTTTTGATATCCTACAAAATCAGCTAACTTCAGATCTGTCTCTTCCCATGGCATATCTTTTAATGCAGAAGGCACTCTTTTTTCCAAAGCATAGTCAAGATGATCTCTGCTCACCCTCAACCATCTTACTACATCTTTTTTCTGTTCATCATCGCTTGGTTGTTTTTTACCATCTTTAGAATTAGGATTCAGATATTTAACCATCTGATTTGCAAGCTTCATATTCCTAATCATTCTTGCTACTCCTTCTTCTTCTAGTTTCCTCGCTTCTATTCCACCTTCAATTAAAGTTCCAGCATATTTATCTAAATCAGCAGTAAGGTTAACCAAAGGCAATTCTTTAAGCTCACCTGCTAACTTTCCAGCATCTTTCTTTTCATATTTATAATTAATATTCTCTGCAATGGCCTCTAAAGATCTCTGAAGACAAAGATTAGCTCTTTTTCCTGCATCAACAAATAATTGCGAAACATCTGCTCCAACATATCCAAAAGTTTTGTCAACTAACCCATCCAAATCATCTTGCTCATAAACAAACCCGTGATCTTTGTGGTGTGCCTCAATATCCATGACATGTTTCCTTCCTTCTTTGTCTAATGGTTCGAAATAAACCTCAGTACCACACCTCTTACCTCTTCTAAATGCAGGATCAAGATCATCCTCTAAATTAGTAGCACAAATAGAAAGAACACCTTTATTTGATTTCATACCTCCATCTAATTCTATAAGTAATTGATTTAGTATGGCATGTTTTACAGGATCTTGCATGTCCTTTCTTTTCCCATATCTATCAACTTCATCATGAAACACAATTACAAAACCCGATTTAGCTGCTTCAATTCTTGCATCTTGATAAACTTGGATAACTTGTTTAGGGTCATCGATTGCACCCACAACAAATAATGGAACTTCTTTACCCAAAATATCACTAACCAGTGTTCTTATATACCTGGTAGTATAACCTTTCCCTGAACCAGGAAGTCCTTTAAAAATAACACCATTCTCTCTTGAATCCTCTCCATGGGGTTCTGGATTAAGAATATAAGCAATTATACCCTCTAACTGGTCTTTCATAGAATCATTGATATGTATTTGGCCTGGTTCAACCCTTCCTAAAAAGATTTCATAAGGGCCATTACCCTCCATAGCTTTTCTCATATCCATTTAACTCACCAAAAATTCACATCTGTGTTCCATTCCAGATGGATCAACATATAATTTATGCCCATTCTCAGCAGGGCATGCTCCTTTTTTCTCAAGACCATAAACACCGCTCAAAACAGGGCAAATATTTGGCCGTAACAAAGAAGACTCTACTAAGCCTTCGCTCACTGTTTTTTCAACAAGTAACTGTTCGCCTAATTCACGCACCTGCTCAGGTGTCAACAATCTGCCTTTAAAACGATCATTTGGGAACACCAAGCCCACTCTTATAGGCAAACCGAGTTCATAACTAATGCTTAGAATCTCAGGCAACTCCCCAATATTTTCAGCATACATAGCACAGCTCAACCCCGTAACATAAGATAATACAAAACCCCTTAAATTTTCAACAACCTGGTCAAACATATCATAACTAGTAATTTCCCTATAAGTCTCAGGAGTTCCAGCATGCAAACTTACCTGCAAACTAACTTTACTTCTTGTACCTTCATCTAATCTCATAAAATCCTCCCTCATTATTGTTCCATTCGTTGCAATCTGAACTGTTTTTCCTTGTGCTATTATTTGTTTTACAATATGCACCAAATCCTTCCTTAAAAAAGGTTCTCCACCCCCAATTTCAACGTGATCTCCTATAAAAGCACTAACATATTGCTGAATTTGTTCCTGAGTAAGCTCTCCATCCCTATCTTCAAAACAAAACCCACAATCAAGATTGCAATCCCCTGTTATACCTAAGATTAATTCTGGCATTTTAACTTATTATCTCCTCTATCGAAAATAGAGCTTGTTTTATAAATCTTTTGAAATTTGTTATTCCGAAATAGTAAAATACACCAATATTTATAAACTAAAAGGCGTTTTTACCTGTTAAATTAGTTGTAGCTATATAAAAAGAAACATAGGGGTAGTTTTTGATAAAAATGCAAGACTTAGACCCATTATTACAAAGAAAAATAAAAGACACTTTTGATAGAATCTCGAATCTTGAAGAAAAGATAAAACAAGAGACAGCTCGCTTTGGCCCTGACAAATGGGAGGGCGAAGAAGAAGATTTTTACGGATTAAGTGAATTAGCAGAAGAAAGTATAAATGCGATGGTTGCTGTCTCTCCTAATGCTGAAGTTCTGCAAAGTGCATTAAACCTGATAGGATGGTATTTGCATTTCTCAGAAGAAGATTTTAGGATAAGGCCAAATGAAGACCAAGACGGCCAAAGATTATACAGGGAGCCAGGCAAGATGATATCCTTCCTGCTTGAAAGATTACCTTTTAACATAGAAGAAGCCTCTAAAAAAGGTATTGTTGATGAATATATCCAAGGACTAAAAACATCAATGAGATTGATTGAAGAATCTGCATCTAAAAGGAATTTCCTTGGAATTCCAACAATGGCAATAAATGTGCTAACAGATTATGTTGAAGGGTACGGTTTTTCTATACCTTATTCACTTAAGCATTTAAAAGAGAGGGGCTATCAAAGGCATTTGCCTGATATTAGGGAGATGCTTGAAAATTCTGGAGAGATATGGATATTATCCTTATTAGAACATCTGGAAGACCTCCCAAACAATCTTGATAAATGTTATGCTGATGGATTAGATAAAGAAATAGCCGCTACTTTCTCACTTGCAAAAAAAGTAAAATACCGTTCTGATACAGTAGGTGCTCTTTTCCACAACATCAGCATTGCAAATGCCTATTTCAGAAAACTAGGAAGGCCAGAACTTTACACAGAGCTCTGCTCAAAACTTGAAAGAGTTGCACCAAAAAACCCTAACTTTGTTGATAGATGTGTAAGAGGTGAAGTTGTACAGGCTCTTATGGATTACAAAAACGCAAAACTTGAAGATAGATTTATGGAAGTTTTTGAATTCGCAGTTTCAGAACATGAAAATGATGTATTGCCCAAAGCAGAAGATGTTGATACGCATGAAATAGCCCCTGCAGCTTTACAATTTTTTTATCAATTCCCTTTTATCCATAAATTTGTTGGAGAAAAAGCTTTCAGTTACTATGAAAAAGCAAAAGCATCAGCTACAACATCAAGACAAAGATCAAATGTTATGCAATACCTGCCGAAAGTAATGAATGCAAGCATTGCTCAAGCAGATTCTTGGCTGGAATTTATAACAAACACCCAATATGAAGATCCTGAAATTTTTGATGAGATGGTTGAATCAACAGCCTTAGCGATACAAAAAGGAACTGATATAATATCTTTTGTTCCTTACGCTTATGTTATATCTAAATTCAGGCTGCATGATAGGCTAGGAAGTGTAAAAAGAGTCATAGATGCAAATGTTGATTGGAAAACAAAAGCAGACACGCTTGAGGATTATGGGATACTACGGACATTACCTATAGAACCCACCGCAGACAGCACATGGTTAGAAAAAGCAGCGGAATATTTAAGGCTGAGCCCTGATAATCTAAGTTTTCTTCTTGAAAACTGCAAACAACTCAGAAGAGCAGATGCTCTACTTCCAAAAACACGCCAATTTGGTGATTCCGACAGAATAGCCTATTCAGAATATTTCATTGATCATTTAGATTATATTAGAAATGCAGGGGTAGATTATTTTAAGGCACTTTTCCATATTCCAGTACTACAGAATTATGGATTTCTTGAAAGAGGATGGTTAGAATCACTAAGAAACATAATCAATTCAGATGAACCTCCTGAAAAAGTTACAGATTTCATAAAAAGAGCTTATGAAGAAAGAACCTTGCTCAGGATTCATGCTCCAAAAAACTGTGATTTTGAACAATGGTATGGTGAAGCATTAAAGGCTAAAAATGTCTTTGTAAGAAAAGCAGCATACAAATACGAAGAAGATTACGCTGTTAATGTGCTTGGCAGCTTACCAGGAAAAGGGGCAGTAGTTCTTTTAGAACAGATTATGCAGCTCGAACAGCAGGGATCCCATAATAAAGCACTCTTCACAATTGGTAAAGTATACGATCGTGCGCCACTAAAAGGATTAAGAAGGGTGATGGACTTCGCAGAAGCAACAAAATACCTTGTTTATGGACTGATATCAAGAGAAAGCAGATTAGTGCAGCAAGCAGAAAGTGTTTTTTCAAGAGAATATATTTCACAAGCAAGAAGTCTTGTAGCCAAAAGCCACATACCCCCAACATTGCTATACAGGCAAATTCAAAATGACATAAGAATACTTGAGCTAGAAAATTGTCCTTCTGAAGAAAGAAAAGTAGCTGCAAATAATATTATTGGAGCAATATATTTTAATTACCTCCAGCCACAAAAAGAGGTTGTTGGGAGAACTCAACTCAGGCATGTTGTAAGGCAGATAAGGGCATTAGAAGATGCAGGTGATGAATTCTTTACAGGCTTAGCCTCTAAAATGCAGGACTGGAACCTTTATGACCTGGCAGATGGGAGAAGATTGCATTGTTGCACATTAATATCAAAAGACCAGGAATACAAAGAAAGATCTGCAATCCTCTATCATGCAGATCCCCACATAGGTATCATGCACTTACGCCCTACAGCAGAAGACCGCTACTTAGATCCTATCGGTGCAACTTTTTTAGTAAATTGCACTGACAGAGAAGGTAATCTGGTATTAGGTGTAGACTCATTTGAAGGAGGCATATTATTAGATGCAGCTGGAGAAGAAAATTGGCTTAATACAACCGCAAGAGCGATTGCAGGTGCTGCAGAAGACACAAATTCAAGGTATATTTTCATAAACGCAAATGTGGGTGGTGAAAGAGCAAAGAAATTTGTGCGTAAATTAGCATCAAAATATGATTTAAGGGGGACCAATCAAGTAGAACTTGCAAAACTAAGGGGAGATGGAGTATTAAAAATTCCAACCCCATATAGGTATCTAGAAACTTGGAAAGATAAAAATGAATTGTCAGGAAAAGCCACAGGGTTCCTTATTCCAGCAGAACTTTTTGTGCAAATGGTGGGTTATGAAAAATGAATCTACAAGAAATATTACAAAGAGAACCTGAATTTAGAGAAGTCTATGAAAGATTAGATTCCGTACCTCACAAAGCAGGAGAAGCTAAAAATAAGTTTGCAGCAAAATTAGAAGATGTTATCCCTACCCTCTATGAAAGCCCAGAAATTTTCAGATTAAGCACAAGCATACTGAAAGCAAGACTGGACATTCTTGAAAGAAAAAAAGTCTTGGATGAACTGGATTGCCCAAGTGCAGATCAAACAGCTATAGGTGAGATTACCTATTTCTTAAGCATATCCAAAAGTAATCAACAAAATTACAATAACCCTGATTATCTAACAATGTTAAGGGTTGGAGAACAATGCATAAGAAACCATGCTCTTCTCCCATCACATGACAAAGATATCATGACCATAGTAAATATGTATTTAAGAGAAAGTCAGAATTTACAGTATATAATAAGCTTGCTTCCTGACTCACAAAAACATCATGCTGATTCAATAAGAAATTACTTCCTTAATGCGGGCAGTCTTGTTGGCGGCTTCGGTATTGGTGAGCTTATGTTTACTTACTATGGTGGTTTAGCTAAGACAATTATTATGGCTAAAGAAGAAGGTTATGAAGAACAACTAGGCCATATGCTTGGGCTTATGGGTAAAATAAGACACAACGGAAGTATCGGATGGAGGATTTCTGCTGGAGGCATAATGGATAACGAATTCATAGGGACATGTACCCAATTAAAAAACGTGGGGAAGCTGCCATATTATGCTGAAGTTGCAAAAAGGCTTGAACATGTTGCCTGTATAAATCCAACTAATCTTGAAATAATTACCAAGGGGAGGTTGCCAAAAATAATAGAAGCATATGAAAAAGCAGGATTATCAGACAGGTTCTTTGAAATACTCGACCGTGCTGTAGATATGCACAAAGATGATGAGGCAGTTCCTTTAGAAAAAATGATCCCATTTGGTTTTATGGGCATGGGGTTCCATCTCTTTGAAAATTTCCCAGAATTATATTCAAAATATGGTGAAGAGAGCTTTGATATTTTCTCAAAAGTACATCAAAAACTAGGCGATGATATTCCTTGGGGTTCTGTCACTAAAGCTGTTGATCTTTTCTACACAAGCGGATTATCTGAAAGAATGACTCTGGATGAATGGCTTGACAAAGCAAATATGGCTGTTGATATGATGAAAACACCTATACATAAATCGGGTATATTACCAGTTACAATTGATATGTTAGCCAAAGGTGATTATGATCATTTCCTAGAGTGTTTGCCTGAAATTACTTTTTGGAATCATATCAGTAAAAGAGGAGATGGAAGGCTAGAATTATATGAAAGCACAAGAGAGTATTTAAGTTATCTTACGGTTGTTGACCAATTGCCAAATCTACCAGAAGGAAAGATTGATGCTAAATGGCTAAAAGAAGTTCAAAAACTTGTTGGGTTAAGTGATACTGAATTCAACCATTGGATAAAAACAGTATCTGCTGAGGTAAGGGCTGTTGCAGAAATGGTTGAAAAAGATGGCGACAAATACAGAAACCAATTTGGAATATTAATTGGGGATAATAGTTTTGTAAAAAGAGTTAGTGATATCAACCACTATAGGCATAATCTCCCAATAATGCTTGAAAATGGTATTGACCTGATAGTTGCTTATGAGTTAAGGGACACCCTTACATGGTTAGACGGATTTGATCCCCCTGATATGGGTAGTGTCAAAACAATAGTAAATTCAAATGCCGGTATAGATTACAAAAGAAAATTATTAAGGTGTTGCGAAGCTCTCAAGAAAGTTCAAGGGATACCAAAAGTAACCTCCATAGATACTTGGGAAGAAGAAATAGCTAAATATACTAAATTAAGCAAAGAAAGATGTACAAAATGGTTAGACGGATTAGCATTACGAAAAGGTATCTTACCAGAGAGTTATGCCAAGGCAATACCCCACATGATGGATAATGGCATAAGTATTGATGAAGCACTATTTTTGTGGGCACCCTCATTTTTGAGAAGATTAGGCCATGAAGACCTAATACCTCTAAGAGAAGTAATAAACATAGATGCGCCTTTGGAAGATAAGATGAATTTCCTCTTTAAAGTAGAGGATTACAGATATCTTTTAGAGTTTGTCCACCCAGAAAATCTTGATTTTGAAGCTTGGAAAAAAGAAGCAGAAGAAAAAGCAGCTAAATATTTTGATGATCATGGTGTAAGGTTGCTATACCCTAAAGATTTCACCCTTACTCTTTTAAGAAGCACTAAAGGGACTTCTAGAGAAGACTTGCTAAAACTAGCGCAGTTTGAAGCAGAGGGAGAAAGCACAAAAACATCATTCCCTCTAGGAAAAGTCTATGGGACCCAAAGTGTATATGGTTTAGCTAGAGCTGCAGACCCGGTTGATGCAACAAGACTATTGGTATATGGCCTAATAAGCAGAAGACCTGAAAGAGTCCTACAAGCATATGAGTTTTTTTCACCAGAAAAATTAGATAAAGCAAGATCGTTTATAGAAAAAAGCCATAAACCTCCAACAAGACTTTTCAATGATATCTCACCAAGATTAAATGAAATAAACACCAATCCTGACTATGGAAGAAGAAGACATATGGGCTCCAATATAATAGGTACAATAAAAGCTGTGTATCTTGATTCATCTTCTGATTCTGAGGGAAAAACAGAATTAAGAGAATTAGTATGGTTAGTAGAGTCCCTATATGAAGGAAATGAAGTTTTTGATGCAATAACAGCGAAGATGCAAGACGGAACATTATATGATCTAGCAGATGGAAAAAGATTGCTTTGCTGCGCAATGGTATCTGAAGACAGGGAAAGAACAGAGATTGAATCTATTTACTATGGATTAGATCCAAACATAGCTCTGATGCATATTGTTCCATCTCTTGATGGAAAATATAGAATGCCAGTAGGAGCTGCAATTCTTGCAAACACAATAGACAGAGACGGGAACAGAGTTCTCCTTGTTGATTCCTTAGAAGGAGGAGAATTGTTTGAAAGAATAAAAAGAGACATCGCTTTTGGGCTTGCTACGACCGGAATAGCTGGAGTTGCTGAGGACACTTGTGCTGAGTATGTTTGCTTCAATACTGCTGTTCCAAATACTACTGCAAAACGATACGTTGATTTTATTGGGCATCTTACTGAAACTGATGAAGAACCAACTTATCTAATGAAAATAAGGGGTAATCAAGTCGTAGAAAGAAGAAAAAGATTACTAGAAGCATTCAAAGATAAAGAAGCATTAGCTGGTCATGTAGAAGGCCATATAGTACCAACAGAACAACTAGCTGGGGTTTTACAACCAGCTTAAAATGGATTTACAACAAATATTGGAAAGAGAAACAAGGTTAGCAGACTTTTTAGATAGAGTTGAAGCTATAGAAACAGAAGACCCTACTTTAATCAAAAGAAAAAGAAAGATAAGAGAATACATGGAAAGGTTAGCACCTGAAATATATTCAAGGCCTGAATTGTTTGTTCCAGTAATGAACATCTCAATCTCTAGATTAAAGATAGCAGAAAAAAAGAAAATTGCTAGTGAAGCTTTTGCAGATCGGCAATATCCTGCTTTTCTTAAGGAAGTGGCTTATTTCCTTGCACAATTTAGATCAAACAGAGGAAAATATGATGATCCTGATTTTGTAAGTCTTCTTAATGCTGGAAATCAAATAATGTTGGATCAGGCATCAGCTATTGTCCCAAGTGATGAAACTCTTAGTTGCCCTGTAAGAAGGATAGTATATTTAGGGGACCGTACATTAAAACAACTTAGAGAGAGAGTACCCTCATATATGGATGATATAATCCAATTTTTAACATTTGTAGGTGGTTCAGACCCATGCTCAATTGCTCACTTCTTTGAGGATATGCCTACAAATATTGATCAAGCAATAGAACATGGCTATCAAGAACAATTAGAAATCTTTTTAGGTACGATGGGTAGCATGGGAAGGAATGCATTTGCTCTCAGGGATATTTTTGGCTCTCCTGGAATGGAAGGAAATGTGCTTGTTGAGAACTGTAAGCGATTAGAGGAGATAGGAAAACTTGATTACTATGGGAAAGTTATGGAAAGGTTAAAGCCAACACTTAAAAGACGCCCAGGCAATGCAAGACTACTATGTACTTGCCTCCCTAAATTAATTGAATTATATGAATCACATGGGCTAGGAGATCAATTTTTTGAAACTTTGGATTTTGTGCTTAATGTCCAGGGAAAGGCAGAGCCGGATAGGGATGCCCTACCAACAAAGTATATAGCAGATATTGATATAGCCCTCGAGTTCTTTAGAGCATACCCCTTGATTAATCCTAAAGCACGTGATAAGATTAAAGAATTATTGCCAAAAATGTACCAGGCAACTAATGGTCATACAAGATTTGATTGGTTGATGGATGTTGTAGACACTTTCCTTTCTAGAAAGTTAGATAGAACAGTATCTTTTGATGACTGGATGGATTACCTAAGCAGAGGTTTTCCAAAATTAGTAGTGGCCTATACGGCAGAGTATCTGATAAAGGACTCAATCCAAGTAATAGAAAATGGAATAGATCTTAAGGTTTATGAACGTTTTTTAGTTAACATAACTCCAAGGCTTTTCTACAGGTCAAAACAGCTAAAAAAGGCATTGGAAAGTAATATTAGCGATGATGAGAAAAGGCGATTCATTGATTATTACTCAATATTAAAAGATGTTCCTGGCTTGCCTGAATTTGAGTGTGATGAATCATGGCTAGAGGCAATTGCTGGAAAGTTCAAACTAGATTATCCTGAGTTTAAAGATTGGATAGATACAACAAGGGCACGATTAGAAGCTGTTAGAACAAAATATAATGATACTGATGAAAATATTCTAATAGCACAACAAATGTTTGGATACCATGCTTCTAAAACTATGGATGATTACTACAAGATACACAATTATTTAAATTCTATTCCTCCCCTAGTTAAATCAGGGATTGATTTAAGAAAAGCATTAGAATTATTTCAATATCTGCCCTACAGAAAAGGTGAACCACCGCTTACAGGTTTAAAAGAAGTTATAAACTCAGATAGCTCTATAGAAGACAAAAAAAGATTTATTAGGTATTATGGTGTTCTAGGGAAGATAAAAGGTGTTCCACCATGCAGTCCAGATGACGAGTGGTTGTCCGAAGTTGCCGCATTCTTTAAAGCAGACCGCTCAAAAATTACCGAATGGTTAGACAATGTTCTGTCAAAAGAATACTTTGAATGGAATCATGATAGAGATGATTATACCTCAGCACTACCCAACATGATCACTAAGGGTATTGATTTTATAGAAGCTCTAAGACTACATGAGTATATCACATTTGGCGAGTATCATAACACCACACTATTATTAAAGAAAATTATAAATTCAGATGAGCCTCTCGAAAAGAAAGTAGAGTTTCTAAAAAAAACAAGAAGCCACCATAGTTTATTAACTACCCTGCCACCAGAAAATCTTGACTTTGATTCTTGGTTTGCAGCTGCACAGAAAGCTCAAAAGAGTTATTTCAAAAGTAAAGGAATAAACTTAAAATACTCTCCTGATTTTGTAAGTCTCCTTCTAAGCAACACAATTGACCCTAGAGCAAGAGAAGATCTGCTTACTCTAGCTAGACTTGAAGAACAAGGAAGGGTACAAAAAAACAGATTCGTACTAGGTAAGGTTTATGGGAGGTATGAGTTTTCTGATTTAAGAGATAATATGGATGCATTTGAAGCAACAAAATTATTGTTATATGGCCTTATCAGCAGAGAGCCAACAAGAGTAAATGCAGCTCAAAAATATTTTTCAGCTGATAAAATATTAAAAGCCAGAAGCTATGTAGAAAGAAGCACAGTTAAGCCAACAAGACTATATGCTATGCTAAGATCAGACATATCTCAACTGGCATCTGATCTCCAGCCTCATGAACAAAGATGGGTTAGCCAGAGGATAATCAACAAAATTACAGAGATTTATTTAAGTTCTTCAAGTGAATCAGAAGGCAAAAAAGAATTAAGAGAATTAGTAACTCTCGTACAGCTAATTCACAGTGATGCAGAGTTGTTCAATGCAGTAGTCGCTAAGATGCAAGATGGCACACTCTATGATTTACGTGATGGAAGAAGATTAATGTGCTGTGCAATGATGTCTCAAGATAGGGAAAGGACAGAAATTGAATCCTTATATTATGCTTTGGATCCAAATATCGCAGTAATGCAGGTTGCTCCAGAAAGAAGAGGAACTTATGGTAACCCAATAGGTGCTGCAATACTTGCCAATGCAGTTAACAATGGAAACGATGACGTTCTTCTTGTTGACTCAGTAGAAGGTGGGCATATATTCCAGAATTTAGATCCAGAAACCTCTTTTGACCTAGTAAACAGTGGAATTGTAGGGGCAGCCGTTGATGCAGACTCACCTTATGTTTTCTTCAATGTAAAAGCACCTAATATTATGCCTAAAAGATTTACTTCACAATTAAGGGATGTTTTAGGCTTAGGCACCCCAGAGGAGACAGAACTAACAAAAGTTAATGGAATACAAGCTACAAGCAGGGAAAGAAGATATCTTGAAGCATTTAGCGATAGATTAAGATTATCAGGTCCTGTCACAGGTTACTTAGTTCAAACAGAAAGGCTTGTAGCAATAAAATGAAACCTATACAAGAACTAACAAGAAGGGGTATTGAAAGAAGATTAAGGGATATTGTTGCTCAACATGATAAATGGGGTTATGGAACTGAAAGATTAGATATCCTTCTAGAAAGATTAAAACATAGTCCAAAAATAGCCTACACAGCTATTGAAAACCTAGCCAACTCACAAATAAGAAATGATTGGTGGGAGGGTGTAGGCTTGGGGGAATTAGATAAGGAAATGATTACGTCGGCTCCTGATATAGTATATGAATTTATTGCAGAAAGGGCAAATGAATCAACATGTGGATTTCAGGTTGCGTTTGCTTCTAAAGCAATGGAGATGCTGATGCAAAGCCAGCGTACAAGAAATGATGTGTATAGATTATTCACAACAGAAAAAGTAGAAAACGCTACCATAGATGATTGTATAGGAGCGATAAGAGCAAAATTCCAAAGTGGATGGATGAAAAAAGAATCCCCTCATGAAAAAAATCATTATCTTGGCCCAGAAGACCACCTGCATCACATAATTAAAAACCTAAATGGGTTAGGAACCTACTCGACAGATATTCTAGATATTATTGCTGAGAATATCGAATCATTCTATCCTCACGATGTAGTATTTGGGCTTGTTGGTTTGATGGAATCAGAAGGCATAAGCCAAGGGAGCTTAAGGGTGCTAAAGAAATTGACACTACAACAGCCAGAGCATATGCAAATATTCTGCAGAAGCATGGTTCCTTTAGATGGCTCAGATAGACTTTATGAATCGCTTGATAAATGGACAGATTCAGATCCAGATTCCTGGTGGGGCATAGATGATTTACCACAATGGATAGCTTACTACAAATCAGCATGGGTAAAATACCTTGATGGAAATGGATGGCTCAAGATACATCATAGAAACCCAAAAATGGAACAGAAAATGAGAAACGCTTTCCATCATTTCTTCACAGGAAAAAGAAAAAGAGCAACAATGGATGATGTCCTAAATTCTGCTGATTATATTATCGAAAAAAACAACTGGCGCCAGAATACATTCTTAAAGTTCTCTTACAATCTTTCAGAAATTGCAGAGCTTCCTGAAGTTTGGGGATTTGTAAGAGATGAAGCAATTAACAATAAAGTTATAATCGGGGAACCAATGCTAAGCCTTTGCAAAATAGCTCGTGTACAAGCAGTAAGCCAAGAAGCAAGAAAAGAAACATATAGATTAATAACAGGTGAAGAAAAAGAAGATGTTAGTTTAGATGAAGCATTACAAATACTTGAAAATAACCGGTGGGCAAATATAGATGTAGCTAATTTATGTAAACCTTACTGGGAATTTATAAGGGCAGGAGCACCCAATGCATGCTACCTAGTTCCAAAATATAAGCAAGAAGGTTGGAATGAAGGCAATATACTTGGAGTTGCCAAAACATTCTTAAGCCTAGGCAGGCACTCAAAAGGGTTTTATCAATCAATTGAAGGATTGTGCGGAGCTGATGTTAAAAAATACATAGAAGTTTATCATGCATTCCCAGATTTCAGCCCAGAAAAAAGAAATGCCATAATAAGATATTTAAGAGTAAAAGGAGATGAAGAATTAACAAGATCAATGCAAGATGTATTTGGATCAGAGCATTACACAAAATTCCATGAATGGAAAAAACAATTAACCCATTTCAAAGATGTCACAAGATTAAAATCAATTGGTATTGAAGGATTAGTAGATTTATTATCAAAAACCAGTTCTCTATTTGATAGATTAAGATATATTGGAGCACAAGAAGAGCTATATGAAATAACTTTTGATCCCCAAAAAACCTTATCAGAAAACTGTAGGATGTTCCAGCATAGAATTGGGGAGTTATCTCAGAAATATAAATACTTCCAAGGTACAAGAACATCAGAGCTTAACAGAGCATATAATGCACTAGAAGGAACATTTGACAATAGAATTGAATTGTTAAGATGGTTAAAAGATAATGCAAAAGATGTTGAAGCTATATCACATATGAAAGAATATGAAGAAGAACTTACTGAAAAGACCGAATGGCTGAAAAGGCTTTCATATTTTGGCTCTGGAGAAATTGAAGCAAAAGAATTATCAAGATTGATTGCAAAATCAAGCCGTTTATTTGGTACATTAAGAGGGGTGCACGAATTAGATGAGCTATTTTCAGTAAAAGTAGACAGAAGAAGAAAACCAAGAAACAATTACGCTCTTTTTAGTGAAAAAATAGATATAATTTATGAAAAATACAGAGATTTAGCTGAATCTGACTGGAAACTAAGCGGTGTTTATAATGTATTGTCTGGATTTAGCCGACAAAAAAGATTTAGTATAGTACATTCAGTCAAAGACAATGCAAAGGCTATCGACGATCTTACTAAGCTTTACCCCCTCAAGGATGATGATGATGATGGATACAGAGAAAAGCTTGGTTATTTCGAAAGCATTGAGGATACAAGACTTATTGATTTACTAATAAAAGTAGGAGGTATAGGCTCTCTTCTAGGATCTATTCACCAGCAAGAAAGGCTAACCAAAATTCAATTAAGATGCTCTGGAAATGTAGAAGAGGATTATCAAAGATACAAACAATCAGTTAGAGATATAGGTTATGATTTAGTTGAAGAGGTTCTAGGAAGCCATATTGATAGGGATAGTTTCATAATAACTCCAGAAGTATTAGAGATTGCAAAAGGTTACCAAACAAGAAAAGATGAAACAACCAGAGACCTATACAGAAAGTTCCTAAAAGGAGAAACTAGATTAACATTAGCTGAAATAGCAAGTATAGCTAATACTAGTATTGCAGATGACAAAAAAGAAATGTTAAAAGAATGGATAGCAGATTATGAGAGAGGAACTGATACTATTCCTCTCAAAAACATCCTGAAACTCACAAGCATAAAAGAAGAAGAAAAAGGCCCACACATTATAACAAGTCTTATATCAGACTACAGGCAGGGCCTAGTAGTACCGAAAGCCTTCCCTCTAGGAAGGGAATATTCAATAAGACCTATAAGTGGTATGAAAGAAAGGAGAAATCCTGTTGAAATGACAGAACTTTTAGTATACGGCTTAATAAGCAGAAATCCAGATAAGGTTATGCGTGCTGGGGAAAAATTCGATCATGACCTATTACAAAGAGCAAGGTCTCATGTAAGTGATGTAGAAACATTCAACAATATTAGAGACCACTTAGAAGGCCTTAAGGCAGGTGATCCTGAAAGTGCAAAAAGAGTTTTAGGCTACTTTGAAAAAAGATATGGAGATACAGAGCCGGTTATGGACTTAGTTCAAGGAGTAGAAGGGTTATTCCAAGGCCAAGAAAATTTCGATTACTTGTCATGTAGAATGCAGCAAGGAACTATTCTTGATATATTTGATAGCACAAGGCTGATGTGTTGTACATTCTCATCTTCAGGAAGTGAAAAAACACCATCATTATTCTACCTACTTGATGAAAATACAGGATTATTGCACCTTGTTCCTTTAATAGGGGGTGAATATCAAGATCCAATAGGTGTTGCAATATTGGCAAATTGTACAGATGATAAGGGAAGAAAAGTATTGCTTGTGGATTCAGTAGAAGGCGGATCACAAGTTGACAGGCTTAGAGAGAATGAATGGAAAACTATGGTATATGGTGGCATACAAGGAGTTGCACAAGACAATAACGCAGATGGTATAGCATTCAATCTAAGCACAGGAGGAACAAAACCAATGAAATTCAATAATTATGTCAGAAACATGACAGGCGCTCCAGGGGGAAGCACATTTTTAAGAAAAATAGGTGGGCCAGAAGTTTTAAGAAAATACGATATTAGTGGGCATGGTTTGGAAGCTTTTAGGGAAAGCCCTGACCTTCAGGGTAAGGTTAGTTGCCTATTAGTGCCAACTGGATAAACACAAAATTTATAAACTAACTTCTAATTTCAACTATTGATAAAAAATGGGTGGCGTTGATATTGAGACAATTCCAATTATTTCTATGTCTGATAAAGATATTGTTGAATCCTAAAATTTTCTATTTTCTATCATCAAACAGCCTCAAGCTATCTTTCACTATCTTTTCTGCTATATAGCTATTCTTTTGCAGAGTTACATTTATTTTTGTCTTTTTGTTCAGGACATCCTTAAAGAATCCTGTAAGGTCTATTTTCTCAAAATCTTTGTTCTTTTTAAAAAAATTATCCATAGCATCAATAAGTTCTTTACCGTATCTTATTTCCAAAATCTCATCGCCATAAACAGCAATATCCCCTTTTTGTGCTGCATTTTTGTAAAAGACAACATTTACGCCAAGCTGTTTGTAGAACTTCATAGACCATTTGTCAAGATTGGTTGCACTCCCAAATATCTTATATGAGTCTTTTTTCTCTTCTTTTGTTTCCTGCACATCAAACATATTTTTTGAATAAGCAAAAGGCCAGTGGTAATGCTTGGCTGCCCAAACAACAAGCCCATCTTTTTGTTTTTTATGAAACTTTGCCTCATAGTCCATAAAGAATATATCTAAATCTGCAAGGCCCTCAAACTCCATAGCAGTTATTTCACCTATTTTATCAATTTTGGAAGGTCCGGGAACAAGAGGTCTTTGGTCTTTATAGCTCTTTTCTACAAAATTCAGAAAATCACTTACTTTTTTCAGCCACTCTGCACTAATTTTATAGCTTAGCTCCTCTTTTACAAGAACACCTTCATCAACCAACTCTTTCAACAACTTATGCACAGCCTGGTATGTTACTGAACTTGCATATTCTTTTTTTATAGAGGCATATACTGCTTTTGTCTTAAGGGGGTATCTTCTTGTAAGTATATTTATTATCTGATCTTTTGTGCTCTTTGGCTTGTCGGGCTCAGGAAGGGTTATATTTATTGCCATAATTAATGGAAAAACGAATAAATTTTTAAACCTTTTGGTTTATCAAATTATAGATTTATTGTCATACTATCAAAAATGCAATAAATAAACTAAAAAGTTTAATTTTTTTTAAACATTAAGTTTATATATTAATGCACTCTACAAACAGCTATTGAAAATCATAAGGGGGTAATAAGGTAATTAAATGGAGGTAATTAAAATGGAAGATGTAAAAATAACACCTAAAATAGTTAAAGAGATGGGGCTGACAGAAGAGGAATATGCCCTAATTAAAGAAAAGATTGGCAAAGAACCTAATTTTACTGAACTTGGATTGTTTTCTGCTATGTGGTCTGAGCATTGCAGCTATAAAACCTCAAAAAATACAATAAAATTATTTCCAACTAAAGGCAAACAAGTTCTACAAGGTCCTGGAGAAAATGCAGGCATTGTTGATATTGGCGAAGGTTATGGTTGTGCTTTTAAGATGGAATCACACAATCATCCATCTGCTGTTGAGCCTTACGAAGCTTCTGCAACAGGCGGAGGAGGATGCATGAGGGATATTTTCACAATGGGTGCAATGCCAATTGGTTTATTAGGCTCATTAAGGCTAGGAAGATTAACTAATGAAAAAGTTCAATGGTTATTCAAGGAAATTGGAAGAGGTTTTAGCAGCTATGCTAATGTTGCAGAAGTCCCTATTGTGGGGGGAGAAATCTATTTTGATGAGAGCTATGAAGGTAATCCATTAGTCAATGCAATGACAATTGGCATTGTAAAACATAATGAGATTACAACAGCAAAAGCAGCTGGCATAGGCAATGTAGTGGCAATGATAGGGGGAGATACAGGAAAAGATGGTGTTGGGGGAGCTGCTTTTGCATCAGGTGCAATAGAAGAAGGTGCTGAGCAGGATACATCAGCAGTCGCCATTGGAGATCCTGAAATGGGAAGACAGCTAAGAAAAGCAAGCTTAGAGTTAATTAAATCTGGTATAGTAGTTGGAATGCAGGACATGGGGGCAGCTGGTTTAGTATGCTCAACATCAGAAACAGCTTCAAAGGGCAATGTTGGGGTAGAGATTGATATCTCTAAAGTTAGGAAAAGGGTTGAAAATATGAATGCCTATGAAATAATGCTTTCTGAATCACAGGAAAGAATGCTGGTTATTCTGGAAAAAGGCAAAATAGAAGAAGCTAAAAAGATATGCGGCAAGCACAAAGTTCCGTTAGATATTATTGGAAAAGTTGTAGAAGGCAGCATGCTTACAGTTAAAGAAGGAGATAAGGTTGTTGCAGAGGTTCCTGCTAGATCTCTAACAGAAGAAGCGCCAGTTTACAACAGAGAAGCAAAAGAGCCTGATTTCTCTGAATTTGGATTAGATTTGGGTGAAATAAGAGAGCCAGAGGATTACAATAATGCTTTAATCAGTCTATTAAGCTCTCCAACAATAGCAGACAAAAACCTAACTTATAATAAAAGTGACAGAAAATTATTCTCCGATGTTATTGTCAAGCCAGGGGAAGCAGACGCAGCTGTCATTAAATTTACTAAAAAAAGGGGACTTGCAGCAACAGCAAACTGTAATGGGACCTATTGCAGGCTTAATCCTAAATTAGGTGGGCAAATTGCAGTTGCAGAATCTGCCAGAAATCTGGTTTGTGTTGGAGCAAAGCCATTGGCTATTACAGACTGCTTAAATTTCGGAAATCCAACAGATCCTGAAGTATTCTGGGGTTTTAAAAAATGCTGTGAAGGAATATCTGATGCCTGCAAAGCCTTAGACACGCCTGTTGTCAGCGGAAATGTCAGTTTCTATAATGAAAATCCAAAAGGAACAGTAGATCCTACTCCAGCTATTGGTATGGTTGGTGTTGTCGAAGATATCAGCAAAGTTGTAACACAAGACTTCAAAGATGAAGGAGATGTTATAGTATTGTTAGGAGAAACAAAAGAAGAAATTGGAGGTTCTGAATATCTAAAAGTTATTCACAACCTAAAGAAAGGAGATGCACCTTCATTAGATTTAAAGAAAGAAAAAGCAGTTCAGAATGTTGTTCTTGCTGCAATAAAACAGGGCTTAGTTAAATCAGCACACGATTGCTCTGAAGGAGGATTGGCAGTTGCATTAGCCGAATGCTGCATTACAAAAAAAGAGATTGGAGCAAAAGTCAACCTAGACGAAAATGTAAGAAAAGATGCTTTGTTGTTTGGTGAATCTCAGTCCAGAGTTATATTAAGCTGCAGTAAAGAGGATGTTGCCAAGGTAAGTGCTTTATGCAAAATAGATGACGTTAAAATGCAAGAGATAGGAGAAACCGGCGGAGATAAATTAGTTATTAACGAGTTAGTTAGTATTGATGTTAAAAAAATATCAGACACGTGGAAAGGAGCTATTTGGAAGATTGTGAAGTAAAAAGCTAATATTTAAAAATAAAGAAGCATTTAATATAATATGCTGCTGGTAATAAATTTCGGGGCGCAATACTGCCACTTGATTTCTAGGCGTGTTAGAGACATGGGAGTGTACTGTGAGATATTGCCTTATAATGTTTCTCTAAAACAAATAAAAAAGCTAAACCCAGCAGGCATAATCTTATCCGGAGGGCCATCTTCGGTATATGAAAAAGGAGCTCCAATATCTAATCCTAAACTGCTCAGCTTAGGAATACCAGTTTTAGGCATCTGTTATGGCCAGCAGTTAATAGGTAAACAACTAAAAGGAAATGTAGTTCCAAACAAAATAAAAGAATTTGGCAAAAAAACAGCTAAGATAAATAACAAAAACAAGCTCTTCAAAGGATTAAAAAACAAGGAAATAATCTGGATGTCCCATGGCGATGCTGTTGAAATTTTACCAGAAGGTTTCATAACATTAGCTTCTACAGATACCTGCAAAAATGCAGCAATAGGAAATTTTGAAAAAAACATCTATGGCGTTCAATTCCACCCCGAAGTTACCCACACCCCAAGTGGGAATAAGATTCTGGAAAATTTTGTCTTTAATATATGCAAAGCAAAGAAAGATTTCAACATAAAAGACATGGCAGCTAAGATAACAAAAGAGATAAAGGAAGAAGTCAAAGTCGACTATGTAATTATGGGCATCTCAGGCGGAGTAGATTCAACAGTAGCAGCTGCTTTAATAACAAAAGCAATTGGAAAAAGGCTTTATGGCATATTCATAGACCATGGCCTGACAAGAAAGAATGAAACAAAGATTGTTAAGGAAAGGTATGAAAGATTAGGATTAAATATAAAATATGTTGATGCTTCTGACATATTCCTAAATAGATTAAAAGGAATAACAGATCCAGAGCAAAAAAGAAATATTATTGCAAAAACATTTATTGATGTATTTGAAAAAGAAGCTAAATTGCTCGAAAAACAATGTCCTAAAATAAAATTCTTAGCCCAAGGGACAATTTATCCAGACAGGATAGAATCTGCACAGCCTTCAAAGCAGGCTGACAGGATTAAAAGCCACCATAATGTTGTTTTGCCAAAAGGAATGAAGCTAAAATTACTAGAGCCATTAAAAGATTTCTACAAAGATAGTGTAAGAAAGCTAGGCCAAGAGATTGGAATACCAGAAGAATTGCTCAACAGGCATCCATTCCCAGGCCCAGGCTTAGCTGTCAGGGTTATTGGAGAAGTAACTAAAGAAAGAGTTAAGATATTGCAGGAAGCAGACCACATATTTATCTTAGAACTAAAGAAAAATAAATTATACAGCAAAGTCTGGCAGGCATTTGCAGTTTTACTGCCTGTAAAAACAGTTGGTGTGATGGGCGATGCAAGAACTTACGAAAACATTGTTTCTTTAAGAGCCGTAACTAGTGTAGATGCAATGACAGCAGACTGGGCAAAGCTGCCTTACAAATTCCTAGAGCATGTTTCAAACAGGATAATAAACGAAGTTAATGGCGTTAACAGGGTTGTTTACGACATAAGCCAAAAACCTCCGAGTACTATTGAATATGAATAAACGAGGAGGTACCAGAAATTCGAAGAATTTCTCAGTACCACCTGCAACGATTGAATATGAATGATTGCCGTTTATGGTTCTGATTTATAACAATTGTTATATTACAGAACCGATTAAATCAAAACATTTAAATCCTCTTCTTCAATCTCCTACACTATGAAAATAGTAATTTTAGGCCTTGGGGCAGCTGGATTTGGAGCAGCTTTTACAATAAGCAGGCAATATAGAGATGCAAATGTAATTATCTTAGATGAAAAAGGTTATCTAGGGCATCCTTGCGGTCTGCCTTTCTATCTTGGGGGAGAGATAAAAGATATTGACAACTTAAAACAGGACATACATCTTGGCAGCAGGGTGCAATTAATAAAAGACAGAGCCACTGGGATTGACACTAAAAGAAAAACAGTAAAAACAGAAAACGAAGAAGTAGGATATGACAAACTGATAATTGCAACTGGTTCTAAACCATTTATCCCTATAAAAGTTCCTGAAAAATTTATCAATAACGGCGTTTATACTGTAAGTGGAATAGAAGACACCACAAAATTATACGAAGCAGCAACCAAAGGAAAGAGCGCAGTAGTTGTAGGAGCAGGCGCTATTGGGCTTGAAACAGCAATTGCTTTAGCTGAACTTGGGTTAAATGTAAAAGTCATTGAGATGGAAAGCTCTGCTTTCCCTATGGCTATTGATAAAGATGTTTCTGATGTTCTTATAAAATATCTTAAAAAAAGAGGAATAGAAATAGAATTTGAAAAAAGAATTGAGAGTGTTAACGGCAAAGAAAGTTTAGAGTCAGTTATTATAGACGGGCAGGAAATAAAAACAGATATTGTAGTTATGGCAACTGGAGTAAGGCCAAACTCAGGAATAGCAGAAGCAGCTGGGATGGAGATTAACAGATTAGGCATATCAGTAAATGATAGAATGGATGCAAGCATTAAAAATGTTTATGCAGCTGGTGACTGCGCTGCAAATCCAATAAAGCTAGCAACATCAGCTTACATGCAAGGAATAGTTGCAGGAGCTAACGCAGCTGGTGGCAATTTATCTTATCGTGGTTCTTTAGGAACATTTGTTTCAGTTATTGGTAATATGGAAGTTGCTGCAACTGGTTATAATTCTAAAACTGCTAAATTCAATAAATATGAATTTGAAGCTATACAAGGGGCTAACTGGTTTGATGGCGTTAAAATATTAGCTGATCTTGATGGAAAAATTATAGGCGCACAATCAATAGGCCAAGGAAGTGCTGCTAGAATAAATGTAATTGCAACAGCTATTAGGGCTGGCATGAGCCTGGAAGAGCTGTATGATATTGATTATATCACAAAAGATGGAACAGTAACTATTGGAAAAGAAGCAGATATTACTGGAAGAGCAAAAGGCCTTACAAAACCAGATTGGTATGGCAAAGGAGAAGAAGTTAAAGTTGAACTCTATGCTGATTCAAACAGTAGTAAAGTAACCGGCGCTAAACTAGAAGGCAAAGGTGCTGCCTGGAGAGCAAATGCCTTGTTAATAGCAATAAAAAAAGGCATGACTTTATCAGACATCGCCGGATTAGAATTTGCTTATTGCCCTGCTGTTTCTAACCATTATGATGTTATTAACTCTGCTGCTGAGTTGGGATTGAGGAGAATTAAGTAGATTCATCACCAATACAAAGTACAATAAGTTTATATTTGTGCTCTTTCTAAAAAAATGTATGAATTTCACTGTGGTCGATATAGAAACAACTGGGCTTTCTGCTTATTACCATAAAATTACAGAGATAGCTGCATTGAAATATAAAGATGGGAAGATAGTAAGGAATTTTTCTACCCTGATTAATCCTAAAGTCCATATTTCAAGATTTATTACAAGATTAACTGGTATAGATAATAAGATGGTTAAAAACAAGCCAACAATCGATAAGGTGATTCCTAAATTTCATTCATTTATTGGCGATTCTCCTTTTGTTGCACATAATGCTGGTTTTGACTATAAGTTTCTTGATTATGCTCTTGAGAAAAATATGGGTGTTAATTTGGGAAATCAAAAGATATGCACTGTAAGATTAGCAAGGAGGTTACTGCCTGAGCTTCCAAACAAAAAATTGTCAAGTTTGTGCGAGCATTTCAAGATAAGGAACGATGATGCACATAGGGCCAGATCTGATGCAATGGTTACTGCAAAGATATTTCATAGTTTTTTAGATATGATGGAAGAAAAGGAAATTCACCATATTGAAGATATACTTAAGTTTCAAAAAAGTAGAATTCCTAAAGTTTTATAACTAAGTTGTTATTCTGAAGTTCTATGTTAAGAAAACCAGACTGGCTTAAAGTGCCTTTAGGCGGTGGAGAAGAATACAACAAAGTAATAGAAGTTCTAAAGTCAAAAGGCCTTCACACAGTATGCCAGGAAGCTAACTGCCCTAATCTAGGAGAATGTTTCAGCAGAGGCACAGCTACTTTTATGATTCTAGGCAATATCTGCACAAGAAGATGCCTTTACTGTAATGTTAAATATGGAATAACCCTAACAACTAATCCTTATGAGCCAAAAAGAGTTGCAGAAGCAGTAAAAGAATTAAACTTAAAATATGTTGTAATAACATCCGTTACAAGAGATGATTTAAAAGATGGCGGTGCAAGAACATTTAGAGATACAATAAATGAAATAAGAAAAGTTTCAACTGCAAAAATAGAAGTCTTAACTCCAGATTTTAAAGGAGATACCCAATCAATAAGGACTGTCCTGAGCGCAGAGCCAGATGTATTTGCTCATAACATTGAAACAATAGAAAGATTATTTCCAGCAATAAGGCCAGGTGCTGATTTCAAGACATCTATGGTTTTCTTAAAAAGAATCAAAGAAATTGACCCAAAACAAATTACAAAATCAGGCTTGATGATTGGCTTAGGAGAAACAAAGGAAGAAATCATAAAAACAATGCGAACATTAAGGCTTGCGCAAGTTGATATTCTAACAATAGGCCAATACCTGCAGCCAAGAGAAGATTTAGCAGAAGTGCAGAAATATTACACACCCGAAGAATTTACGGAATTAAAGAATATTGCCGTCGATATGGGCTTTAAGTATGTCGAGTCTGCACCGCTTGTCAGAAGCTCTTATCATGCCGAAAAAATAACAAACTTTATTAATTAGGACTTCTAAAATTAGTATTTAGTGGCTATTTATGTCGTATGATTCAGGTCAACCCCCTATAACGGGTGGGGACGAAAAGGGGGGCTGGGTAAGAGCAAATATAGTTTATATTGGGCATAATCTGGAAGAAAGACTCACATTTATATGGAACGAACACTACCTTCGCCTTACTGATTCTGTTGTAAATGGATTTTTTATGGCTCATAATGTAAATGAACATCCTGAAAGAAAGTATTTTGCAACATTGCAATACTCCCATTCTAATGGGGATAAGAGCGAAACTAACAGACAAATTAGAGTTGAATTTGATGAAAATGACCTAAGCATGGTTGTTAAAGCTGATGAAAAATATGTCGTAGAGGGCCTTACCATATTACAAGAGGCCTTACAAAGGACAAGAGTACCAAAAAATAATGGTTTTCTGCTTACAAACTGGTATCTCGAAGGCGTTAACTCTGTTTTGCAGGCTATTGATTTAAATGGAACAGAATTCCATGCCATGGGAAAGCAAGAGTATGGGTTTGTTCGCGTATTGCAGCCTATCGAAGGGTATACACCAATACCAAAAAATGCGCAAAGAGCAGGCCAAGAATCTGTGATAGCCCTTCATGCAAAAGGCTAAATATAAATAGATGCCAATTTTTCTATATTCTATGCAATACCGCTTTATAGACACTTCATTCAATACTGGCTCAATGAACATGGCAATAGATGAAGCCTTGTTAACTTCTAAAAAGCCAGTTCTAAGATTTTACAGATGGAAACCAGCCTGCCTAAGCCTAGGTTATTTCCAGAATACCAACACAATAAACAAAAAACAATGCAAAAAACTCAATATAGACATTGTAAGAAGACTAACAGGAGGAAACGCTGTATTGCATGATAAAGAATTAACTTACTCTGTAATTATAGATGAAAAACAAATGCCAAAGTCAGTAATAGAAAGCTACAAGATAATAAGTAAAGGCTTGCTCCATGGCCTAAAGAATCTCGGATTAAAAGCAATTATGAATGAAGACGTCGAAAAAGGAAATAAAAGTGCGGTTTGCTTCAACGACCCTTCATGGTATGAAATAACAGTTAATAACAAAAAAATCATTGGCTCTGCACAAAAAAGAATAAATGGAAAAATATTACAGCATGGCGCAGTATTAATTGATGCAGATGTTAAAGAATATTGCTCGCTATTCAACAATTATAGTGAAGAGTTAGTAAAAAAAGTAAAGCAAAGGATGACTTCAATCAATAACGAATTAAAAAGTAGAGTAAATTACCAAAAAGTTAGACAAGCAATGAAAAAAGGCTTTGAAAAAGCTTTGAACATTCAATTAGAAGACTCCAAACTGACAAAAGAAGAACTGGAATTAGCTAAAAAATTAGAAAGTAATAAATACTCAACTAAGAAATGGAATTTACTAAGATGAAAACCGTAATGTGCTTTGGAAGTTTTGACTTATTGCATCCAGGACATATCTTTTTTCTAAAGAAAGCTAAATCATTAGGAGATAAACTATTTGTAGTCATAGCCAAGGACTCAACAATAAAGGAAGTCAAAGGTAAAGAGCCAAAGTATCATGAAAGAGACAGAGTAGAGCACATAAGAGACCTTAAAATAGCAGACAAAGTTGTTTTAGGCTATGAAGCAGATAAGTATGAGATTATAGAAGAGCTCAACCCAGAGATTATTGTTTTGGGCTACGACCAGGAAGGCTTTGCAAATACTTTAAAAGAAGAGATGGAAAAAAGAAAGATGAATCCAGAGATAGTAAGAATAGGCCCTTACAGAGATGATATTTACAAGAGTTCTAAGTTAAAATAAGAATTATTTTCTTCTTTTCTGAGCACAATATTCCTGAGAATTAAAATCATCATGATAGGGTTCTCCGTGTTGCCTTGATATGATTTTTATGCATTGATAACTAACTCTTCTAAGATCTTTACAAGTTTCTATTGGTAAATCTTCTAAAAGATCAAACATTATCTTAACGCCCTCTTTTACACCCCAATCAGCACTGATAATATCCAACTTCTTTTCATCCCCTTCAAAATAAAGCCTTGACTCTAAAGCCCGAACCAAAAGGCTAGTATCTTCCCAAGACAGCTCATTGGTAGTGGGGTATCTATTATTAAATTCTGTTTGGATTGGTTTTCCAACCCTTGCCATGCGGCCGTTATTCCAGTAATCCTCACCTAAAACCAAATCTGCCCTGTGGTTACGTAAATACCTATCCCACGCCTCAACATAATGGCGATATTTTTTATGGTGCTTGTGTTTTTCGTGCAAACCTCCAAGTACACGAAGCATTTCCCTAAACACAGCAGGAGTAATCCTAACATTAGTATGGGTTCTTACAGCATCAAAAGCCTGAGGCATAAGATCAAGACTAGTTTTGTGTTCTTCAATATCTGCTGCTAATTTTTCAAGATCATCCGCTATTACTGTTTTACCGGTATAACCTCCAAAAAGAATATTTGTGTCTATCAGAAATAACCTATTTCTGTCCAATATTCTGCCTAATCCTATATCTGTTACATCCATAATCTAGAAGAATAAGATTCTATTTAAAAGCCTTAACATTTACTTATCTATTAAAATTGCCTTCTTAATCAAATAATGCCCAGAAAATTCGCCATCCATCTTTATTTCAGATTCTTCAACCTTTATCTTCTTCTTAAACAAAGGGCACTCTAAAACAAAGCTCTCAAACTCTCCGCCTTCACCGATTGGAGAAACATTAAGGCTTCTCATCCTATCCAAGAATGTTAAACCAATCCTAGTACCTAACATTTCCTTCTTCAAGCCATCAGCAGCTATTCCCACAATTATGACATTAAAGTTTTTTATAAGCTCAGTGATATACATTTCCTCATTAATCTGCCACAATGGAGCAATTGACTCTAACTTCAATTCTTTACAGATAGCATCAACCCTTTCTTTTTGGTATTGAGATTTAATCGCGCCAGAAACAATGCCTTCAATCCTATACTTTTCCTTGGCAATCTCTATAGCTTCCTTTAAATCTTTTAATTCTTCTTCCTTAACACCTTCTGTTTCTAAAAATACCAAAGGAAGCCCCATTGCTTGTGCCTGTAACTCAACCAAATGGATATTAGGGATATGAAACATATAAGATTCAGGGTTTTTTGATTTCAATGTTATTAAGCAAGCTAATTCATGCTCCTTAGAAGCCTTATACGCAGCAAACAAGCTGTCTTTTCCACCTGAACAAAGTATTCCTAGTTTCATAACAAACTCCTTAGATATTCATGTTTATATTTAAAACCATTCCTTTTAGCAAGTTTTTCAATAGCTCTGTCAAACTTAGAACCATATTGTGCAGCTTTTTTCTTGCGCCATGCAAACTCCTTTAATCCTAATTGTTCTGCAACTTCCCTTAAAATTATTTTTTTCCTTTTTTTATCAAGCTTATATTTAGCAGGAATCCTCAAAGAATATCTAATAAGCTCTTCATCTAAAAAAGGAACTCTAAGCTTAATTCCAAAAACCTTAGCAACAGGAATATCTCTTGTTAAATCTCTCTCGTACATTGAAAATAACCCATTTAAACACTCTTTATTAACATTCCTAGCTTGAGTATGTCTTTCATAGCCAGCAAATAACTCCTCTGAACCTAATCCGGAAAACATTATCTTTATTTTATCTTTCTTTGCAACCTCATAAGCAATGTAAAAAGGCAAAGCGACTCCAACTTTAACTACATTTGGCTCTTTTATTATCTTTAATATTTTTTTTATGTATTTTTCTGTTTCTTTAAGGTTAATTGTTCTTGTTTTTAGTTTTAATTTTAGTTTTTTAGCAACTTTTCTTGCATAGACTAAATCTTCTGCTGGTTCCATTCCTTTTTCTTCTAATGCTGATGTGTAGCAGATAAAATTCTTTTTAGCATCTTTACAAACTTTAGCTATTACAGTACTATCAACACCGCCTGAAAATAAGATTCCAAACTTTTCATCTGGAATTTTTTTTCTGATTGAATTTACAACAAGTTCTTTTAATTCTTTTAATATCAATTTATGGTCTTTCTTCAATGGTTTCAAAGAAAAAGAGCTAACAAAATCTTCCCATCCCTTCTTGCTCTGCATCCTATCTGCCATAATACCTAAGAAATTTGCTTTGTTTAAAAATATTTGGTAAAAAAGAAAAAAATAAAAGAAAAAAATTAACCAAAGTTTACCTTTGGTGCTACGTCTGTTCCTTCATCAGCTGCAAAGCTTTCCTTTTTCTCGAATCCGAACATTCCAGCTATTATATTTGTAGGGAATCTTCTGACTTTAACATTATAATCCCTTACAGCTTTGTTGAAAATATCTCTCTCAACCTTTACTCTGTTTTCAGTTCCTGCTAACTCGTCTTGAAAGGACAAAAAACTCTCTATAGTCCTTAGTTGAGGATAAGCTTCAACATTAATATTAAGACCTTTATAAGCCGTCACTGTCCCGTCAACTTTTTCAGATGCTGCCTCTATTTCCAAAGGAGTCTTGGCATTTTTCATTTCTTGTTGCGCTGCTTCTGCACTTGACCTTAATGCAGCAATTTTGGTTTGGGTTTCCTTCTCAAAGTTTGCTGCACCTTGCACAGTCGCTAGTAGATTAGGGATCAAATCAGCCCTTCTTTGATAAGCACTCTGTACATTTGCCCATTTCTCATTTACTGCCTCATCTGCTCTTACTAATCCATTATAACTCCCTATAAACCACAATACACCTATAACTACAATCGCACCTACAACAATAAGTGCTATCCATCCTGGACTTAATTTATTTTTTGCCAATCTTACCACCTTTTTTTATTTTTTTCGCCATCTTGGCTAGTTTCTCCATCTCACCATTATCTAACCACATTCCCTTGCATTTCATACATACATCTATCACAACATTGTCCTTTTTTAATTTTTCCATCTTTATCCTGCATCTAGGGCACTTCAACAAATCTTCTCCATGAACCTTTTTTCCAAACAGCATTTTATTCACCTCTACCAGCCACCCGAACTTCCCCCGCCTCCAAAACCTCCTCCACCAAAACCGCCAAAACCTCCTCCACTACCGCCAAAACCACCTCCTCCACGTCTTCCTCCAAATAACAAAGCGGCCATCAAAGCAGCATCAAAAAACTTATTCTTTTCCTTAGGGTCCATCAACTTCCTCCCTACTTTGAAAATAAGAAATATTCTCAAAACTGCAAAACCTATTATAAAAAAGAATATAATAAAAATTAGAAATGGCGGGTATGAGGATACTGTACCTGATGGAGGTGGTATATTGTTTTGAGATGTTGGGTCATTACCACTAAGAATATCCTTAATAGCTGCACTTGCCTCATAAATACCTTTTCCATAATCTTCATTCCTAAAATTATCAACAATATAATCCCTTCCAATTCTTCCAATCTTAGCATCATTAAATATTGGCTCAATCCCCCTTCCAACCTCAAATCTATATTTTCTGTCTTTGACAGCAACCAAAAGCAATAAACCATTATTCTTTTCTTTATCTCCAAGAACTCCCTGAGCAAGATTCAAAGCATAGCTTTCAATATCCTGGCCATCTAAACTATCAATTGTTACAACTGAGTATTGGGCAGTATTTGATTCATACAGACTTTTTGCTATTGCTTCAATCTGGGTTTCATATTGTGAAGAGATTACGTTTGCATAATCATTAACATAGCCATTTATTTTAACATCTGCAGAAAAGACTATAGGCAAAGCTAACAGCAATATTGCAAATAGAATGTAAAGTCTTTCACCCCTCATATTATAGCTACAAAATATCATTATTTAAAAAAGTATCGTTATTCAAGCGGCTGCGTTGAAAAAGTCCAACTAGACAACAAATAATATTGTGGGCAATAGCCCTACAATATACTTCAGCCCGCATTGTGTGAGCTGAAAGAGAGCTGACACTAGCTCCGAACTT
>Ga0268276_1000544_pt1 | contig 44174 bp, 40 predicted proteins | sample saktaG_4_FD_190145 | JGI IMG/M metagenome (GOLD analysis project Ga0268276, IMG submission 190145) | Saline water microbial communities from Sakinaw Lake, British Columbia, Canada - sak_2010_1_5_45m | ecosystem: Environmental > Aquatic > Non-marine Saline and Alkaline > Saline ...
TAAGGGTTGACTAGTCGTGCTGGGGGGGGGTATTATTAGATAATAAAATTAAAAACTAAATTTAAATATATGAGAATTAAATCTCTTTTAGTCGTGGCTATTTTTGCAATAGCGATTTTTGGTTTTGGTGGGATAGTTAATGCTCAAAGCGCCGATGTACAGGCGCAGATTGCCTCGTTTCAGGCAATGATTCAGTCTTTGCTCCAACAAATTGCTACGCTTCAAGCCCAGCAAGGCACAACAACTCCGATTGCTTGGTGTCACACTTTTAATACTAACTTGGGTTTTGCCAATTCGGGTAGTGATGAGGTTGGGGCTCTACATACTATTTTAGGAAAGGAAGGAGCTTCCTACGCTCCGGATACGGGGAACACTTATTATGAGGGAACTTCTCATGCGGTTATCCAATTTCAGACAAAATACGGTATTTTACAAAGTGGTTACGTTGGTCCTCTGACCAGAGCAAAATTAAATGTATTATATGGTTGTAGCGCAACACCAAGTTGCTCAACCCTTTATTGGTCCGATAGTAGTAATACAACTTGTTCTGCACAAAAACAATTTTGTGGAGCTTATATGTATCAAGGGTTGCATACTTTTACCACCCAACAGGCTTGTTTATCTTCTCTTCAGCCCTCAATAACTGTCACTTCACCAAACGGAGGAGAGTTTTATCAACTTGGTAGCTGGATGCAGATTTCTTTTATCGCATCTAATATACCGGTTGGGACGCATTACGAAATTGATTTAGTGAGTAGTAATAATAATGAATGGATAATTAATAATGGAGAAATAATATCTGGTGGGGGTGGTACTCAGGGTTTAAGATTTGGTATACCCCCCGCCGGGACAACGAATTCTTTCCCGGCAGGCAATTATAAAATACGTGTTTCCTATGGAACAGGCAATACAATTATACAAGACCTAAGTGATAACTATTTTAGTATTGTCACGCCGGTTGCTTGTTTAAATGGGTCGGGCCCATTATTACCCGGACAATCGTATTGCAACTCTACCCAGCCGTCGATTACCGTCACTTCGCCAAACGGAGGGGAAACACTTACAAAGGGCTCGACGGTGAACATTAGATGGAATTCATCGAATGTATCAAATATTTATATTAAGTTACGAAAAGGAAATGATACTTATACCGGATATGAGGGTGCAATTACTCCTTGGATCTATAACCAGAATAATGGATATTATTCATGGACCATACCAACCACCCTGCCGAATGGAAGTGATTACTCAATTAGGGTGCTCGATTCGGCAACACTGATTTTAGATGACAGTAATAGCTATTTTACCATTGCTGCGCCGACAACCCAGCCGTCGATTACCGTCACTTCGCCGAATGGTGGAGAAAATTGGAAAATTGGGGAAACACATAATATAACAGCGAGGTTTGTCCTTGTTGATAAGTATAATATAATCGCCAAAAACATCGATAATGGCAGTTCGTATTCAATAGGAGAAGACCTTTTTGCCACTAGCCCATTTTCTTGGGTTGTTGGAAGAGCTGCCCCAGGAGGTCCCGGGATGACGCCTGGACGGTATAAGATAGAAATTTTTGATGACTCAAATTCTGGGGCCATAGATACCAGCGACAATTATTTCACTATTTCTGCGGCAACTACTCAGCCGGCGATTACCGTCACTTCGCCGAACGGAGGGGAAAATTGGAAAGTTGGCGAAACGCATAATATCACATGGACTTCTTCAAACTTTGGAAGCATGGGAGTCTCTATAAATTTACTTAAGCCGGGTGCTACGGGGGCTGAATATTTAAGAAATATTGCATCAAACTTACCAAATACCGGCACCTATCAATGGACAATTCCTTCTATCGTTTCTAGTGGAACTTATAATTTAATGCTGGTTTCTTCTGGAGGGGTAGCGGTTCAGGATTACAGTAATAATTATTTTAACATTGCTACGGCTTCAACAATCCCATGTTTGAGTGGCTCCGGCCCGTTATTACCAGGACAATTATATTGCACAACTCAGTTGCCCATTTGCACGAGCTTTACTTATTCTGTTTGGGGAGCGTGTTCTCCGTCTGGAACTCAAACAAGAACAGCAACTCCATTTTCACCAGTTGGATGTGTAGGAGGAAGCCCGATTTTAACGCAGCCTTGCGTATATACCGCACCGGCGTCGATTACTGTCACTTCTCCAGCAGGGACAAGTCCGATTACAATAAAATCTACTCAGAATATAACTTGGACAACATCTGGTGTTAAATCATCATATGTCAGTATTGGGTTTTATGGTCAGGCAGGTAATTTTTTAGGAAATATAACAACCCAAACAGCTAATGATGGATCTTATAGCTGGACAATTCCTGTTACTGTTACCAATGGCACATATAGGATAAGAGTGAGTGAATACGGTAATGCCGCGGTTTATGGCGAGAGCAGTAATTTAGTTTTTGCTGTGGCAGTTATCTCTCCAGTTTCCCCTGCTTCAGGAAATAATTTTGCGGCGGGTTCCACCCAAAATATCGCCTGGACAACGTCCGGCATAGATGTAGTTCCGTATGTTAGATTAGATCTTTATCTGTCTACTACGTTTATACAAACCATAACGTCTAGGGTTGATAATACGGGTTTTTACAGCTGGACAATTCCCGTCTCTTTATCTGTGAGTAATAACTACACGATTAAAATAAGTAGTTACACGGACGGCGTTGTTCGCGGGGATACCGGCTCTTTCAGTATTTCCGCGCCGACGGTTGTGACTTGCACTAACTTTACGTATTCTGCATGGAGCACGTGTTCGCTTAGTGGAACTCAAACAAGAAGTGTCACGACTTTTTCGCCTTCGGGGTGCACTGGTGGAAACCCGATCTTGTCGCAATCTTGCACCGCTCAGAAAACAATTACGATTGCTACCCCTTATGGGTTGCCGATTGCCGTAAATTCTGTACAAAATATTTCCTGGTCAACGACGGGAACTTCCGCTATAACTTATGTGAAGATAGACTTGTACAAAGCAGGAACCTTTTTAAAGAACATAACAGCTAAAATTGCTAATAACGGGAATTACAACTGGACAATTCCCGCTACATTGTCTGATAGTTCTGATTATAAAATAAGAATAAGCGAATATGGGAACAGCTCTGTTTACGTAGATAGTGTTCTGTTAAACATCTATTCAGTTTCAAAGGGTATTTCTGTAACCTCCCCTAGTTTTGGTGTGGCGCTTTCTACAGGATCTACACAGACCATTACTTGGACCACGCGCGGAACCACGCCTATAACATACGTCACCATAAAGCTATATTATACAGGTACTAATATCTTAATGCAGACCATAACTTCCAGAACAGCTAATAATGGAACATTCAGCTGGAAAATTCCTACTAATTTGGCCAGTGGCAGCGTTTATAAGGTAAGAGTGAGCGAATACGGGAACAGCTCTGTTTATGGTAGCACGGGATATTTTTCGATAAACTCTTCTCCGCCATCTTTGCCCGGAGCATATAATTACAGTAATAATAATTTAGCATCGCTTTCTGACGCGCTTGAAAAAATAATGCAAGAATTACAATCAATGTTAAATAAATAATTTAACCATTAAAACCAGCCCAATTACGGGGCTGGTTTTGTTTTTATGAAACTGATACAATAATTCAATAAAAAAGAATTTGCCCCGTAGAGAATTTTGACATAGTTATAACTGCGGGGAAAATTAATAAAAATAAGTAAGATTTTTTCTGAATGCGGGGAAATTTTTCCCTGCAGGCTGTCAAAATTCTTCTACTGGGGTGCCACGAGAAAAATCAGCAGGAGTTATAATTTATACAAAAGAGTTTAGTAAAATTTTTTACTTGCTTTTGCATTATACGCCCGCCGAAGTCGGCAAACATGGTCATTGGGGGTTTGCAAAAGGGCATGTTGAAGAAGACGAAACAGAAGAAGAGACAGCGAGAAGAGAGGTTGCTGAGGAAACGGGCATTAAAGACATAAAAATAATCCCTGGATTTAGAGAGCAAGAGAAATATTTTTTTAGAAAGGTTTATGGTCTAAAAGGCGAAGCGAGGAAAAAAGCGCCGTGGGTTTTTAAACTTGTGATTTTTTTTATTGGAGAAGTAAAAAATAAAGAGGTAAAAATTTCAGATGAGCATATTGGTTTTGTGTGGCTTCCATACGACGAAGCGCTTAAGAAAATAAGCTTTAAAAATTCTAAAAAATTATTAAAGGATGCAAACGATTTTGTTACTAAAACCGAAAAGAAATAATTTTATAAAATTATTATAAGAATCGCAACACAGAGTTGCGGTTTTTAATTTCAGTGGCAATTTACTTGCCGTTGAAAACGTGATAATAAGAAGGCGGAGAGCGGACCTTTGACAACTACTCTAACCTCAAGGGAGCACTAGCATGGGAAATAAGCCCAGTTTTTTTGCCTTTAGCGTCAAAAAGGGACCAGGAAGTAATATTCCTAAGGATTTTTTTAATTACTTTAGTATGTGTCTTAATCATCGCCGTCGCCATTCCGGTACGGCGGTTTCCAACGATGAATTGAGTATTATCCACGCAAACGGAGATGGTACAGATATCCTTTCGTGCGCCACAGATGGAATAGGTTATGGCGGTCATCGCCCCAATCCGGTTAGTGTGTATTCAAAGTTTGGAAAATCTGCTATCTGTCTTTTGGGGAGTGTGAGGAAGCAACAAAAAGACAGTCTTATGTTTTGGCTCGCCAGGCTTGGACATGCATTTAACAATCCAAACAATAGTACGGTCATAAATCAGATGGTTGCCATTATGATTGCCCGCGGGATAAACATCACGGCCGGCGCAAGAAGCGTTCTGCGCGATATGCGTGGGATTTTTGCCATAGTCATCCTTAACGAGGGCAAAATATGTATAGCCGTATCCGCAGATGGGGCTCCTGATCTGTGGGTTCATAAAAAGAGAGGAGCCGTAATGGTTTGCGGAACGAAACGGATTAACGGCTGTAATCTTAAGCGAGCCACGCGCTTGAAGCCAGGAGAGGTAATAACTCTAAATAATGGTCGCTTGTCGCCTGTTTTTACTTTTAATAGGCCCAAGAGGCGTTAAGTTTCCAAAACAAAAACCACCCCCGTTTGGAGGTGGTCTTTTATTGTTTTGATTACTTTTTTAGCCCGGTTAAATAAAATCCTTTGGATTTTAATTTTCGGCATATCGTCGAAAATTATTTAACTGGCTTAACTTCTTCTATAACTTTTATAAATACTTCCGGATAATCGTTTGCCAATTCGGATAAAACCTTTCTATCGAGTTCTATGTTTTTCTTTTTCATTCCTTCAATCAATCTACTGTATGTTATTCCGTTGGCTCTTGCTAACGCATTTATTTGTATATTCCACAGGTTTCTGAATGTCCTTTTTTTATTTTTTCTATCTCTATATGCATATGTCCATGCATGCCTTAGCGCGTCTTTTGCCAATTTAAATTTAGATTTTCTTCCATACTGAAAACCCTTGGCATGCGCCATTAAATGTTTTCTGTGCTTCCTGGATTGTACAGCTCTTTTTACTCTGCTCATATCTATTTAGTTAAATATTTTTTAATTTGTTTTGCTTCGTCTTTTGCGAGAGGGACCCATTTGCGTCCCTTTCTTCTTTGCTCTCCCGTCTTCTTGGACCTGTAATGATTTTGGCCGGTAGCCCTCCTCATAATCTTTCCGTTTTTTGTTATTTTAAACCTTTTTACTAAGGCTTTTTTTGTTTTATTCACCCCGTTAGAGGTCTATCTTTATATGATATTAATATCAACTTCAGATAACCTCGTTACTATAGTATCCCCATTATAGGTCGAAACCTCTAACGGGGTTCATATCTTTATTATGCTTTGGAGACTATCATTGTGAAGCCCCTAGGTTCACGCTTTAGCTCTCTTTCAGTTTTAATTGGTATTAACGAATTTAAATTTTCCAAAAATAATTTTACTTTTTCTGTGGCAAATCCTCCCATTGCTTTTTCTCTTCCCCTCAGCGACATGTTTATTTTTACTTTGTCTCCTTCATCTAAAAATTTCTTTGCCTGATTTGCCCTTACTTCCATATCATGGGGAGAAATCGCAAAAGTTAGTCTTATCTCTTTTAACTCTCCACCCTTGGGTTTCGCCATTTTTTTCTCTTTTTTTGATTGCTGGTAAAGATATTTTCCGTAATTGGCGATTCTGCAAACGGGCGGTTCAACTTTTTCTGTTACCTGAATTAAATCCAAGCCCTTTGATTTTGCCAAATCAATTGCCTGAAAAATGTTCATAACGCCCAACTGTTCTCCCGTTTCCGAAATTACTCTCACCTCTTTTGCCCGTATGAAATTGTTGATTAATACTTTATTCAAAAAATTAAATTAAATTATATTGTGCTTGCACCGCGTAGCTCGCAAGCGAAGTGGTGGAAGTGGCGATATTGAAATCGCGTCTGAAAAATTCTCAAAAGTAATTCTACAAGTTTAGTTAATTTTGATGTTCGAGCATTAAATAGAAAACTAACAAAATTTTTAATGCCTTATCCTTTTTGTTTCGGTAGTCCGCCAAGGATTCAGAAAACCTATCCTAATAATATAACACCCTAGGTCCGTTTATTAGGAGTCAACGGTTAGGATGCCGCATTAAGCGAAAGCTAACGCGGGTTGCTTATTAAAATTAAAATTAGCAATTATGTTTTTTTCTCAGATATTAATGAGCTCCAAGAAAGCTCAACTTGCCTTGCTTTAAAGAACAATCCGTCGAAACAATCACTCCCGTGAATGTAACTCGCGGCTAACCTCTCGTTCAACGTCTCTTTTTTTAATTTTATCCTTTTTGTTATATTTCTTCTTTCCTTTGGCTAACCCGAATTCAAGCTTGATTCTACCACTGTTGTCATAAATTTTCAAGGGTATCAGCGAAAACCCCTTAGTTTTTGTCTTTCCTATCAAATAATCTATCTCCTTTTTGTTCAAAAGTAGTTTTCTTGGTCTCTCGTCATTATAGTCGGCTCCCGCGTTATTTGGCTGGTATGGGGGCATTTTTACGCCCACTAGAAACGGTTCTCCGCTTGCAAGGCTAATATATGAGCTAGATAAATTAATATGCCCGGTTCTTATTGATTTTACCTCTTGCCCAAACAAAACTAGCCCTGCCTCAAACTTCTCCAGGACCTCATAATCAAACCCAGCCTTTTTGTTTTCCGAATAAACTTTCATATTTATATATTAGCACGGAAATTTATGATTGACAAGCATCTTTATGTGTGATATAAGGATTAAATAATTCCTAATCGGTATGATTGGGTGGTCACTATGGCAACGGGTCAGATGGATTCCCAAAATCTATCACGTTCTTTTAAAGGAGTGTCGGTATGGCACGCTACAAAATTAAAACTGGAAAGGGTCCTGGTAAGTGGGAGATATTGAGGGCAATTGCCGATTTTGAACCTATCAGCTTTACGTTGATTTGCGAGAGGCGCAAGCCTATTTACTTTGAGATCTCTGTTATGGTGTTTTCTTTGAGTTTCGCGCCCGAGGTATTCCAATTTGAGGCTATGCTTGCAGACGCCCTTGCAGACCCTCGCTGCGGGCGCAACTCGTGGGACATTACAGGATGCCTCTGTGATAGGGAAGGAAGTGCATTAGCGAGGAAGGGGGAGGCAATTCCGGAGTTACATATTATTTACAGTACTCGAACCCGTGATGGATCGGTCGAAAGCGAAGTGGAGTTGATAAAGTTTTAAGCTCGTGCCCCGATGGGATTTTTTCGGAAATCCGTCGGGGCTCTTTTTTTGTTCTAAAACCAACGGGTCAACGGCGTTGACCCGTTCAAATAAATAGAGCCAAAGCTTTTCAGCTTTGGCTCTTTACGTCGGGGGTCGGTTGAGGATTCATGCTACCGCGGTGAGTTGGCGAGAGGCGACGCTCCATGCGTTTGCACGCCTCCGTAGCTCTTCGGCGGTTTTGCGGTCGCCACCTTTCTCGACGGCACTTGCCGCATCGAGCAGGTTGGCCATCTTGGTGGCCGCTACGGCACGCCCTAAAAACCCGTGCCTCGTTGAAACCTCGTCCGCCTCTACGATTTTTCCAGCGATTACTGTTAGCATATACGACTCCTTTCGTATTTTGTGGTGAATTTCCTTTAACCTACCCCGGATAAAGAAGCATCACCAACATATCTTTATCATACCATATATTAATACCATTGTCAATAGTAGGGCCTCTAAAATCCCCTTTCCTTTTACAGCTAAATGGTTTAGAATAAATAATAAATTATGCAAAAAGAAACCATTATAATTTCATTGGGTGGGTCGCTAGTCACGCCAGACAGTATTGATTTAGGATTTTTGAAAAATTTTCAGCGTTCTATAAAAAAATATTTAGGTAAAAACCCTTCGGCAGGCTCAGGGTTTAAATTTTTTATTTTAGTGGGCGGGGGAAAAACAGCCAGGGTTTACCAAAACGCACTTTTAGAATTTGGCGCAAAAAATAGCGACAGAGACTGGATGGGTATTAACATCACAAGGTTAAACGCGGAAATTATAAAGCAGATGTTCTTGCAGAACTGTTATCCAAAAATTATTACAGATCCTAATAAAAAAGTGAAAACCAATAAAGATATTATTGTGGGGGCCGGCTGGAAGCCCGGCTGGTCAACTGATTACGATGCTGTTTTGATAGCAAAAAATTATAATATAAAAACAATAATCAACATCACAAATGTTGATTATGTGTACGACAAAAATCCTAATGAATTTGCTGATGCCAAGCCGCTCAAAGAAATTGATTGGAAAAATTTTCAGCGCATAGTGGGCGACAAGTGGAGCCCCGGGCTGTCTATGCCCTTTGACCCCAGAGCCACCAAATTGGCCGCATCTTTAAAATTAAAAGTTGTAATAATGAACGGCAAAAGCTTAGACAGGCTCGAAGCTTTTTTAAATAATAAGCCGTTTATAGGTACAATTATTAATTAAAAATTATTATTAAAATTAATAAAAAATATGAGTAAAAACATAGTAATTATCATCGGAATTCTAATATTAATCATAATTTCAAGTTCTTATTTTATTATGAAAAATACACAAACAACAACACCAACTGGAGCATCAAACGAAGATGCAGGACAAGCAATTACTCTAAAACCGACAGAGATCGCGACGGTGGACGACTTGATTATTACCCATAAGGGCGGCGGACATAAAATATTAATGGATGGAGGAGATTTACAATACGCCGTTTTCGAATTAAAGATAAAAGGAACAGATAAGGTGGAAGAATTTTCTACGGCTGCCATACGCGACACAAACCAAATGTCTTGGAACGGATACTTAATAAAGATAGAAAAAATAGTGGGAGATGGCGATTTGGTGACCCTTTCTGTAACTAAGGAATAAAGTAAGATTTTTATTTGTCCGGTCTTTGCAAATGAAAGAAGAAATAAAAAAAATAATAAAAAAAGCCATAAGTCCCGAGGACGCGGATTTTTCAGTTGAAGTTTCAGATGATAAAAATCACGGAGACTGTTCAACTAATGTTGCCTTGATTTTGGCAGGGAAATTAGGTAAAAACCCGCGGGAAGTTGCCGAAGAAATAAAAAGCAAAATAAAATCGGGCTTGTTTTCTAAGATAGAAATCGCCGGCCCCGGGTTTATCAATTTTTTTATTTCAGGTAAAGTTTTTATCGATAACTTAAAAAGTATAGATAGAAATTATGGTAGGGGCGAGGCGCTGAAAAATAAAAAAATAATTATTGATTATACAGACCCAAACATTTTGAAAGAGTTCCATATCGGGCATTTAATGAGCAATGCAATTGGCGAGTCCCTTTCCCGCATTTTTGAATTTCAGGGGGCTAAAGTAAAAAGAGTTTGTTATCAATCGGATGTAGGTATTGGCGTGGCAAAAGCGGGCTGGGGCATATTGCAGAACAAAGATAACTTTCCGAAAGACAGCTCTCCGCTTTCAGAAAGGATAAAATTTTTAGCAGATGCTTATGTTTTAGGATCGGGAAAATACGAGACTGACGAAAATGCGAAAAGAGAAATTATTATTTTAAATAAAAAAATTTTTGATAGGTCAGATAAGGAAGTGAACAAGATTTATGATCAAGGGAAAAAATGGTCATTGGAGCATTTTGGAGAAATTTATAAAAAGCTTGGTACAAAGTTTGATTACTTTATTTTAGAAAGCCAGGTTACGGAATTGGGAAAAAAAATAGTTGGAAAAGGATTAGAAGATGGAATTTTTGAGAAGGGCGGCAATGGGGCAACTATTTTTAAGGGTGAAAAGTATGGGTTGCATACAAGGGTTTTTATAAACTCCGAGGGATTACCTACTTATGAGGCAAAAGATTTGGGCCTGGCCGAGCTTAAATACAAAAAATACGCTTATGACGAATCTTTGATTGTGACCGGGAATGAAGTCAACGATTATTTTAAAGTAATGCTTTGTGCAATGGATAAAATAAATCCTAAGCTTGCAGAAAAAACAAAACACATTGGGCACGGGATGTTGCGCTTGCCTGAGGGGAAAATGTCTTCTAGGACGGGAATTGTTATAACGGGCGAAGCATTAATTGAAAGAGTTGGGGATTTGGTAAAAGAAAAAGTTAAGAGTAGGGATTTATCGGAGAAAGAAAAAAAAGAAATCGTGGAAGGTGTAGCGGTGGGGGCAATAAAATATTCGATTTTAAAACAATCAATCGGTTCTGACATTATTTATGACTTTGAAAAATCAATATCTTTTGAGGGAGACTCTGGCCCATATTTGCAATATAGTTATGCCCGGGCGCAATCTGTTTTAAGAAAAGCTACGGTAGAGAAAATAAAACCGGCTTTCAAAAAAATACCAACTGAAATTACTGAATTGGAAAAAACGCTACATCGTTTTCCGGAAATAGTTTTGCAAACTCAAGAAAACCTTGAGCCACACTGTTTGGTTTTATATCTTACCCAGCTTGCAGGAATATTTAATGGTTATTATTCCAAAAATAAAATTGTGGATAAAAAGGATGAATTTTCTCCTTATAAACTTGCCTTAACGAGCGCGTTTGCGATTATTATGAAAAACGGAATGTTGATGTTGGCGATTGACCCACTAAAAAAAATGTGAATTTAGCGTAGTTTAAATTCATCCTGAGCTTGTCGAAGGATAAATTATTATGAAATTGAATAATAAATATTATGTGTTGCGACACGGGGAAGCAGTATCAAATGTAAAAGATATTGTTTCGTGTTGGCCGGAAAAGTTTAATAATCCCCTAACAGAAAAAGGTGTTGCTAAAATTAACAGAGTAGCAAAACAGCTCGAGAAAAAAAAGATAGATTTTATTTTTCATTCTCCGCTATTAAGAACCACGCAAACTGCCGAAATTGTTGGAAAGCATCTAAAAATAAAAATAAGAAAAGATAAACGACTAAGGGAAATAGAGTTTGGAATCTTTAACGGTGGCTTAGAAACAGAATTTGTAAAATATTTTAGAAACAGAATAGAGAGGATAAAGCGAGAAGCCCCTAAAGGAGAAGATTATACAGATGTTTCAAAAAGAATGTGGGATTTTTTCCAAGAAATAAATAAAAAATATAAAGGCAAAAATATTTTGATAGTCAGCCACCAGGCTCCCCTTTTGCTTTTGATTGGTAAAATAAACGGAAATTCGATAGCCGAGAGTATGGACGGAATAGTTCGCGTAACGGGCGAAAGAAGAATTATTAAAGGACAACTAATAGAAGTTAATTAAAAGTATAATTTTGTATGGCATTTAATTTTCCAGAGGAAGAAAATAAGATACTAAAATTTTGGGAAGAAAAAAAGATTTTTGAAAAATCTTTAGAAAAAACCCTTCGACCGGCTCAGGGCAGGCGAAAGGATTTTGTGTTTTATGATGGTCCTCCGTTTGCCACAGGAACCCCGCATTACGGACATTTGTTACAAAGTGTAATTAAAGATGCAATTCCTCGTTACAAAACAATGCAGGGTTTTCATGTTGAGCGACAATGGGGCTGGGACTGTCATGGTTTGCCGATAGAAAATATTGTTGAAAAAAATCTTGCTACAAAATCTAAAAAAGATATTGTGGAAATGGGTGTAAAAAAATTTAATGACCTTTGCCGAGATCAAATTTTTACGTTTATACATGAGTGGGAAGCAATAATTCCGCGTTTTGGCAGGTGGGTAGACATGAAAAACCCTTACCGAACAATGGATTTTGAATACATGGAAAAGGAATGGTGGGCATTTAAAGAATTATATAAAAAGGGGTTAATATACGAAGACTATAGAAGTATGCACATTTGCCCAAGGTGCGAAACTACTTTAAGCCAAGGGGAGGTTGCAGATGGATATAAAGATGTAAAAGATTTATCAGCAACGGTTGAGTTTAGGCTTGTCGATAATCCGAACACGTCATTTTTGGCATGGACAACAACGCCGTGGACGCTTCCTGGAAATGTAGCACTTGCAGTTGGGGCGAATATTGAGTATGTAACAATTGAAAAAAGGGATCAAGGAACAGACAATGTCGTTAGATTTATTTTAGCTAAAGACCAAATTGAAAAAATATTCGCCGGCCAAGAATTTAGGGTTGTGGAAACCCAAAAAGGGTCTTTGTTAACTGGCTTGGAATATGAGCCGTTGTTTGATAATTATATTAAAGATGAAAATTTAAAAAATAGGGAAAATGGCTGGAAGATTTATATCGCTGATTTTATAAACACAGAAGATGGCACAGGAATTGTTCATATCGCCCCTGCTTTTGGAGCGGACGACATGGCGCTTGGAAAGAAAGAAAACTTGCCATTTGTTCAACACGTAAAAATGGACGGTACATTTAAAGAAGAAATGGGAGAATTTGCCGGGTTAGATTTAAAGCCGAGAGCAAAAGATAAACCCGAAGAAATTCGCGAAGCAGATCTTAAAGTAGTTAAGTTTTTAGAAGAAAAAGGCCTATTATTCTCCTCTGAGAAATATGCTCACTCTTACCCGCATTGTTGGAGATGCGACACTGCTTTATTGAATTATGCTACAAGTTCCTGGTTTGTGGCTGTAGAAAAAATAAAACCTAAGCTATTAAAGACTGCCAAAAAAATAAACTGGTCGCCGGCCCATATAAAAGAAGGAAGATTTGGCCAGTGGTTAGAAGGGGCAAGAGATTGGTCTATATCCCGACAGCGTTTTTGGGCAAACACTATTCCTGTGTGGAGGTGCGAGAAATGTAAAAAAGAAATAGTCTTTGGATCAGCCACAGAACTTGAAAAAGCAAGCGGAATAAAGGTTACTGATTTGCATAAAGATATTGTTGACGAGGTTGTTTTTGAATGCGGTTGTGGTGGCAAAATGCAACGCGTGCCGGACGTTTTAGACACTTGGTTTGATTCGGGGTCTGTGCCTTTTGCCACACAGAGGCCCATTCCTGCGGACTTTATCGGAGAAGCGCAAGATCAAACGCGTGCATGGTTTTATTATCAGCACGTGTTGGTTGGGGCTCTGTTTGGCGCGGAGGCGTTTAGGCACTGCATTGTAACTGGAATTGTGTTGTCTGAAGACGGAAAAAAGATGTCTAAAAAATTAAAAAATTACCCGGATCCTTCAGAGGTTATAGAAAAATATGGCGCAGATGCAATGCGGTTTTATATGTTAAGTTCTCCCGTAGTTCAGGCCGAGAGTCTTTCATTTTCTGAAAAAGGAGTTGATGAGATCGCAAAGAAAAATATTGGCAGACTGTATAATGTGCTTGCTTTTTATCAACTTTATCAAGACGGCACACCAGCTGGTGATGCAAGTAAAAACATATTAGATGCATGGATATTATCTCGTTTAAACAAATTGATAGAAGTTATTACAAATGGTTATGAAAATTATCGTGTTGATTTGGCAACCCGTCCGCTTACAGATTTTATTGATGAGTTGTCGGTTTGGTATTTAAGGCGTAGCAGGGAGAGGTTTAAAGAAGAAGGAAGTAAAGACGGAAAAGATGGGGTTGCCACGTTACGATATGTCTTACGCCAACTTTCTATTCTAATGGCTCCAGCTATGCCGTTTTTCGCCGAATATGTATTTGGCGCGGTTCGTGAAGATAACGAAGAGGAAAGTGTACACCTTCTTTCGTGGCCGAAGTACAATAAAAAACTTATAGACAGGGATCTGGAAGAAAAGATGGAAGAGGTTAGAACAATTGTGAATTTAGCTTTAGCGGAAAGAATGGCAAGGGGAATAAAAGTAAAACAGCCACTCGCTTCGCTCAAAATCCAAAATCTAAAATCTAAAATCCAAAACCACGGCGAATTGCTGGAATTGATCAAAGACGAGGTAAACGTAAAGAATATTATTTTTGATGATAAAATCGAAAAAGAAGTTGAATTAGACACAACGCTGACTGAAGAGCTGAAAGAAGAAGGAATTATTAGAGAAATAATAAGACAGGTTCAAGCAGAAAGAAAAGAACAGAATATGATTCCCCAAGATAGAATTTCTGCAGAATTATTTTTATCCAAAAAAGAAAAAATAATAGCAGAAAAAAATAAAGAGCTTTTATTAAAAGAATTTCGAGCGGATGCAATCAAAATAGAAGAGTACGATAATGGGGGTGGCGGGCGCTTAATAAAAATAAAACACGCCGGATAATGGAAGTCGATCTGTATCTATTAAAAAATATCGATTTTACAAACACAGATACTTTAATATTTCTGTCTATTGTTTTTATCGTTGCCCTAATTATTTCTTCAGCTCTTGTTATTGTTGTTTCAAAAATTATAAGAAAGGTAAAAAGAATAATTTTTGGCGTGCTCGGCGTAGACGCTAAAAAGCCAAAATTTAATCAAAAAAATACAGATTGGTTGCACAAAGACGATCCCCTAAAAAACATTGAGATTCCCGTAAAAAACATTACCGGTCCCGCACCCATGGGCGCGGTTAACGCCGGCGCAAAGAAGTCCGTGAATAATCTAGGATATAAAAAGGCAGAAATAACCCCCGCTAATCCGAAAGCCGCTAATAGCGCCACAACCGAGGGTCTCGATTTGGGGACATCTATTCAGGAACTTAAAAATGGCAAGGAATCTCCAGGAAATTCTGTTTCCAAAAACACAGACTCGTCTATTATGTTTAAGGGGCGGCCCGAGGTGTCCAAAATGAAGTTAGAATATGAGATGAAGTCAGACCCTAATCTTTGGAAAGCCTCAAAACAAGTAGGGCTTACATTAAACCGCGAAGAAAGAGCTAAGCTTATAAAAGAAACATTTTCATCGGCCTACGGTAGAAATATTTCTAAGTCAGACCTGAGATGGGGTATTAAAAAACTTAACCAAAAAATGTTGAGCGCGAAAGACCCAGCAGAACACGCAAAAATCAGAAAAGAGATAAACTTTTTTAAGAAAATTGGCGGGATACATTAATAAAATTTTAATGGCCTTAAAATATAAGACAAAGGGGCTCGTCTTTAAAAAAAAAGATATAAACGAGTCAGACAGGATTTTTTCGGTTTTCACCAATGATTTTGGTAGGCTGGATATATATGCCAAAGCAATAAGAAAAATTATTTCTAAATTAAGAAATGGAATTGACATCTTTTTTTTATCGGAAATAGAGTTTATACAAGGTAAAAATAAGAAAACTTTAACAGACGCGATTAAAATAAAAAAATTTGACAATATCAGCCAAGACTTAGAAAAAATTAAAACAGCCAACCGGATAGGGGAGGTTTTAGACAATTTTATAAAAGGCGAGGAAAAAGACGAAGGGCTATTTAATTTAATAAATGAAACATTTATTAAATTAAATAGCTTAAAACCTAAAAGTCAAAGCTCAAAATTATTGTATTATTATTTTTTGTGGAATATCCTTTCTATATTGGGATACCATTCTGAGGTTGGGATGTGCGCAAGTTGCCACGAGAAACTGACCCCATACAGCGTTTATTTTTCTGGCGAAGAAGGAGGCATCATCTGTGAAAAATGTTCGGGCGGTAAAAAATTTGCGCAAAAGATAAATTCTGATATTGTAAAGATATTGAGGATTATTTTGGTAAAAGACTGGCAGACGCTTTCTGTGTTAAAAATAGATCCTTCATCGCAAAAATTACTTGAAGAGGTCTCGGCCGGCTATTATTCGCATATTTTATCTGGCCATTCATTTAAAAATACTTCCAGCCAGATTTATTATTAACAATATTATAATTAAACAGGTCGTTTTCAGCGACCCTATATAAAATAAATATTATGCAGTTAGCCAACAAAAAAACATTTCTAATTTTGCTTGTGCTTGTTATTTTAGGATTCGTTGCTTTCTTCTATTATAGAGAGGGTTTATTTTCAAAAGAAATTTTAAGGCTTGAGATTTTGGGACCCAATACGGCCAAAATAGGAGACGAGATAGAGTACACGGTGCAATATAAAAATAATGGAAATTTTGTTTTGGAGAAAGCAAAACTTATTTTTGTTTTGCCCGACAACTCTTTAACCGAAGACGGTAAGGCAGTATTTACCAAAAATTTAGACGACATATATCCCGGCAATCAGGAATCTGTAAAATTTAAAGCGCGTCTTTTAGGCAACGATGGCGATTTAAAAACCGCCAAGGCCTCCCTATCCTATGTGCCAAAAAATATAACAGCCACCTATGAGTCCGATACCACATTTATCACCAAGATTGATTCAACCCCAATCACATTGGATTTTGACCTTCCAACTAAAGCCGAACAAGGAAAGGCTTTGCAGTTTTCTATAAACTATTTTTCAAACGTAGATTATCCTTTAGAAAACTTAAGTATAAAAATTGATCCGGTTCCCGGTTTTAGCATAACTTCTTCAGACCCGGCATCTTTAGACGATTTAGAATGGAAGCTTGCGACCCTAAACAAGGCTCAAGGAGGAAGGATTAATATAACGGGCAACGTTTCAGCTGACGCCAACCAGGGTATAACTTTTTCCGCTAAACTGGGAATGTGGCAAAATGGAAGCTTCGTTGTAATAAGGCAAAATAGCATCGAGGTGCAATCCATTAAACCATTATTATTTCTTTCTCAGCAGGTTAACGGGTCAGCTTCTTATATAGCTTCTCCGGGAGACACCCTTAATTATCAGATATTTTTTAGAAACATAGGGTCTACCCCTTTTGATAATTTATTTATGGTGGTAAAACTGGACAGCTCGGCCCTGGATATGTCTACGATTCAAGCCGGTGCGGGACAGGTTCAGCTCAACGATAATATGATTGCGTGGGATTATACGCAGATTCCGCAGTTGCAGCACCTTGGTGTGCAACAGCAAGGGGAAGTTAATTTTAGCGTAAAACTGAAAAAGGATTGGATTCCTTTCGGGAGCGACGTAGATGGCACAGTAATTACCGACGAAGTTAATGTTTCAGAGGTGACTCAGAAATTTTCGATAAAAGTAAATTCAGGATTAGCAATTTCTCAAACGGGTTATTATAAAAATTCTGAAATCCAAAATTCGGGACCAACTCCCCCACAGGTGGGAAAGGCAACTACATATACGATAAACTGGCAGATCAAAAATTATTTTAGTGACGCGAAAAACGTTAAAGTAAAAGCGACCTTACCAAAAAATGTAAGCTTAACCGGAAAAATGATGCCAGAAAACGAATCTTCAAATTTTTCTTTTGATTCAGTTAGTAGGGAAATTGTCTGGTCTGCTGGAGATATCTTGGCTGGCACAGGAGTAAACGGAGACCCGGTTTCATTTTCTTTTCAAGTTTCTTTAACTCCGGATGTTTCGCAAAAAGGATCGGCGGTTCCGCTTGTGGGGCGGGTACAGATTTCAGGAGAAAACCAATTTACAGATACTATAATTACGGCTCAGGACAATGGAATGACCACAAGTTTGCCCGATGACTTTGCCAGCTCCGGTGGCGGCATCGTCCAATAATTAAAAAAGATATTGTTTGACAAATATTTATATTAGTCGTAAATTATAAATAGCACAAAAACATGAGGGGGAGTTCCCTCGTGAACAAAAATTCAACAGGAAAACACAAAGGAGACTGTCATGAACCGGAAAGTTCTAAACGAAGTTGCGCTGGCGTCGGCCATCGGGGCCGTAATCGGCGTTGTGGTTGCTATTGTACTGGTTGCGGAATTCGAGCTGGCACAGTGGGCTACGCTCATTGTCGCAGGTTTTGCCGGCGCCTTGTCAGGCGGTATTTGTTATTGCCCCGGAGAAGTCGGTCATGCACTTGCAGAAATCGGCCGGTGGCTGTGGAGTAATTTTCTATCAGGCTGTAAAACTATGGTCAGTGCCAAGCCATTGATCGCAGTTGAGGATGCAACTGTCGCAATAGGTATCGGTGTAAAAAAGCAGGGGCGGACCATCTTCAAATGGTTCTACGTCATTCTACTGGTGGTAATGTTTACTGTAGTAAGTCGTTTTACAATAGGATGTTCGGTGCCACTTGATAACAATAAAGGCGCCATGCCGGAGTTTCTGCAGCCATGGGCTTCCGGATTTGGCATCGGTTTGATTATCGTTTTTGTTGCCATGATAGTATTTGTGGCCGTCTTTTACCGGAAAGGGGAAATTCGACCAAGTTGGCTGTTGCCCATTACCACGAGAATCTCGAAACGCCTGGACGGCTGGGATGTAGATCTGCCTGATGGCAAGTGGAAAGTTCATGACTTCTTGATTTTAGGAGTATTTGTCGCGCTGGCTCCACTATTGGCCTGCTTAATCTTGCCATCCGTTCTCATAATACTGGCGATAGATATCGTTATTACGCTGGCTTTAGCACTATCGTCAACGGAACGGTTGGCGTCGATGACCGGAGCGCTTATCGGCACTGTCGCCGGATCAATATGTTATTTTCATGAGCCGAGTTATTTGCCGGCAATAGCAGTCGGTGCTGTAGTTGGTGGATTTTCTGGAAGATGGTTGTACGCGCTTCGGCGTGCGCTGGTCTACAAGGACCCGGAAGCTTCGCCTACCTGACCGCTTTTTAGCGAGTCTTTCTGTGGCCGTTGGCACCATGTGTCCAGCGGCTTTTTATTTAAAAATAATCGGATATATTGAATTTAGGTTTTTAAAATAGTAAGATAACTAAATATCATCTGTTGCGCAACACGTTGCGCAACACGTTGCGCAACAAGTTGCGTAACAAAAAAACATGCCAGGAAAAAAATTAAAAGACAAAAATACAAGAAAGTTGATAAAAATGGGGAGAAAGGGCGGTAGCTTGGGTTTAACCCTGCCGATTGAAACTGTAAAAAAATTAGGCTGGAAAGAAAAACAAAAAGTTGTTGTAAGTTTAAAGCGTAAAAATATTATAATTAAGGATTGGAAAGATTAACATGGAAAAAAAAGGCAATGCAGAATTAATGGATAAAATTGTGTCTTTGTGCAAAAGAAGGGGTTTTGTGTTTCCTGGCTCAGAAATTTATGGGGGCCTGGCGAATTCCTTTGATTACGGACCATTGGGCGTTGAATTAAAAAATAATATAAAAAATCTTTGGTGGAAAAGATTTGTTCAGCAAAGAGATGATATGGTTGGAATAGACGCGGCCCTAATAATGAACCCAAAAGTTTGGGAGGCAAGCGGTCATTTAAAAGAATTTTCTGATCCATTGGTTGAGTGCGAAAAATGCAAAAGAAGATTTCGCGCCGACCACATTGAGGGCAAAAAATGTCCAGATTGCGGAGGAAAACTTTCTGAACCAAGACAATTTAATTTAATGCTAAAGACATTTTTGGGCGTGACCGAAGATAGCGTAAGCACTGTATATTTTCGCCCGGAAACCGCGCAGGCAATGTTTGTGGACTTTAAAAATGTGCTGGATACAACAAGAAGAAAACTTCCTTTCGGAGTTGCCCAAATCGGGAAAGCTTTTAGGAACGAAGTGACTCCGGGAAATTTTATTTTTCGCACAAGAGAGTTTGAACAAATGGAGATTGAGTATTTTATTCCGGTCCCTAAGAAAGATATTGATTGGGAAAAAGTTTTTGAATATTGGCAGAAAGAAATGTGGGCATGGGCAACTGATGAACTTGGAATCAAAAAAGAAAATTTACACGACTGCGAATGTGAATCGGAGAACAGAGCTCATTATTCTAAAAAAACTATTGATATTGAATATGACTATCCGTTCGGGAGGTCAGAGCTTTATGGCTTGGCATATAGAACAGATTTTGACTTGAAAAATCATTTTAAGGAAGCTCCGTATGAGGATAAAGACAGTGGTGAAAAGCTTTATCCCCATGTTGTTGAGCCAACTTTCGGAGTAGACAGGTCTGTTTTGGCGGTTTTGCTGGATTCTTATGCAGAAGAGGGCGAGAGGGTTGTTTTAAAAATAAAACCAAGTTTGGCGCCGTATAAAGTTGCGGTGTTCCCTTTGTTAAAAAATAAACCGGAGTTGGTAGAAAAAGCCAGGGAAGTTTATGACGCCCTGAGAAAACAATTTACTGTCGCGTTTGACGATAGGGGAAATATTGGAAAAAGATATTACAGTCAGGATGAAATTGGAACGCCGTTTTGTGTGACGGTTGATTTTGACACATTGAAAAATGACGACGTAACAGTAAGGGACAGAGATACAATGAAACAGGAAAGAATGAAAATAGCAAACTTACAGCCCTTTTTAAATGGTAAACTTGGGTAAAAAAACTGAAAGCCCTGAGCCGCGCCGAAGGGTTGCGGCAATTGTACCGGCAAGAAATGAAGAAAAGACTATCGGGGAAGTTTTAAAAACTCTTTTAAGTTCAAAAAAGTTTGACGAGATTATAGTAGTTGACGGAGCATCGAGCGATAAAACAGTTGAAGTTTCAGAAAATCTGGGAGTTAAGGTTTTAAGCTCTCTAACCCGCGAGGGCAAGGGGTCTGCGATGAAAAATGGGCTTAGAGCAACCGATGCGGAAATTGTAGTTTTTTTTGATGCGGATATTTTAGGGCTTACTGAAAGTCATATTTTACAGATTATCAACCCCGTAATTAAAAGAGAGGTCGTGATGTGCACAGGAGAAAGGGGGCATTACTGGGGTCTGCCATATATTATTTCTAAAATAGACCCGCTTTCAGCGATAGGAGGAGAAAGAGCGATTAGGCGTTCTATCTTGGAAAATATTCCTGAAAAGTTTATACAAAGTTTTGCAGTTGAAACATCGTTAAATTATTATTGTAAGGTTAATAATTTGCCCACGGCCTTAGTTGAGTTGAAGGGGTTAAAATTGGTCCCAAAAGAAAAAAAGTGGGGGCTGGCGAAGGGTCTGTCAGATAGAATTAAAGAATTGTTGCAGTTAATAATAATCAGATTAGTAATTTTTTTGAATAAAAATGAATTTACACAAAAAAACAAATTTAGATAATGGATTGAGAATTATTACAATTCCCATGGAAAATGCCAACAGCGTTACGGTTTTGATTTTAGTCGGCACAGGATCAAAGTATGAAACCAAAGATATAAACGGTATTTCTCATTTTCTAGAGCACATGTTTTTTAAAGGAACAAAAAAACGCCCTAATACTTTAAAAATTTCAGAAACACTGGATTCAGTCGGTGGAGAATACAACGCCTTCACCTCAAAAGAAGTCACGGGTTTTTGGGCGAAGGTTGATAAAAAACATTCTGACACCGCTTTAGACTGGATTTCCGACATTTTTTTAAATTCTAAGTTTGATGAAAAAGAAATGGAAAGGGAAAAAGGAGTGATAATAGAAGAAGTTAATATGTATTTGGATACTCCGACAGCTTATATCGGAGATCTTTGGGAAAATCTTTTATATGGAGATCAGCCCGCCGGCTGGAGAGTTATAGGAGAAAAAGAAAATATATTAAGTTTTAACAGGAAGAAAGTTTTAGACTATTATAACAGCCATTATCTGCCCTCTAATACGGTAATTTGTATAGCAGGGTCTGTGAATTCAGAAGAAATAGAGAAGAAGATAGCAGATTATTTTAAGGGTGTGGCAAAAGGCCAGGCCGGCAAAAAAATCAAGGCAAAAGATGAGCAATCAGAACCAAAAATTTTAATTCATAATAAAAAAACAGACCAGACACATTTTTGTCTGGGAGTCAGGGCGTATGATTTATTTGATGAAAGAAAATATGCGTTAGCCTTGCTGGCCGTTATTTTGGGCGGGAATATGAGTTCACGTCTTTTTATAAAAGTGAGAGAGAGAAACGGTTTAGCTTATTCAATCCACACCTCAACTGATAATTCTACAGATACCGGGTATCTGGTGACGCAGGTTGGTATTGACCATAAAAATTTGGAAAAGGCCGTAAAACTTATTCTTCAAGAATACAAAAATATAAAGGATAAAAAAATTACAGAAAAAGAATTACAAAAAGCGAAAGATTATTTAAAGGGAATTACGTCTTTGTCTTTAGACGCCTCAGACAGCCAAGCTTCTTTTTACGCACTGCAGGAATTAATGGAGAAAAATATTTTAACACCCGAAGAAAAATTTAAAAAGATTGATGCAGTTTCCACAGAAGAAATCAAAAAAATAGCAGAAGATATATTTTTAGAATCAAAACTTAATTTGGCTGTGATCGGCCCATTCGAGGCAGAGCACGCCGACAAGCTTAAACAATTATTAAAACTATGAGTCAAGAACAAACTTTAAGTGTATCTTGGGAGTCGATAATTAAATTATTTACAGCAATTTTTGTCTTGTATCTTGTTTATTTATGTAGAGGAATTGCCCTGTGGTTTTTGTTTGGGTTAGCAATATCTGTCTTATTGGAACCGGCCATAGTCTTTTTGAGAAAAATCAGGGTGCCAAAAATAATAGCGATATTACTGGTTTATCTTTCTATCTTTGGGGCGCTTGGCGTGCTGGTTTATCTTACGGCCCCAGTTTTTATATTTGAGTTAAAACAATTCTCTCAGTATTTGCCCGGGTATTTTACTCAAGTAAGCCCATTTTTGCAAAGCCTTGGTTTTGACGTGGCAGAGGGCTTTAATAGCATTACAGAGTTTTTAGTCGGCGGACTACAAGAAAGCTCAAAGGGTGTTCTAAACGCAGTAATGGCTTTTTTTGGGGGGATTTCATCTACAGCTTTTATTTTAGCAATAGCTTTTTTCCTTTCTTTAGAGGAGCGGGGACTTGAAAGATTTTTAGCCCTTGTTTCTCCGAAGAAATATGAGGAGCAAATTTCGTCTTTTTTTGAAATGGCTCAAAGCAAGGTTGCGGGCTGGTTTGGGGCTAGAATATTGGCTTGCCTTTACGTTGGAGCAGGCTCTTTTGTCGTGTTTTATATCTTTGGCATAAAATATGCTTTTATGCTTGCTTTAATGGCCGGATTTTTAAATTTTATTCCTTATATAGGTCCACTTTTTACAGCCATAATGCTCGCACTTATTATTATGGTTTCTTCCGGCTCCTGGATGATGGTCCTTTATGTGTTAATAGCCGTAACATTGGTGCAGGCAACTGAAAATATGATTTTGACTCCGTTATTAATGAAGAAGTTAATAAATATTCCGCCGGTTTTGGTACTTATCTCGTTGGTAGTTGGAGCTAAATTATTTGGGTTTTTGGGAGCAATCTTTGCCGTGCCGGTGTCTGGCATATTTTATGAGTTTATAAGAGAACTGTTGGGAAGAAGGAGAGAAGAAGAAATGTCGCAATCAGATTAAATTTTAAATAAAATTTTCATTGAGTAGATTATGTTTGGCAATAAGAAAAAATATTATATCACTACAAGTATTCCCTACACAAATGCGCCTCCGCATATTGGTTTTGCTTTAGAGGCGATACAGGCAGATGTTTTAGCAAGGTACCATAGAAACCTGAGAGAGGATGTGTTTTTTTTAACAGGCACAGATGAACACGGATTAAAAACATTAAGGGTAGCTGAATCTCTTGGAAAAAAACCTCAGGAATTTGCAGATGAAATATCCGGAAAATTTGAGAGTCTTGCTAAAGTTTTGAATATTTCCAACAATGATTTTATACGAACAACAGATGAGGCAAGGCACAAGCCTGCCGTAGAAAAACTGTGGAAGAAATTAGAAGAAAAAGGAGACATTTATAAAAAAAAATATAAGGGTTATTATTGCGCGGGATGTGAAGCTTTTAAAACCGAAAAAGAAATAATTGATGGAAAATGCATCATACATCTAAAACCCTTAGAGTTAATAGAAGAAGAAAATTATTTTTTTAGGCTTTCTAAATATACAAAAGAAATAGAGAGTAAGATTGAAAATGGTGACTTAAAAATTATTCCTGATTCTAAGAAAAATGAAACCCTGGCAATGTTAAAACAGGGTATGGAAGACGTCAGTTTTTCAAGGACAAAAGATAAATATTGGGGATGGGAGGTTCCCGAGGACTCTGGTCAGTTTATGTATGTTTGGTGTGATGCCTTGTCTAACTATATTTCAGCCATAGGATATTATGGGGAAACAAAACAATTTAAAAAGTATTGGCCCGCTGACGTTCATTGTCTGGGAAAAGATATAATGAAATTTCACACCATATTTTGGCCGGCAATGCTTCTATCTGCAGGATTAAAGCTTCCAAAATCAATTTTTGTGCACGGGTTTATAAATGTTGATGGGCAGAAAATGTCGAAATCTCTGGGTAATGTTATCGACCCGTTTGAGTTAGTAAAAAAATATGGCGCCGATGCTGTAAGATATTATCTTTTAAGAGAAATTCTTCCCACAGAAGATGGCGATTTTACATATGCGAAGTTTGAGCAAAGATATAATTCTGATTTGGCGGGTGGGTTGGGGAATTTAGTATCAAGAGTCTATGGCATTGCCTCTAAGATAAAAGTAAAAAAATTAAAGCCTACAAAGAAAATAACCGCAAAAATTAAAGAAACAGAAAATAAATACGAAACGGCAATAGAGGAATTTAAGTTTAACGAGGCACTATCTTCTGTATGGGAATTAATAAGTTTTTGCGATAAATATATAAATGAAGGAAAATTATGGGAAACAAAAGATTTACAAATAATGAACGATTTATTTTTCTGTATAGAAAAAATTGGGATTTTAATTCTACCATTTTTACCAGAAACCGCAGAGAAAATCAGAATAGCACTTAAACGCGGGGGTATAGATGCGCTGTTTCCCAGGATAGAGATTAATAAATAAAAAGATAAAAATTTCGGTTTCAGCGGGCCGATTTTTTGTTTACTATTGACTTTTTGAATTTATTTCATATAATAAAAATAGCCCTTTAAGGTCAAGTATGGAAACTTGAGGAGGGCTGGATTTTTCTTCAAATTCCCACATAGTTGGGAAGGGAGACCCCTATGCTGGTATTAAGCAGACAACGTGATGAGACGATAATGATTGGTGACGACATTGAGATAACGGTCGTCGACATCCGAGGCGACAAGGTGAGGTTGGGCATTAATGCTCCGCCACATGTGCCGGTTCATCGCAAGGAGGTCTACGAGGCCATTAAGCGGGAAAAACAGGCGGGACAACCGCCTGGCACAGGTGTCGAAGTGGCTTCCCTGGCTGACAGGAAACACCAGTCTTCTTGAAGCCCTCAGTTTAAGCGCGACCCTTGGGACGCGCTTCTTTTTTTACTAAAAAACTGATACTATTATTACAATGTTAATAGACACACACAGCCATTTAAATTTTAAGGCATATGATGGTGACAGAGATGAAGTTATAAAGAAAACACGCGAAGCGGGCGTTGTTTGCATTGACGTAGGCACAAAATATGAAACTTCAAAAAAAGCAATTGAGCTAGCTGAAAAATATGAAGGGATTTTTGCATCCGTGGGTATGCACCCGTTTCATATTAAAACAGACTTATTAAAACTTAGAACAGATGAATCCGAAGGAAACTTTACTCCTTTTGGCGAAGATTTTAACGAAGAAAAATATAAAGAATTGGCGAAATCAAAAAAGGTCGTTGCTATAGGAGAGATTGGTTTGGATTATTATTACAGGCCGAAAGGATCAACCAAAAAAGAACAGTTTAAACAAAAACAAAAAGAGGTTTTTATTCAACAATTAGATTTGGCTAAGGATTTGAATTTACCGGTTATAGTACATTGTAGAATGGCCTTCGATGACGTTTACGAAATTTTAAGGGAGAGAAGTTTAAGAGGAGTTATCCATTCTTTTACAGGGACCATAGAAGAGGTGAAAAGATTTATCGACCTAGGCTACTATATCGGGATTAACGGAATTATATTTAAATTAAATATAGATGAGGCTATCAAAGGATGCCCTCTGGATAAAATTTTAATTGAAACTGATTGCCCGTATTTAACTCCCTTGCCCGCCGTAGCTTTAGCAAAGGAGAGGCCGGAAGGCTATATGCGGAACGAACCAAGTTTTGTAAAATACGTTGCAGAAAAAATTGCAGAATTAAAAGGAATAAGTTTTGGGGAAATAGCTGACATAACTACAACAAATGCAAAGAGGCTATTTGGAGTTGATCAATCCCGCTAAGCGGGATAAGTGTTTGCTTTGCCCCGCTAAGCGGGGTTTCGCTACCTTAAATACTAAAAAATTATTTAGAATTTAGAAATAAAAAAGATCTCGGTTGAGATCTTTGTCTTTCTCTCTTTCAGAGAATTTGTTGTTATGAAGCCTGCGTGGCGAGAAGCATGCGGATTGTCTCGGCGAAGCCCTCCATACTTTTGAACGGTTTGGAAATAAAGGCATCGGCTTGGTGATCAGCCGGTTCTGGCGATCCCGACATAACAATCACGGGAACACTTGAGTGTTCTTTTTTTATTGTTTTTGTGAGTTGCCATCCGTTAATGAGTGGCATTTCTATCCCCGTAATAACTATGCCCGGTCTAAGTTCGCTATCCTTGAAGTGTTTCAGCGCTTCCCGTCCGTTAGTGGCAAGAACTATACTTATACTTATGCCAATGTTAGAGAACAATTCTGGGAGTGAGTCGAAGAGAAGCTCTCTAATACCAGAATCGGCGTCTACAACCAGAATTTTGTTTGCTACGCAATTCCCACTCATAGCTTTCGTCCTTAAAAGAGGTTATAGGAATTGTAAGGAACCATATTATTCATAGCATATTGGAGGATTATGTCAATATTTTTTCTGTTAATCCGTTGTGGTATTATATAAAAAATACTCGTTATGCCGACTATAAAATACAATCTTAAAAAAATTGAGTCAAAATGGCCCTCCTTCGGACCCAAGGGGTACCCCGCTACGGACGGGCAAGTAGGAAAATATGAAATATAACCCACGTAAAATTGAAGGTAGATGGCAAGATGTTTGGTACAAGGCCAATGTTTTTAAGGCAAAGAACGGATCTAAGAAAAAGAAATTTTATCTTTTAGTAGAGTTTCCATATCCGTCTGGAGATGGCCTACACGTTGGACACGTGAGAAGTTATACTGCCTTTGATATAATTTCCCGAAAGAAAAGGATGCAGGGTTACAATGTTTTATACCCGATGGGCTGGGATGCTTTTGGGTTGCCCACGGAAAATTATGCTATAAAAAAAGGAGTTCATCCATCTGTGGTAACTAAAAAAAATACAGATAATTTTAGGCACCAAATGAAAAGTCTGGGGCTTTCTTTTGATTGGTCTCGGGAAATAGACACAACAGATCCAAAATACTATAAATGGACGCAGTGGATTTTTGTGCAGTTATTTAAAAATGAGTTAGCCTACAAGGCAAAAATAAATATTAATTGGTGTCCTTCTTGTAAAATAGGTTTGGCAAACGAAGAGGTGATTGATGGAAAATGCGAGAGGTGTGGAGCAAAAGTTGAGAAAAGAGAAAAAGATCAATGGATGATTAAAATTACCAATTATGCCGATAGATTGATTAAAGATTTGGATACAGTTGATTATTTAGAAAAGATTAAAACACAGCAAAAAGATTGGATTGGGGAATCTCACGGAGCCCTGGTTAAATTTACTGTTGAAGGGGTGGAAGAGTCTATAGATGTTTTTACAACCAGAATAGATACGATATTTTCCGGAACGTTCTTAATATTAGCCCCCAGCCATAAATTTATAGATAGTTATAAAAATAAAATCGAAAACATAGAAGAGGTTTTAAAATATAGAGAGGATGTAAAAAATATTTCCGATATAGATAGGACAAACCAGGATAAAGATATAACGGGGGTACAATTAAAAGGCGTTATAGTTAGAAACCCAGCAACAAACGAAGAAATGCCAGTATGGATTGCTGATTTTGTTTTAGAACAATACGGAACGGGGGCTGTTTTTGCAGATGCGCACGATAAAAGGGATTTTAAAATGGCAAAAAAATATGGGATTCCTCTGCGCACATCTATAAGACCGGATGACGAAGTGTTATCCCAGAAGGTAAAAAATTTGGAAGAGTGTTATGAGGAAGAAGGAATTTTGTATAACTCTCAACAGTTTGACGGGTTAAAATCCGCGGAAGCCAAACCAAAAATAATAATGTGGTTGGCTGGCAGAGGTTTGGCTCAGCCTAAAGTCAGTTATAAATTAAGGGATTGGGTTTTTTCCCGACAGCATTATTGGGGCGAGCCTATTCCAATGGTTTATTGTAAAAGGTGTGGATGGCAACCGGTTGCTGAAAAAGATTTGCCAGTTAAGTTGCCTAATGTTAAAAAATACAAACCAACAGACACTGGAGAATCGCCCCTGTCTTTAATCAAAAAATGGGTTGATACGGTATGCCCCAAATGTAAGGGTTTAGCCCAAAGAGAAACAGACACAATGCCAAATTGGGCGGGGTCTAATTGGTATTACTTAAGATATATAGACCCTAAAAACAATAAAAATTTAGCTGACGAGAAATTGTTAAAATATTGGATGCCGGTAGATTGGTATAATGGCGGAATGGAGCACACAACACTTCATCTTTTATATTCTAGATTTATTTTTAAATTTTTGTGGGATATCAAGGCCGTTCCCACTGTGATTGGATCCGAGCCTTATAAAAAGAGAACTTCTCACGGAATGGTTTTGGGTGAAGGCGGAATTAAAATGTCAAAATCCAAAGGTAATGTTATAAATCCGGATATAATTGTAAAACAATACGGAGCTGATACTCTGCGTCTTTATGAGATGTTTATGGGACCATTTGAGCAGATGATTCCTTGGGATTCTAAAGGAGTTGTTGGTTGCAGAAGATTTGTCGAAAAAATTTATAATTTAGCCGTAAAAAAAGAAATACCCGCAGAAACGGATATGGTCTTAAAAAAATTTTTACACAGGGTTATTAAAAAAGTTTCAGAAGATATTGAATTAACAAAATTTAACACAGCTGTAAGCTCTATGATGGAGTTTGTGAATGCGTGGCAGTCATCTGACGGAGGATTGGCTAAAAAAGATTTGACTGATTTTATAAAAATTATTTCTCCTTTTACTCCGCATGTAGCAGAAGAAATTTGGGAACAAAAAGGGATGTCCGCCAGAGGCGGATCCGCCTCTGGCGGATGTTGCGAACAAAAATGGCCGAAATACGACGAGGAATTATTTAAAGAGGAGAATTTACTTTTAATAGTGCAGATAAATGGTAAGGTGAGGGATAAAATAGAAGCGAAGTCTGGCATTGAGCAAGAAGAGGCCGAAAAAATAGTTTTAAAATCAGAAAAAATAAAAATACTTATAGGAAACAGTAAAATCGAAAAGATTATTTTTGTACCGAATAAATTAATTAATATCGTAATTTAAGCATGATAAAAAAAGTTTTATTAGGAAATGAAGCAATAGTGAGGGGCGCATTGGCTGCAGGTGTTGATTTTGTTTCCGGATATCCTGGATGTCCTTCAGCTGAAATTGGCGAAGAATTTGGAAAGTTATCTAAAGAAAACGGAGTGTATGCAGAGTGGTCTGTTAATGAAAAAGTTGCGTTAGAGGCTGCAATAGGGGCTAGTTTTTCAGGATTGAAGTCGCTGGTAAATATGAAAAGTTTTGGAATAAATGTTTGTTCAGATAGCTTATTTCCCTTAGCTTATACCGGGACAAAAGCGCCAATGGTAATTTTTGTGGGGGACGATCCTTCTTGTCATAGTTCTGCCCAGTCGGAGCAAGATTCAAGAGGTTACGCTTATTTATCGCATATTCCATTTTTAGATCCTTCAAGCCCGCAGGAATGCTATGATTTTACAAAACTTGGATTTGAAATTTCTGAAAAATTTAATGTACCGGTAATTATTAGAAGTACAACTCGCGTGGCTCATCAGCGGGCTCCCGTGATTTTTGATGTTCCGGGAAAACGAGATTTTAAAAGAGGCGATTTTGTCAAAAATCCTCACCAGTTCTGTACCATGCCTCCGAGGGTTTTGGAGATGAAAAAAGAACTTTTAGAAAAGATTAAAAAGATTTCTGATTATGCCGAAAAGTCAAAAATAAACAAAGTCGTCGGCGGAAATAAATCTTCAAAAATAGGGATCATCGCCTCTGGAATTTCTTACTTTTATGTAATGGAGGCCCTGGAAGAATTAGGTTTAGATCTACCAGTTTTAAAATTGGGATTTTTTTATCCTTTGCCAAAGCAAAAAATCAAGAAATTTATTGTTCCGCTAAAGAAAGTTATTGTTGTTGAAGAAATGCAGCATTATATAAAAAAAGAAATAAAAACTATCGCTAAAGACATAGATTCCAAGGTGGAGATTTTTGGGAAAAACGTATTATCGGAGGTCGGGGAGCTAAGTGTGGAAAACGTTATCCTTGCTTTAGCAAAAGTTTTAAATTTAAAGATTAAAATAAAAACTAAAACTCCATCCGTATCTGTTCCTAAAAGATATCCAAAGCTTTGCGATGGGTGCCCCTACTGGAATATTTTGCCCGTTATTAAAAGAGTCGCTCCGGAGGGGACGGTTTTTGGAGGAGATATCGGGTGTAATATGATGGCGGGGCTTCCTCCTCACAATATCCAGGATTATCTTTTTTCAATGGGGGCTTCTATGGGAATATCGCACGGAGTAAGTAGGGCCACAGGTAAAAAAGTGATTTCTCTTATAGGGGATGGAACTTTTTTTCATTCAGGAATTCCAGGGTTGGTTAACGCGGTTTACAATAGATCTAACCCGTTGATTATTGTTTTAGATAATAGAATCACGGCAATGACAGGACACCAGCAAAACCCGGGAATGGGAAAGACCGTTATGGGACAAAATGTTGAGCAGATAAAAATTGAAGAGATAGCAACGGCCTGTGGAGTAAAACATGTTAAGGTTTTAGATCCTAAAAATATGAAAGACTTGGAGGACACGATAAAAGATTTTATGCAAAAAGACGAAGTATCGGTTATAGTTTGTAGACATATATGCGCCCTTCTTGAGAGAAGGCTAAAAAGTAATCCAGACCTGGGAGAATTTTATATAAACCCACAAGTAATTTAATTTACCGTAATAAATTTATGGACAATTTCAATATAATTTTAACAGGTGTTGGAGGACAGGGTATTATTACACTCGTTTCTATTTTAGATGAAGCCTGTTTTGTCCAAGGATACGACGTTAAATCCTCCGAGCTTCATGGGCTTTCCCAGAGAGGCGGAAGCGTAATAATCCATATTCGTTTTGGGAAAAAAGTTAATTCTCCATTAATTTCTCGTGGGAAGGCAGACCTAATAATTGGTTTAGAGCTAGTAGAGGCATTGAGAGACATTGATTTTTCCGGTCCCAAAACAGCGCTCTTAGTAAATGATTATTCTATGGGTTTTCAGGGATATCCAGAAAAGCAAGAAATTCTGGTCGCTCTTAATAAGGCGGTAAGGGGGGGGATGCATTTAGTTCCGGCAGCTGAAATTTGTAAAAAGGAACTGGATAAGGATGTAGTTGCGGGAGTTTATCTACTTGGGTATGCTGTAAAAAATAATTTAATCCCCCTTAAAAAAGAGTCATTTCTAAAATCCTTAGAAACAGTAATTCCGCAAAAATATTTAGATTTAAATATAAAAGCACTTAATCTTGCATTTAAATCATGATAAAAACTGTTGTTATCGCAGCTGCCGGCCAGGGAACGCGCATGAAACAGCTGTCAAAAAATAAATCAAAACATTTAATAAAGGTTAATGAAAAACCTTTTTTAACGTATGTTTTAGATAATTTATTAAAAGCGGGATACGATGATTTTATTTTAGTGGAGGGGTTTTGCGCCGGATTAATGGAAGAATTTTTAAAGGAATACGGATACAAAGCAAGGGTTGTAAATCAATTTGAAATATTGGGTCCAAAAGAAAAAATTTATGGCACGGCTTGTCCGCTAATGTGTGTGAAAGATATTGTGGGTAAGAAAGATTTTATCTCTATATATGGAGATAATCTTTATTCAGTAGACGATTTAAAGAGGATGCAGAAGGAAGACAATTTTAATTATGTGGCGGGGCTGGTTAAAGAACATCCGGAAAAATACGGAGTTTTAATAACAGAAGGAGATAAACTAAAAGAAATAATAGAGAAGCCGGATCATTTTATTGGAAATCTTATCAATACCGGGCTTTATAAATTTACTCCAGACGTTTTTGAAAAACTTCCCCTAATAAAAAAATCTTCTCGCGGGGAGTATGAACTCACAGATGTCATTTCTCTTTTAGCAAAAGAAAACAAAGTTAAAGTTATAAAGCTGAATGATGGCTGGATGGATTTTGGAAATCCGGGAGACATAAGAAAAGTTTCAACTTTTTTAAAAAAACGTGATAAAGTTAAGCCCAAATAACATAGAAAAAATATTAACTGCTCTAAAAAACGGGGCAGTTTTAGTCTGTCCCACAGATACTGTTTACGGCTTGGTTTGTGATGCTTCAAATGAAAAAGCGATTGAGAGAATCTTTCTGATGAAACAAAGAGATAAATTAAAACCTTTAGCCATTTTTGTTAAAGATATTGAGATGGCCGAAGAATATGCGGAAATTTCGATGGAGCAAGAAGAAAAATTGCAAAAATCTTGGCCGGGAGCCGTGACGTTTATTTTAAAAGCAAAACAGATAGAGGACGGGCTTCTATCTTTGCTGGTTTATAAAAATAATACAATTGGAATGCGCGTTCCGAAGTACGATTTATTAAGAAAAATTTTAAAGGAGTTTAATAGGCCACTGGCTCAAACTTCAGCAAATATTTCTGGAGTTCCTGCGACTGGAAAGATTGGAGAAGTTATAAACCAATTTACAAAAGAAGATGTTATTATTGTTGACGCGGGCGATTTGCCCATAAGAAGTCCTTCAACTATAATAGACTTAACAAATAATAAAGTTAATATTTTAAGAAAATAATATGGCAAATCTAAAAAAACAAGATCCGCAAATTGCAAAACTAATTGAGTTAGAAATAGAGAGACAAAAAACCTCTTTAGAAATGATTCCCTCAGAGAACCATTCTTCTCCGGCCGTACGAGAAGCATTGGGTTCGTATTTAACAGATAAGTATGCAGAAGGCTATCCGGGAAAAAGATATTATGCCGGTTTGAAGTATTACGATATTTTAGAAGACTTATGCCGCGACAGAGTAAAAAAATTATTCAAGGTGGTACACGCCAATGTTCAGCCATATTCGGGATCGCCGGCTAACGCAGCTGTTTATATGGCTGTTTGTGAACCTGGGGATACTATAATGGGAATGGCCTTGCCTATGGGCGGGCATTTAACCCATGGTTGGAAAGTTAATTTTTCTGCCAAGTTTTATAATTCGGTTCAATATGGAGTTGATGAAAAAACAGGATTACTCGACTATGATGGCATGGAAAAACTGGTTAAAGAAAACAAGCCGAAATTAATTTTTGTTGGAGCTACAGCCTACCCGAGAATTTTCGATTGGAAGAGGTTGGGAGAGATAGCAGATTCTGTTGGGGCATACTTAGCAGCTGATATAGCTCACATAGCAGGATTAGTTGTCGGAGGAGCACATCCAAGCCCCGCGCCATATGTGCATATTATTTCTACAACAACCCATAAAACTTTAAGAGGGCCGAGGGGCGGATTAATAATGGTAACTCAAAAAGGAGTTGAAAAAGATCCTGATTTGTCGAAAAAAATTGATAAAGCTATTTTTCCGGGTCTCCAGGGCGGGCCTCATATGCATCAGATTGCCGCAATTGCTGTTTGTTTGAAAGAGGCATCAACTCCGGCATTTAAAAAATATGCAAAACAAATAGTAAAAAATGCAAAAGCGCTTGCCGAGGGATTAAAAAATCATGGATTTAACCTGGTCACGGGCGGTACAGACAATCATTTAATTTTAGTTGATTTAAGAAATAAAAATATCGGAGGTCCGGAGGCGCAAGACTTGCTTGAGGCTGCAGGAATTACAATTAATAAAAATACTATTCCTTTTGATCCCGCTCCGCCGTTTAAGCCATCGGGAATTAGAATGGGGACTCCGGCCATAACAACCAGGGGAATGAAAGAAAAAGAAATGAAAATAATCGCAGGCTGGATAAATGAAGTTATTTCAAGTCCTAAATCCGTGAAAAAAGTCAGAGAAGAAATTGCTAAATTCTCTAAGAAATTTCCTTTACCCCGTTAGAAATCTTGTGCAAAAATATTTTCTGAAAAATATTTTTGCATCCCCATTCTAACATTTTTATTATTTATAGTTTTAATCCGCTAAAAATTTTGTAGAGTTGTCAAAATTTCTAACGGGGCGAGCCAAAATAATGTTTTCAGTTTTTAAGAATATAAATCGTCTTGCCGGTAAGTCAAAACTATTAGATGTTTTTGAGATTTTTTGTGCCCGACACCTTATTTATTTGATGGTGTTGAGTTTGTTTGTTTCAGCTATTATTTTTCACAGTCGAGGAATGTTCGCCTATTCTTTACTATCTGGGCTTTGTGCTGCTTTTGTATTTGGTAAAATAGTTCAGTTTTTTTATAAAGAACAACGCCCGGCCGAATTTAAAGGAACCAACGTTTTGATATCCGTCCCCAAAAATCCGTCTTTCCCCTCACGCCACGCATCATTGGCATTCGGTATATCTTTTTATTTGTTTTTCTACAGTACCCCCTTAGCGATAATTTTTATTGCTTGCTCGTGTTTGGTAGGAATTGCCAGGGTTTTCTGCGGAGTCCATTGGTTTCGCGATATTTTAGGAGGCGTTGTTTCGGGATTTATATCCTCATTAGCAATTTATTATTTAATAACTCTTATAAGATGAAATTAGTTTTATTTGATATAGACGGCACAATTATGGATTGGCCCCAGGAGCACAAAGATTCTTTTGGCGCTGCCATGAAAAAAGTTTTCGGTTTGGATGACTTTAAAATGATTGGAGGTATGGGATGGACTGAACAGGGGATAATAACAGAAAGCCTAAAAGTGCACGGTTTTTCTGAGGCAGCCATTACGGTAAAAATGCCTGAAATAATGGATGCAATGGTAGAATATTTTGACAGAGAGATGGCAAAAAGTAAAGTTAACTTGTTGCCCGGCGCAGTTGAATTTTTAGAAGCATTAAATAAAAAAGGCGTTTTAATGGGGTGTGTGACTGGTAATTTAGAAAAAATTGCTAGAACAAAGTTAAAAAAGGCGGGCATAAACAATTATTTTAAATTGGGGGGCTTTGGCTCAGACCGTATTTCGCGGACAGAGTTAGCGAAGCTGGCCATCGAGAGAGCGGAGAAAGATTTTGGCTTCAAGCGTGATAATAACGTTTATTCTGTGGGAGACGCACCGTCTGACATGAAGGCTGGCAGAGAAGCCGGGGCATATAAATGCATTGGAGTCACAACGGGTATTCATTCAGAAGAACAACTAAAGGAAGCGGGAGCAGACTATGTTTTTAACAATTTGAAAGACGATAAAGACAAAATATTAAAAATAATTTTAGACTAGTTATGAAAATAATATTTTTAGGAGTTGGCGAAGCCTTTGACGAACGATATCCCAATCATTCACATTTAGTTCTAGCAGATAAGACCGTTTTAATGCTTGATTGTGGCGATTCGGCCGTTCGTCAACTTTGGAAGTATACTGAAAATTACTCTTTAATTGATACTTTATATATAACCCATAGACATTCCGATCATTTGTTTGGAATCCCTGCGCTTTTAGGCAGGATGTTAGAGGAAGAAAGGAAAAAAGATTTAACAATAATTTGTTCAGAACAACTTAAAACAGATGTCGAAAGATTAACAGAGCACGCTTATTTTGGGATAAATAGTTATGGATTTAATATAAAATTTATAATTGCAGAAGATGGAAAAGAAATTCAATTCAATGAGTTGAAATTAACTTTTGCTAAGACCGGCCACACCGCCTACAATTTGGCAATTAGAATCAATGATGGAAAAAATATTGTCTGTTATAGCGGAGATGGACCAATGGACGAAGATTCAGAAAAAATTTATAAAGATGCCGACATTTTAATGCATGAATGCTATATGTTTGATAAAAAGTTTCCAGGTCATGTTGTGGCCCTAGATGTTTTTGAGATGGCAAAAAGGCAGAATGTTAAATGTTTGGCTTTGTCCCATTTTAAGAGGGCTTTTAATGATGAAACTCGGGCAAGGGTAAAGGCCGAAATTCCAAAAACTGGTTTAAAAATAATTTTACCCGAACCGTTGGAGGAGTATAGTTTGTAAACAAAAAACGGCTCAACGCATTAAGCCGTTTTTTGTTTACACTGAGCAAAGTGAAGTGTGCCCGAGGTGGGAGTTGAACCCACAATTCCGTAAGGAAATGCGATTTTGAGTCGCACGCGTATGCCAGTTCCGCCACTCGGGCATATTCTTAATTTATCAGATTTTGCCGCATTTTTCAACTATTTCCACGATGCCTCGATTACTTTATCCGGGAATTTTTCAGAGAGTTTTTTAAAGTTTGGGCACGAAGTTTTATGTAATACAGTCGATCTGTTTTTGGCGAGATAAGCAGAAACCTTGTCTCCCGGTTTAGGGTTGCAACATTTAGCAATATGAACAAGCATCCCTTTTTGTCCGGCTAAATAAATTTCCCCCGTCTTGTTTTTTTCAATTTTTTGTTTTTCTTCACGTCTTTTTTTAGAAGCTTCAGAAATTTCTACGATTTTCCTTTTAATAAAACCGGGTATGGATAAGGGGAATTTAAGGGCAGACCCGTCTTGGTCTGTTAATTTTCTTATACGAGATCTTGCTAAAGAGGTTTTAACAAACCTCAGCCAGTCCTTTGAAGGATTTTTTTTCTTATTGACCGAAATTTCTACTATATCCCCGTTTTTTAAAATATGATTAAGCGGTACTATTTTCCCTCCTACCTTTGCAAGCTCGCAATGGTCGCCGATATTAGAGTGTACCGCATATGCAAAATCAACCGGAGTTGAGTTTTTTGGTAAAACAATAACGTCGCCTCTTGGGGTAAAGCAAAAAACTTGATTCGTAAAAAAATTGATTTTAAAGGTTTTCCAGAAGTCGGGAACATTTTTTACCCATTCAAAATTTTGCCCCTCTTTTATGAGATCAACTCCCTCTTTATAAGACCAGTGAGCACAAACGCCATATTCAGCCTCTTTGTGCATTTCTTCTGTTCTTATCTGAACTTCGGTTATTTTACCTTCATCACCCTCTCCAACGTCACTTTCTTTTCCTGTTAAATTTTGTTTTTCTGCACCTTGATGGTTCGACAAGATCTGGGAGGATAACGGAAAAATAGTAGTGTGTAAAGATCTGTAACCGTTTAATTTTGGTTTGGCTATATAATCATTTATTTCCTCAGAAATTGGTTTAAAGTGTTTGTGTATCACACCTAGCGCCCGATAACAGTTTTCAACATCTGAGGTAATTATCCTTAGGGCAAGCAGGTCATGGATTTTATCAAAGTTCATATTGTGTTTTATGAGCTTTCGGTACGTGCTCCAATAAGACTTTGCTCGATAATTTATATCTAAAATTTTTACTCTTTCTTTTGTGAAGATCTTTTTTAACCTTGGAATAAATTTTTTTAAATATTTTTCTCTTTCTTCGTACTGTTCTTTAACGTTTTTCTTTACCCACTCAAACTTGTTTGGAAGTAAATAAGAAAAAGCCGTGTCTTCTAGATTTCTTCTTATTTCTGACAATCCTAATCTGTTAGCAACGGGCACAAAGATTTGTAGAGTTTCAAGAGCAAATAACTTTTGTTGGTCTTCTGGTAAATATCTTAGGAAATTTAAACCGTCTAGTCTAGAAACTAACTCTACTAAAACCACTCTTAAATCCCCCGACAACGCCAAAAACATTTTTCTTAAATTTTCTGTTTTTTCTTTACTGAAGGTTTTTTTATCTTGTATCGCAATTGATAGTGAATAGCGGACTTTGCTTAGCATTGAGATTCTTTCTACTAAAAAGCCGATATCTTTACCAAATTTTTTACCGATTTCTTTTATTTCTATCGATCTTGCTGAATCGGGGGTATCATCCAATACGTCATGGAGAAGTGCCAAGGAAATAGTTGATGAATCAAGGTCCATTTTATCTAGCATGGATGCAACCCTTACCGCATGGAAGATATAGTTTTCTCCGGAGGCTCTAACCTTGTCTTTATACGCTTCTTTTGCAAAATTAAAAACATCTTCAATTAATTTTGGATCTGAACTTTTTTTTATTAATTTTTGTATATCACTACTCATTAATCTCTAAGTCTCTTTAATATACCCACAATCCTTATTTGAGCATTTAATTTTTTTACCTTTTTCTATAAGTAAAGCATTACATTGCGGGCAAAACTCGTTTATCGGTTTATCCCACAAAGCAAAGTCGCATTTTGGAAAACGGTTGCATCCATAGAATGTTTTTCCTTTTTTAGTTCTTTTCCCGGTTATTTTTCCTTCTTTGCATTTTGGGCAAGCTATATTTAAGGTGTCTGCGTCTCCCTCTACGGATTCTGTGTGTTTACACTCAGGAAATTTTGAGCAGGCATAAAATCTACCAAATCTCCCAAGGCGTTCAATAAGCGGAGCTCCACATTTTGGGCAGATTTTATCTGTTTTTTGGGTTAGGTCTGATTTTACTACTTCTTTATACTTCTCCTCGAGGTTTTTAGCAAAAGGGCCATAAAAATCTCTACAAGTTTTTGCCCACGTATCTTTGCCTTCTGCCACCTCATCTAATTCTTTTTCCATTTTTGCTGTAAAATCGACATCAACCACTTGGGGAAAGTTTTTTACTAGAACGTCATTTACTATTATTCCCATTTCACTTGGAAACAATCTTTTTTGGTCATTTTTAGCCACATAATTTCTGTCTTGTATAACAGACAAAATTGGAGCATAGGTTGACGGCCGGCCTATGCCGTATTTTTCTAAAGCTTTTATCAGGCTGGCTTCAGTATATCGCGCAGGAGGTTCTGTAAAATGCTGATCGGGAGTCAACTCTAAAAGTTGTAGGACGTCTTTTTTTTCTAAGTTAGGTAGCTCTATCTCTTCAAATTTGGTAGGGTAAACCTTTAAAAATCCGTCAAATTTTAATGTTTGTCCATTTGCCCTAAAAGTGTATTCGCCAGCCCTTACGTCTGCGGAGATAGAATCAAAAATGGCCGGTGCCATCTGAGAAGAGATAAACCTTTGCCATATTAAAGTGTAAAGTTTCAATTGCCTTGAGTCTAAAGAGTCCTTAAGTGAATCAGGAGTTTTTTCTGCATAAGCGGGTCTTATCGCTTCGTGGGCTTCTTGGGCTCCTGTCGATTTGGTTTTATATTTTATCGCTTTTCCCGCCCAATAATTCTGGCCGTACTTTTCAGAAATAAAATTTTTAGCAGCGACTAATGATGTTTCAGAAAGATTTAAAGAATCTGTTCTGTGGTATGTAATATTTCCTTCTTCATAGAGTCGCTGAGCTAAAGACATCGTCATTTTTGCGGAAAATTTTAATCTTTGCCAAGCTGCTTGTTGTAACGTGCTTGTGGTAAACGGGGGAGCAGGATGTCTTTTTGTTTCCTTTTTTTCTGCAGATTCAACAATATAATCTGCATTGTTTAAATTTTGTAAAATTTTATCTGCTTCGGATTTATTTTTTATTTCCAGTTTATCAATTGTCTTCTCATCTTTTTTGATTAAAGATGCGCTAAATTTAGCTTGATCCTTAGCTAATAAAGCCTCGATGCTCCAATATTCTTGCGCTACAAATTTTTCAATTTCTCTTTCTTTTTCAACAATCAGTTTTACGGCAACCGATTGCACTCTACCAGCAGACAGTCCCTTGGCAACTTTTTTCCATAAAAACGGCGAAAGTTTATATCCTACAATTCTATCTAAAATACGCCTGGCTTGCTGTGCGTCCACCATATTCATATCTATGTGCCTCGGTGATTTTAAGGCTTCTTCAATCGCTGTTTTGGTAATTTCATGGAACGCGATTCTCTGGGGGTCCTTTAATTTAAGCGCTTCTTGAAGGTGCCAGGCTATAGATTCTCCTTCGCGGTCTTCGTCGGTAGCCAATATTGTATTGTCCGCTTTTGCGGATTCTTTTTTAAGTTCGGCAAGAACCTTTTTAGCTTTTGTGGGCACAACATATTTTGGTTCAAAACCTTTTTCAACATCCACGCCAAGCTCTCTTTTTGGTAAATCCCTCACATGACCAAAAGACGATTTTATTACATATTCGTCGCCCAAAAATTTTTGGATTGTTCTTGCTTTTGTAGGGCTTTCAACTATAACCAGGCTTTTCATTTGTTTTTTTAAATATTTAACGAGTAAGTATTAGCTCTGAGGTTTTTTACTTTACAGCCCCCTATATATCTTTCTAATGAAGTGTGCAAGCTCAGTAAAACCTTTTTGACAACGATAACATTCTCTTAGTTTAGTGAATAAGTATTAGCTCTGAGATTTTTTACTTTACAGCCTTCTATATATCTTTCTAATGAAGGGTGCAAGCTCAGTAAAACCTTTTTGACAACGATAACATTCTCTTAGTTTAGTGAATAAGTATTAGCTCTGAGGTTTTTTACTTTACAGCCTTCTATATATCTTTCTAATGAAGGGTGCAAGCTCAGTAAAACCTTTTTGACAACGATAACATTCTCTTAGTTTAGTGAATAAGTATTGGCTCTGAGGTTTTTTACTTTACCTGAAATTTCCATTAACGCAAGCGTAGTTGCGATAACTGATGCGCTTAACTTTGTTTTCTCAATAATTTTATCTATTTGCAATGGTTCGTCTTCTAACGCATTGATAATTAATTTTTCTTCGGGGCTTTCGGCTTCAATATTATTTGATTTCGCTTCTACGGGCGATAGCCCCAATTCATTTAAAATGTCATCAGAATCTGTGATTAACTTAGCGCCGTTTTTTATAAGCTTATGAGGCCCTGCGGAATTTGCAGAATAAATTTGTCCTGGTACTGCAAATAATTTTTTGTTTTGTTTTACAGCATAATCAGCGGTTATTAAAGAACCGGACTTTTCCTTGGCCTCTATTACTAATACGGCTAAACTAAGCCCGGAGATTATTCTATTGCGCCTTGGAAAGGAAAATTTTGAGCCCGGAGTTCCTTCCGGATACTCGGAAATCAAACATCCTCCGTTTTCAATAATTTTTCTGGATAGATCTAAGTTAGTTTGTGGATAAATTGATTTTTCATCTAATCCCGTGCCCAAGACTGCAATTGTCCTTTTTCTTTTTTCTACCACGGCTCTATGGGAAAAAGTATCAATTCCAGGAGCTAGCCCTGAAACAATTGTCAGTCCGGCATCAGCCAGTTCGCCCGCCATTTTTAAAGCAACCTGTTGCCCATATGGCGAATATCGTCTTGTGCCCACAATTGCTAAACATTTCTCATTGGGTTGTGGCAGAACGCCCCTGTAATACAAAATTTTTGGTGCACTACTAATTTTTTTCAGTTCTTCTGGGTAATTTGCGTCCTCTATTGTTACTTTTTTGATGCCGTCCATTTTTTCTAATAATAGCATGGAGCCCCTAATAAATAAAACCTTCACTTGATTTTTTTATGATTTTAATGTAAAAAAATATAATGAGTTTTGTGTAAAAACTCAACAGATCATTCACATCTTAGCAGGGAGGTCCAAGATGACTACCGTAACATTGGCAGAAAGGTTTGTGTCGGCAGGAGCTAGGGAGCCTTCTTTTGAGAAGGCCAAGAGAATTATGGAACGGCTTTCTAAAGAAGACAAGGAGGCGTTGTTGAAAGAGCTTCTGTCTCGACGAGAATCTTTGCTTGACGAGGTAGAGCAAGGGGAGCTGGCTTCCTCGGGCAAAGACGAAGAAAGTGAGAAGAGATATAGCTTCCTAACCAAATTGATTGGACTTATCGGGCAGAAAATTTCTGCCTGGCGTTCTTGAACCCTTCGGGGTTCTTTTTTTTATGTCTTGAATTTTTCTATACTTTCTGATAAAAGCTGAGAGTATAAGTTTAATCCAACTTTATTTATGGCCCCAGATTGCTCTTTGCCCAAAATATTGCCGGCTCCTCTTAGCTCTAAGTCTCTTATTGCAATTCTATATCCGGCCCCTAATTCTTGTGCATCTTCTAAAGTTTTTAATCTTTCTTTTACCTGTGGAGACAGGTCTTTTTTGTTGTACATAAAATAAGCAAAACTTTTTGTTCCAGACCTTCCAACGCGTCCTCTTATTTGGTGCGCCTGAGAAAGTCCGAGTCTGGTTGAGTCTTCTATTATAATGGTATTCACATTCGGTAAATCCAATCCGCTTTCTATAATTGTTGTGGCAACTAAAACGTTTGTTTTTTCTTTCTGGAAGTCGTCCATTATTTTTATTAATTTTTTCTCCGGCATCCTGCCGTGTATTAAGTCTATTTTTGCCTTCGGGCAGAGTTTTTTTAACTCGTGGGCTTTCATTTCGATAGTTTGCACCCTGTTGTGTAAAAAATAGACCAGCCCCTTTCTTTTTAGTTCAGCGTTGATTATTTTTTTAACAGTTTTTTCTTTATACTCTAAGACTTCTGTTTTTATAGATTGCCTGCCTGCTGGCGGAGTTTGCATTAAGCTTATATTTTTTAGAGAAGACATTGCCAAATAAATTGTGCGAGGAATTGGCGTTGCCGATAAACTTAAAACGTCTAAACTGGATTTTAATTGTCTTAATTTTTCTTTTTGTTTCACGCCAAATTTTTGTTCGTCATCAATTATTAGGAGTTGAAGATTTTTAAATTCCACATCTCTTGATAAAAGCCTGTGCGTTCCAATTATAATATCTATTTTTCCTTCTTTTAAATCACCGGTAATTTTTTTCTGTTCCGACTTATTTTGCAATCCCGAAAGCATAGCAATTCTAACGGGCAGTTTATCAAAGCGCTTTTTAAAGGAATTAAAATGCTGGTTTGCTAAAATTGTAGTAGGGCAGATTAGGGCTGTTTGTCTGCTATTTGCCGAAGCTAATAAGGCGGTTCTCATGGCCACCTCTGTTTTTCCAAAGCCAACATCTCCGCAGACAATTCTATCCATTGGCTTTGTTTTTTGCAGATCGTTTTTGATGTCTTCTATTGTTTGAAGTTGGTCTGGAGTTTCCTGAAAAGCGAATCCTGCCCTAAACTGATTTTCCATTTCTTTGTCTTCTATATAGGGGGCTCTTTCGGAAACTTCTTTTTGCGCATAAAGCTGTAAAAGTTCCTTGGCTAATTTTTCAACATTTTCTTTTATCGCTCTTTTTGTTTTTTGCCATAACGACGACCCTAGCCTCGAAATTTTTGGATCTTGAAAACCAACATAGCGGGAAAGTTTTCTTTCTAACCCTATCGGCACATAAAGTTTATCGTCTTTATCATATTCTAAAACATAATATTTGTTTTCGCTTTCAGGAGCTTCAACTTTTTGGTTTGAATGAAAAGCAGAAACCGAGAACTGAAAATTTTCAATTCCGGCGAATCGCGCTATGCCATGATCTAAATGGACCAAATAGTCTCCGGGTTTTAATCCTTTTAATTCAGAAAATAATTTTTGAGACTTTAATTTCTTTTTTAAAATATTTTTTGCCCTTTCTTCATTCTCAATTTCTATATCCAGGATTTTTATTTGGTCTACTTCATTTCCTAAAAAATCTAGGCGCACCGCATTTTTTAAATTAATGGGGAATACATCAACTATTCCTCCGCGTTGTGAAAATTCTCCCGGGTCCGAAACTTTAAAAACCCTTTCGTATCCCATTTCATCAAGCTTTCTTAAAAATTGTGAAAACTGGAAACTATGATCTTTTTCTAAAAATATTATATTATCTTCAAAAAAATTCTGTGTATGCCTTGCTTCCAGCATTTGTTGTAAGTTTTCTTCAAACCACAAAAACCCCTTATCTAAAAAATATGGGGTAACGCTAACAATTAAAATCTGGTTTGTGCTTTTATCCGTTGAATTCATTCATTGCTTTTTCCAAGCCTTCTTTTATAAAAATACTAAGAGCATCAGCTACTTTTTCTAGGGTTTGATTTATTTTTTTTAGTTC
>Ga0268276_1000545_pt1 | contig 44085 bp, 35 predicted proteins | sample saktaG_4_FD_190145 | JGI IMG/M metagenome (GOLD analysis project Ga0268276, IMG submission 190145) | Saline water microbial communities from Sakinaw Lake, British Columbia, Canada - sak_2010_1_5_45m | ecosystem: Environmental > Aquatic > Non-marine Saline and Alkaline > Saline ...
ATCAAGGCACTAGAGCAAAACATAACTGGATTGGTGTAACAGGCAACACATGGGTCATCTGCGTCCCAAGTTACAAGATCAACGCTTGTATTCAGTATATACTAAACCGTCATGGCGCAGCCAAACGCCCCTACATTACATCGCACCGGTGCATCAAGTCACTAGAGCAACTTTAAGGGAACCTACGGTGCCAAGCATTGCGCCCCTCTGACCCCTCCCTTTAAGTATGGGCAAGGGGTCAGAGGGGACACAAGGCACTGCGTTTCGCAGCATGTCCCCTACTTAGCACCTGTAGCTCAGCGGCAGAGCATTACATCGTTTGTCTTTAAACATGACTGAATAAGTCCGAATTGACGAATGGTTATCGCCTCATAAGTGAAAGGTCGCAGGATCGAAACCTGCCGGGTGCAATTTACACTTTAGTTGCTTTACAGAAACAACTCGTCATTGTCAGATGTATACCCCCCTTAGCTCATCGGCAGTAGCGCAGGGCTCATAACTCTGAGGTAACAGGATCAACACCTGTAGGGGGTATTCATTCTATTTTTTACATTGGAAATAAATATAAATATTCAAATTTGTATTTTAAGATATTTAAGAAAAATATATTATATATAATATAATGTATTTTTTATCAGTTCTATCAATTTTTAAAAATGAAATAATGAATTTAAAAGTATGGATCGAACATTATTTATGGCAAGGCGTAGATCATTTTTACTTGATTGATAATGGTAGCACCGACAATCCTTTACACATTTTGCAAGAGTATATAAACAAGGGAATAGTTTCTTACTATTACAAAGAAGAAAAACATATGCAAGCAGAACATTATAGATGGGTATTTGATACAGAGCATCTTAAAACAAAAACATATTGGTTAACTGTATGTGATTTGGATGAATTTTTTTATGGAGTAAATAAAAAATTAAGAACAATAATACAAAGGTTAGGATATTATAATGTTATTTATGCAAATTGGCTAATGTTTGGATCTGATAATTTAATAAAACATCCGGAAGATATTAGAACTAGTATAGTTCATAGAGTCCCAGAAATACATGAAAATACTAAATATATATTTAAACCTAGATGTATTACAAATAGTTCCATGATTTGGATACACGGATTAATATATCCAAAAACAAAATACAATATTATTAAAAGACATCCTAAAATTATAACTGCTAACAAGTTTATAAAATTAAATCATTACCCTATTCAATCTCTAGATTTTTTTAAAGAAGTTAAAATGACTAGGGGAGATGTAACTTCAGAAAATAACGTAAGAGATCTAAATTATTTTGAAAGCTACGATAAAGGGACAATTTATAAAGACGGTACACTTAAAAATTTGATAGAAAATCCGCCACCGAATTATTAATTACCATGCTTCATTGTATTTTTAGATTTATTGGTTATTGTGTAATAACAATATAAATGTGTTGAATATACATTTTTCATATATTATATAGGTTATCAATATAAATATACGTTGGTATATTTATATTAGTAGTGGAGTAACCAAACTCAGCAGTCTGTCAGCCCATAATGCAACCTCAAAATCAAAATCAAACATTTTCTCAAGGAAAATTAACAAAATCAGAATGGAATAATATGGAAATCCCGGTTTCCTCTGACGAATTGACGATAATAAAATTAATCAAAGAAAGTTATCATGATGTTCAAAAAAAATATAATAAAAACGTTTCCATGATTGGAGTGTTGAAAACATCTTCCTACGAAGAAATGCACTCGCATTTATATAAAAAATATTTTGAAGAAATTGTGAATGAAATGATTAAAAAACATAAAATAGCACCTGTATCCGGTGTATCTGTATCCGCATGTCATTCGGCGACGACGACGGATAATGTAAAAAATAAACATGTAAAACAAGGACAAGGTCAAGGATCCATAAAAAAAATAGATGCAATTCGAATTGAAAATAATAAAGATGGAATCAATGTAAAGACAGTGTATGAATTTACCATTTTAAGAATATGCAAACTACTACTTGATAAAAAGGCAATTTGGAATAAATATAAACAAGAGAAAGGCGATAAAAGTGATAAAAGTGAAAGCGGCAACAGTGATGACGACGAGAGTGACGACGACGACGACGATGACGGAAACGACATTGCAAGCTGCAGCTGGATGTCTTATCATTATGCACTTATGGTAAATTTAAAGAATCACATTGACCACGTAAACACACACGTTGTTGCATTTGTAAAACACTTGCTTGAACTGTGTGAAAACGACTTGGACGTGTTTCATTTCATAAAATATTCTGAGTACTATATTGAAAAAAATCACTTGTGCACAAAATATCAAGACGTTGGATTATACGAACACCAAAAACAAATATTCACGTATTGCAAAGTACCAAATCCAAAGCTTATTTTATATATTGCACCAACAGGAACTGGAAAAACGCTGACACCAATCGGTCTATCCGAAAAACACAAAATAATATTCGTTTGCGCAGCACGCCATGTCGGACTCGCACTAGCCAAGTCGGCAATATCGATTCAGAAGCGCATTGCATTCGCTTTTGGATGCAGAAGCGTTGACGATATACGACTGCATTACTTTGCAGTAAAGGAAGCAACAAGAGACTGGAAAACCGGCGGGATACGAAAGGTGGACAACAGCGTCGGAGACAATGTTGAAATCATTATTAGCGACATTCAATCCTATTTACACGCAATGTTTTACATGAACGCATTTAATAAGCCCGAAGACATCATATTGTTTTGGGATGAACCGACAATTACAATGGACAATCAATCGCACGAGTATCATGAACTTATTCACAAAAACTGGAAACAGAATATTATACCCAATATAATTCTTTCATCTGCAACACTTCCACACGAAAGGGAGCTGCAAACGACGATCGCAGATTTCAAAACTCGGTTTGTAAACGGAGACGTTTTCAGCATTGTGAGTCACGATTGTTGCAAATCAATTCCAATTGTAAACAAGGGCGGCTGCGTTCAACTTCCGCACACACTTTTTTCAGAATACTCTGATGTGCTGAGCAGCGTTGCTCATTGTGAAAAAAATAAAACGTTGTTGCGATATTTCGGAATTAATAAAATAAGTGAATTTGTTTCATTTGTAAACAAGAACGAACTGTATTCAAATTCGCGATACAGCATTTCAAGATATTTCTCATCTTTCAATGAAATTACACTTATCAGCATTAAAATTTATTATTTGATTCTTCTGAAAAATATAAAACAAGACCCTGCAGTTTGGAAACAAATATACGAGCATTTTCATTCCGGTGAAGGTGCTGACAATTTATATGAATCCACCGGATATGTAACCACATCAGATGCACACACGCTTACTGACGGACCCACAATTTTCTTGACAAATGATGTTGAAAAAATAGCGAGTTTTTGCCTTCAAACTGCGCAAATACCGGCGCAGCTCATTGACGACATTATGAGCACAATCCAACATAATAATAAATTATGCGAACAAATTGAATGCGTCGAAAAACGCATGGAAGATTTGCTCAATGATGCGGAAAAAAAAACAGCGGGAGCGGCGGGTGGAGGAGATGGGGCTTCAAAAAAAACAGAAAAAAAATCAACCAAGTTTTTCGATAAAAAATTGGATGCTGGCGAAATTAAAGAACTGAATAATAAGTTGCAAGCGCTAAATGAGCAAGTGAAGCGGGCGGCGCTCAATGATTTATTCGTGCCCAATCGACCTGCTCATTTGAAAAGATGGCACGACGATGCAACTGCAACTGGAAGTCAAAACAAAAATAATAAGCCATGGTCATGCGACATTCAAGACACATATGTGGAAAAAATCATGTTATTGGCTATTGAGTCTCACTGGAAAATTCTGCTTTTAATGGGAATTGGTGCAATCACAGACCACAAAAATGCAAAATATAATGAAATTATAAAAGAGCTCGCACAAGAGCAAAAACTGTTTTTAATCATTGCATCTTCTGACTATATTTATGGCACAAATTATCAGTTTTGTCACGGATACATTAGCCGCGATTTACACGACATGACGCAAGAAAAAACAATTCAGGCAATGGGGCGTGTCGGCAGAAACAGCATTCAGCAAGACTACACCATTCGATTTCGAGATGACGACTTGATTAAAAAATTGTTTTTACCTTCTACCAATAAACTCGAAGCAGATAACATGAACAAGCTGTTTTCTTCTGCATAGCATAACAGGTGTGGATAATACCAACGTAAATAATAAATGCAAACCCATATAAAGAGTTGGACACAATTAATATAGCATAGGAACACAAATACAAGTACTCCAACCCAACCCCAATACACACGATGAGCTCTGCCGATTCCGAATCAAAACAATTGCTGGCTACTACTACGCCGGCTCAAAAAATTACAAAAGGTGATGTTGTAAATAAATTCAAAGAACTGCATAATAAACATTATGTTACAAGAGGATACATGATTCACACTGTGAGTGATGTATTTTCAAAACAATTTTGCGAAATGCACGCCAAAGCCGGACTTGAATGGAAGGTGGAATATAATCAATATGCAGAGACACGCGTCCGTGTCGCAGAAATAAAAACCTTTGTTTTCGGAAAGCCAATTCTTGTGGCACTAGAGCGCCCAATTAAACAAGTACATCGTTCAGAATTTGAATATCATTTTGGATTTGGTGGACACTGTCAGGGTTACAGTGACACGAGACTGATTGCCCGATTTCTAGGTCAGTTTGATAAAGATTTGAACTATGAAGAACTTTTGAATCCCGCTGATGAAGAAAATACAACACCGATTGATGAAACTTATGTGAAAAATGTGCTCAAGCTGTTTATTATGGGAGGCTACATTAAATACTGGAAAGCGTATTACGAGTTCAGAGACTGGTTCATGGAAAATATGGATGAAAGCGTTCGAGGGGAGTTGTCGCTGGCAATGTCTCGTTCGAATTTTGAGAAGGACTTTTCCACTGGTCCAGAAATCGACAGAATGACCAAGTCCATTTTTGAAGAATATGAACTGCGTTTGAGTCATCCATTCTAGATTTTGAATTGATTCGTTGGATATAAATATAAAAAAAATATAAAAATAAAACATACAACAATATAGATGTCAATTCGTCTAATAGATGGAGTATTTGTGTGTGTTTGTATTTCCTTTTTATTTTTGAAGATGCATTGTGTTTATCAAATACTTATAGCGTGAATTACATATTTTGTTTTTTAATATAATTGAATGCAATGCATAATTATATTAAAATAATTAAAATCATAACTGTAATGATTGTAACACGCACAAACAGTGTTTAATTGCTGTAAGCAAGACCACCCATACCACTCATTACACGGAGAACGTTGTAGTTGGTGGCATAGACACGAACTTTGGCAGTCTTGGTTCCCTCAACGGTGGCGTTGGAAAGAACAAGCTGAAGAGTTGCATTGTCAATGCGGGAGAAGTTGCAACTCCCGCTTGGCTGGTGCTCTTCGGGCCTCAACGCGAATGAATACACGTTGATACCGGTGTCAGGAGTGCGGGTGTGGTGCTGGTAGGGCTGAACGAGGTCAAAGTAAGTTCCTTCACGCTCAGAGAAGCGGTCCTGACCGTTGAGCTGGAGTTTGGCAGTCACGACGGGGTTCTGACCCCAGCAATGCAGGGGAAGAGAGGTCTCGGACATAACAAAGGTGCCGGCATCGGACACACCAGAGTTGCCGTAGACGTGGTCCGGGTGGCCGGGAATGGTGCTGTAGGGGGGAATTTGTTGAGCGAAGTTGGATTCGTTGTAAGCAATGCCGTGATCGTTCCACCACTGGTCAGTAGTGGGAACAGTAGTTCCTTCATCAATAGCACCGGCATCGTAGAAGAGACCGGAAGCATCAATGTATTGTTCAACGGCATCAGGACCTCCGAATGCGTGAATGGCATTGGGAAGGGCATCAACTGCGTCAGTGTAGTTGAAGGGCTGGGCGCCGAGAAGACGGTAGAGAAGCTGATTGCAGTCGAGGGATGAACAGTAGTCAACGTTCTGATCTGGCTGAACGATCCAAATGAGTTCTTTCACGGGGTGATTAAAGTTGAGTTTAATCTTGTTGGAAGAAGAACCAACTGACTCGTCACCGGTGAACTGCAGCTGTTCAATGAGGTACTCGTGGGGGTTCTGAGCCATGCGCCTGCGCTCATCAGTGTCCAAAAACACGTAGTCGACGTACAAGGATGCGGCAACGAGGGACTGGTTATAAGCGGCAGTAACACGACCACCATTGGCTGCGCACTGGGTGGTGTTCAAAGAGCCAACAGCCCACAGACACTCGTCAATGGGACGAATATCGAGGTTAATCTTGACTTCGTGGTACTGAAGAGCGATGAGGGGAAGGGCAAGACCAGGATTGCGGCAGTACCAGAACTGAAATGGCACATAGAGAGTGGTTTCAGGGAGGGCATTGCGGGGAGCGCAAACTTGACGAGGAGCGTTGCTCTGGCAAGGACCGTCAACATCATTGAATGAAGGGTCAGTAATAAAGGTGAGTTCAGTGGTGTTTCCAACCATTCCGTAGTAACCAGGTGTCTGGTCAACGGGTAAAGTGAGGTTATTCCAAATGTGCATCCAGTCACCGTACTGGCGGTCAATGCGCTGACCACCGATTTCAACTTCAACCTGAGAAATGAGCTGTTCACCGGGAAAATCGAGCCAACGGGCATAAACACCGTTAACGCCGGTGGCAACATTGTTCCTCATACTCTGGTTAATTTCAGGAAGAGTGACCTGAAGGTAAGTGCGGTATGCAAGATCGCCGTTGCGGCTAATGGTGCAAGTCACGCGACGACCGAAATCGGCCTGACCGTTAAAAGTCTGTTCAATAGACTCCATTGCAAAGTTGGTGTGACGTTTGTAAGATACTTTCCAGAAAGTAATCTGAGGGTTTCCCGTCAGATAAACATCCTGGGCGCCATAGGCTACAAGTTGCATTAATCCTCCTGCCATTTTATGTTGTTATAATATTGCTAAAGAAAAAAATTTTACGTTTGTGATTTAATTAAATTAATTTATTTAATTAAATTCGAATTATTGAAAATACTCAAATACTTATCGGAAACCCTTTACATTCAAAAATACCTAAACAAAAAAATAATATCAAAAAGTCAGAAAAACTCAGAAAAAGTCAGAAAAACTCAGAAAACGTCAGAAAAAGTATTGAAAAAAAAGTAATAAATCGTTAAAATTATTCTAATGTAAAATTATCTAATAAAAAATCTTTCAAATAACCTGCTTGATAAACGTGCTTGTCGCCCTTGTGTCTTTTTGAACAGAAATATTTATTGCCTATCTTTTTCAATTTCCACTCATTTTCTAAAGCATTATATATAAAATTCCTTAAACAACCATCGGAAAATTTAATATTTGTTTTATGTTTATTTTCACATTTTTCGTTTGATAATTCTCCTTCATCTTCTTTCAAATACTCTTCCAACCTTATTAGTTTTATTTTCACATGTCGTCCTGTATTTTTCTTCAAAATGTATTCCTTTTCTTTTTTATTTTTATCAAGAGTTTTATCATGATAATTTACATTTTTTTTGATTGTCCAATTATTTTCTAAATGTTTTATTAAAACACTCATTTTATGATATTCAACGTTGTCAATACTGTCATTATAATTGCAGTTGTATTTGTCAATTGCAATTGCTGACCCGCGAATTGTAGTACACTTGTTCTTGTCTGCTTTATCGTCTGACTTGTCCGACATGAGATTATTTTACCAAATTTATTTTTTGATTTTTAATTGTGTGGTTGTAAAAAGTTGTTTTGTTATGATTAAATGAGAAAATCTTACTTGACATTTGCCGATTTTAATAAATCACAACAAAATAAATGTGTTTCTTCTAAAATTTAGAAATAAGAATAGATTTCGAAAAATAAAATTATAATCGAAAATAAAAAATTATAAAATTAAAAGTAGAATAATATATATACAAATTTCTTATTAAAGTTTTTTAATATAATATTATATATCAAAATATTCATAATATTATTTTTTTGTAATTTTATTTTTAATGCCATCGTTTAAATATAAAACAAATAAAAAAATCATAGTAGATGACAAAAGTATTACCACTCTAGATAACCGACACAGAGAAATGCAGTTATATTTCTCCAATGTCGAAAATGTTATCATTCCCAGTCTTTTAAATGAAAAAAAAAAAATACAAAAAACTTTATCTGAAAAACATGATTATGACACTCATGACAATGCCATTGAGACCGGTGGAATAAAAAATGAAAATAAAACCAAAATTCCAATAGAAAAACAACTTGAAATAAAAGACCGACTAGCTGAAATTAAAACTGAACTCCGCACTCACAAAAATAATATAAAACAATACTATTTGAATAACTCCAAATACATTTTCGATTATTTCGAAAATAAAAAGGAAATCTCAAATGGAAATAATAAAACGAAAATTTTAAATTCATTTTTTAAAATAGATACTACCACTGAACGTGTTAATGAACTGACATCAATGAATGATAATAATGTAAAAAAATTTTTATCAAATATTGACCAGTCATTTATCAACGTGAATGATTTCGTATTCCAGACTGGAACTTGCCAGCATTGCAAAAGCGGCGAACTTATTCCGGTGGAGCACGAAGGCATTCTCGTGTGCAACAACTGTTCAAAATATGTTGTATACTTGATTGAAAATGAAAAACCGTCTTATAAAGAGCCGCCCAAAGAGGCGTGTTTTTATGCGTACAAGCGCATTAATCATTTTAAAGAAATTATGGCACAGTTTCAAGCGAAAGAAACTACACAAATTCCACCAGAAGTTATTGAGAATATTAAATTACAAATTAAAAAGGAGAGAATAAGTCTCTCCAAGTTTACAAATTCAAAAGCAAAAGATATTCTAAAAAAACTAGGTTACAATAAATTTTATGAACACATTCCTTTCATAAAAGATAAACTCGGAATTAAACCGCCGACAATGACGCCCAATTTGGAAGAACTGTTATGCAATCTCTTTATGGAAATACAGGGACCTTATGCCAAGTTTTGCCCGGACGACCGTGTCAATTTTTTAAACTATTATTACACCATTTATAAACTGTGCGAGTTAATCGGACAAACACAATTCCTTCCGTATTTTCCTCTCCTTAAAGACAGAGAGAAACAAATAGAGCAAGATGAAATATGGAAAAAAATATGTTTTGAACTCAACTGGGAGTTTATACCGACTCAGTAGAAATCAATAGCGAAAGTAAGAATGAAAAGTAAAGTATTTGTTAAAAGTATTTTCTGCATATAACAATATAATAATTAATTACGTAATAATATTAAATATACTTTTTGATATATTTAATATTATTATTAATTTATTAATATTATTACTTTTATACAAATAACTTGGACATTGTGAATATGAATATGAATACAAAAATCAATACAACAAATATAATCAACACAAGTACAATAACTGCAACAACCTCAAATTCTGAAATAAAAAAATTAAAAATACATTGCGACATTATAGAGAAACTAGATTACTTTATAAAACAAAAAAAAATTCCCAATATTATTTTTCATGGTCCATCCGGGTGCGGAAAAAATGTTCTTGTAAATGATTTTATTAACAATGTCTACAATGGAAATAAATTAGCCATACATAATTATGTCATGAGTGTAAACTGTGCTCATGGAAAAGGCATTCGATTTATTCGAGAAGAATTAAAATTTTTTTCAAAAACAAATGTTGATTTGAAAGATGGAGACATATTTAAAACGGTTGTCCTTTTAAATGCAGATAAACTCACAACTGATGCTCAGTCTGCTTTAAGACGCTGCATTGAACTTTTCAGTCGTTCTACCCGCTTTTTTATCATTGTTGAAGATAAATATAAATTACTTAAACCAATATTATCAAGATTTTGCGAAATATATATTCCAGAACCTATTATAAATAACTGTGTAACAAATTTACACACGTACAACTTGAACAACATCTATAATTTTAAAGATCTTGATACGACACGCAGATTATATTTGAAAACACTTTTAACTGGAATAATAAAAAAGTATGATGATGCTTGCCTGGAAGTAGAACCGTCGCCGCTGCCACCCAATCAACTTCAAACTAAAAAGCAACGTGTCATTTCAGAATGCATGTTATTTGTTGCGAAATTATATAATAAAGCATTTTGCAGTGTCGATTTGCTTTATTATATTGAACACAACTCTAAAATCGATGACCTTAAAAAATACGAATATTTAATTACATTTCAAAAAATAAAGAGAGAATTTAGAAATGAAAAATTATTAATGTTATTTATTTTATATTTTTTAATATTTCGTAGCGATTTGACTTTAGAAAATATATCGTTCATGTAAAGTAGTTTAAACATTTCTGATTTCTGAAAATGGACGATTTTGTGCTTGGAAATTTGCAAGAGTCGCGAAATGAGTTTTGCGCACGTCTTATCAACATCTTAACGCCGCACGTCATATTTGGTTTAAAATCTATTTTTGATGAGGCATGGAGACTCTGCATTGATAATGACGAGGTGCCAAAATACTTGATGACATTTCAAAACTTTTTGATGCGTGTGCCGAAATGGAATGCCGCAATTATAGAACAAGAGGCAACGCGCATTGTGGAACGAAGTGGTTGTGGTCATATTGAAGAACTCATTACGTGCGTCCACATTGTCCAGCTTAAAATGCTCACGTGCATGCGAGCTGGAAGTAAACAAAAAAAAATCGACATCGCTATACCCAAATTATCTGACTTTATTCACAAGGTTTACATTAATTCCGCAAGAAAAGTGTATTCAAATGTATTTTTATTTGAAAAAAGCAAACAGCATTTGCAAGTCCAAAAACATAACCGTCAGCTCGAGCTCATAGTAAAAGAATGCATTCTCAATACGGTGCGCGAAAGTATCCCAATAGAGCATCTGTTGAAGGTCTATATGGAAGATGAATTCATCGAAGAAGACACTGAAGTGGTTGACACGGAAGAAATTATATCTCAGGACCCGGTAATTGAAAAAGAAGAAGAAGTGCAGCAACAAGAGCAAGAGCAACAACAAGAAGCTGCCGCCGTCATTGCGGAAGCTGAAGATAACGTGACAAAGCGCCAAACAATCACATTTGACGACATTGACAGAGTAAGAGTTTTGGGTTCTGATTCAGAACAACATGCAGAAGAATTTGTAAATGCTCCGAAAACTTTAGAGAGATTAGAAGAAATAAGCATTCGAAATTTTGCAAAACGTAAAGAAGAAGAAGACGGATATGATGATGACGATGGCGAAACCGATGATACACTGCGCATTGGCGACCCTGTAAGTCTTGGAGATTTAGACGTGGATGAATTTTCATTTGATTCGTAAAAAAAATAATTAATATATGAATTAATAGAGTATAAAAGAAAAAATGGATAATATATTTGTAGTTGGTTGTGTTATATCTACCGTCTTTTTTTTAGCAAAGTTTTTAGAAATGAGATTTTCTGTTGAAGAACCTAGACCTCTTAAATACTTGATGCGCGACACTGTGGTTGTTTACGCCAGCTGCATTATTGGTTACTATTTGCTCCTACAATTTCAGTCAGAAGTTTCAAGTGGCGGTGGTTCCATCGAAGTATTTACCGACAATCCAGGTTTCTAGTAAAGAGAACTGACCGACTCCCTTAGTTCATATTGTTTAGAGTGTTGAACAGTTTAAGTTTTAATTTTGTAGCATTTTCATTAAAACTTAGAATTCGAGCATTATTTGTGTGGTATACTGAGCCAACCTTGTCATTCATCATTATCAACTTGTAGTTTTGATTTTTCCAATCTGTGAAAGCCCGTAGTAATTTTTTAAAAATCTTGTTGACAAACTGAACCGATAATTCTTCATCTGTCAATTTCGTCCAGTTTTTAGAAATATAGATCAAAATATCGCTTTTTGACCCTTTAATTGAACAAATTGGGACGTGATCAAATGTTTTTTTTTTCAAATCATCCACAACGAAACTGCATGCCCAATCACAAATGTCTTTTGAATTAAATAGCTTTTCCAAGTCTTCATTTGTTATTTCTAGCGCGTCTACCCATTCTACAAAATCGCAAATGCAACCACGTTTTAACTGTTGTTGCGACTGTTGTTGTTGCGACTGTTGTTGTTGTTGTTGTTGTTGTTGTTGTTGTTGTTGTTGCGACTGTTTAATAAAATTCTCAAATTGTGTTTTTAAATCCATAAGCTCTTTTTTTATATTCGTAATGTCATCTTTCAAACTAATTATTTCCATGTCGCGCGCGTTCTCTTCTTTATCATCACTTTTTATAACTGTTAAAACTGTTACAATTGGTGGTGGAGGTGGTGGCGATGGTGGTGGCACAAGCACACCATCCAATTTCGGTCTTGATATTATTTTGATCTTTTTCATAACATAACATCTATAAATATCCACTATATCAATACACCGATTTTAAAATCAATTTTAATACAAATCAAACGTGTAAAATAAAATATATTATTATATTATTTTATAACACTTTATTGTAACAATGAATAAATTTACATTAGTTATTATATTTTTCATCGTGTTTGTTATTTTAGAAGCACTTGTTTATTATTTATATAAAAATAAACAAATTATAAAAGAATCATTCGTTGAATCGTATCAAGGCTCAGATGTAAACTATGAAAGTTGCATAAAAGACGGATACCCACAAACATGGTGTTTAAGCATTCAAGACCCGTACAGCATTGCAAACCCCGATTCCACTTTGGATAAATGTGTTGATAAACCGAGAAAGAACGTGAAACATTAGAGAGAAGAGAGAATAAATCGTTATAAAATATAATAAAACAATATAAACCAAATATTCATATATTATAAAGAATTATAAAAAAATAAATATAATGAAAAAAAAAATGATTAATGCCATTACACCTTCTCATTCAGAACCTATTTGTAAAACAACAACTGTTTCTGTAAAAGAAAATGAAAATAACACTAGTGTTGATTCCGAGACTAATGTTGAGACCAGTGTCAAGACTGATGCTGTTGTTGCTGTTGTTGCTGTTGTTGCTGTTGTTGTCGTTGAAAATACAGAACCGCCAGTAGTTGAAAAAAAAAAGAGGGGAAGAAAAAAACTTATTAAACCAGATTTGTCAAATAATACAAATGCGCTTATTATTTCCGCAGACAGCGTGGACCCAAATGCTCCTCCACCCGTCGTTGTCCACAAAAAAAGAGGAAGAAAACCTAGAGGTGGTAAAATAATTCAAGAAACTCTTGTGCATAATAATAATGTTCCCGATCTTCCAAATATCATCTTGCATTTAAAATGTGTAACATCGGATTTGAATACTGCAAACAATGAAAGCATTATAGGATCATCGGAGATATCGGCAATTAAACATGAGAATGAAATCATGTGCTACAACGACCAAACAGTGTGTGGGTCAGAGGTTTGTAACTATACCGACTCATCATCCACAGATTCTGTCGACGATTCCGATTCACCTATCAGGACAATTGGCGATTATGAGGCTGATAATATTAATACCAATAATAAAACCAACACGCACACGCTTTATGACCCTTCAACATTTGCTAATTGTTGTTTAGCAACTTCAGCATGTGAATCATCATCCTCATCACAATTATTTACCGATTGGAAAGATAAACACAAACAGAATTATCAACATGATGATTCAGGAGGTTTTGACAATAATGCAACAATGAAAGACATATGGAAGAAAATATCACAACTAAAAATAAGTTATAATAAAAATGATACATTTCAAATCATTGGGTCACACCGTTCTGCGTGTTTTTGGTGCACGTGCGATTTTGACACACCTGCAATTTACATTCCCAAGTCGATGGTTAAAGACACGTGTAATGTTTACGGGTGTTTTTGTCATCCGGAGTGTGCCGTCGCATTTCTTATGAATGAAAATGTTGATACGTCAATAAAATTTGAACGATATCATTTATTGAATTCCATGTATGGTCCTATATACAATTATGATAAGAGTATTAAACCGGCTCCAAATCCTTACTATTTACTGAATAAGTTTTACGGAAACCTCAGCATAATAGAGTATCGAAAATTGTTTAAAAGTGAACAGCTTATTTATATGGTTAATAAACCGCTTACGCACATTTTGCCTGAACTTTACGAAGACAATAACGATTTTCTGGTTGGAAATAAAATCATTCAAAACAATAATATTCGTAAAAATCAATTGAAAAAAAAATCAAATAAAACGAATATTATCAACGAAGTTTTTGGGGTAAAATAAAATAATTAAATAATAAAATAAAAATTGCCATAAATCAATCAATCTTTTCTTTTAGTTCTTTTAGAATAATATTCTTATTTTTTACACAATTTTCATAATTTTCACAAGTAGTAGCATTGCAATCAATACACTTTTCATTGCAAATTTCTAGGTCGTTGCATTGTTGTTCCTTTTTAGCATTGTTTGCATTCGCCGCAGCTGCAGCATAAGCTTGCTTACGCTTTATTAACTCATTCATCTCTTCAACTTTTTTAGCTTTTTCTTGTTGCATTCGATGATTATTTGACCCCTTGTCCATAATGTCTCTTATGACAGAATATACTTTTTGATTTTTTGTTTTCTTCAAGTTGACATCTTCCTTTGGCGTAATGCCTAGATAATCACTCACAACTTTCACAACATCATTGCTACACGATTCTAGTTTTTGAAGCGCTTCGCATTCATCGTAATTTGTTTGAGACACAATAAATTGAATTTGCTGTTTTCGTCTGTATTCCAATTTTTGTTTTACTGTATCCATTAGTCTGGTATTCAAATCTGCTTGGTCCTCACAATTCATTATATATCTATGTTGATTTCGCTATCAATATATATATATTACATTAAATATTTTCTAAATCATATTAAACGAATATTTATATTACATATAACGAAACGACTCACGGAACCAACCGAAACTGAAATCGAAAATGGAAACCCAAGAAGAATTAAAAACTGATAATCATGTTGATAGCGTTATTGACATTCGCGGAATTAAATTTGACATTTCGTCTGTTTTAAAAGATGTAACAAATTCTATTAAAAATAATTTGAAAACGTCATTTGATGACGCATTTAAAGACTATGAATTATACAAATCTACTCATGATGCATTACTTCAGATTCCGTTTATCAAAGATTTGTATAATAAAAATTCAGAGCTATCATTACAAGTGAAAATATTAAATCAGAAAGAACAACAGCAAGAGCAAGAAGAACATGAACCATCAATTACATTGAATATTCATGAATCTTTGAATCCAAATAATAATAATGACGATGATGAACGTACTGATTTTTTAAAAACAAATAAAATGAATAAAAAACAATCTGAAAATGATTTTGAATTTGAAGTCGTTTCTGAAGCCGAAGCTGAAGAAGAAGAGGAAGCTGAGGAAGAGGAAGAAGAGGAAGCTGATGAAGAAGAAGCTGATCAAGAAGAGGAATCTGAGGAATCTGAAGAAGCTGAGGAATCTGAGGAATCTGAGGAATCTGAGGAAGTTGAGGAAGAGGAATCTGAAGAAGCTGAGGAAGAGGAAGCTGAGGAAGCTGAGGAAGAGGAAGCTGAGGAAGCTGAGGAAGCTGAGGAAGAGAAAGCTGAGGAAGATAAAGCTGAGGAAGAGGAATCTGAGAAAGCTGAGGAAGAGGAAGCTGAGGAAGAGGAAGCTGAGGAAGCTGAGGAAGAGGAAGCTGAGGAAGCTGAGGAAGAGGAAGCTGAGGAAGCTGAGGAAGCTGAGGAAGAGGAAGCTGAGGAAGCTGAGGAAGAGGAAGCTCAGGAAGCTCAGGAAGAGGAAGCTGAGGAAGAGGAAGCTGAGGAAGAGGAAGCTGAGGAAGAAGTTTTTGAAATTGTAATTAAAAATGTAAAATATTATACAACAAACGAACAAAATGGCGACATTTATTCTTGCGTAAATGATGACGTTGGAGAAATTGTTGGAAAATTTAAAAATGGCAAACCTTCATTTTCTAGACGCAAATAATAAATAGGGTACACGGGTACATGCTATCCAAACCCATTGTCAATAATTGAGGTACACAGAACATTGTTTCTCTATTTTTTATTATTTATTGGCCATATTTTATATATTATATATATAATATATAATATACACTTATTTAATTCAAATTTATAAAAATGATTTTTCAGTACGTTTGTCCACCAGCAGCATTATATTTAGCCTTTTCATTCATTCAAATACTTATTGATATGTTTAGAGGCGAAATGAATATTGCATTTTTAAAATTTCTTGTAATGATAGTTTTTACGATTGCGCTGAACATGTTATGCACAGCAGGACTTGGAATCATATCATGGTTGATCGTGTTTATACCATTTATTTTAATGACATACATTACAACCATTCTTGTTTTTGTATTCGGAATTCCAAAGACAAAAGACATCAGTCCTGGACAACCTGACCCACGACTTCACCGCAAACCTCGAAATGAACATAATCGCGACTGGTGGAATAACCATAAAGACGGATGCGCAGGAACGCTATTCGGCTGTTGTGAGGACGGAGAAACCGCAAAAAGAAACTTATACGGTACAAATTGTGCTCACTACCATCCCCACTCTCGTCATCACTCCCGTCATCATAACAACCTCATTGGTGGATGCGCCGGAACGCGTTTCGGCTGTTGTCCTGACAAAAAAACATCAAAACACAATAGTGAAGGAACTAACTGTTGCAGTGCAACGAAATACGGCTGTTGTGATAACGGAACATCAACCCAACCATGTCCCGATGGAGCGTCTTTAGTGGTTGACCCTGAAAAATCATTGACTCCAGAAAAACTTCTTGGCGGCTGTGCACAAAAAAAATATGGTTGCTGTTCTGATGGAAGTGCCGCAGTGGCAAAATCGTGTTGATTTATTAATCCGGTAATACAAATTTTAAACCTTTATTTATTATTCATTTATTATTCATTTATTATTCATTTATTATTCATTTATTATTCATTTATTATTCATTTATTATTTTACTATATATTATATTATTATTTATGTAAATCACATAAACATTTATATATAATATATTATATTATTATATATTATATTTTTACATAATTTCACATACTTGATTATTTACATGGTTCTCGTTCAATATGACATCAATAATGAATATGTTCAAAATATTCCAAACTCAAACTGTGGATGCGGAGAGACAAATACAGTGACACCTGAAGCAAATTTAAAATTTATGTTTGCCGTAACAGCGAGTTATATGATTTATTCTTTCGTACAAAGTGATGCATTCCCCCAAACAATGATGCGATTCACTTATAAAGCTGCGTTGGTATGTACAAAAGTAAATAAAACGTACAATAATTTTAAAACCTACTTTAACAACATGATTAATCGCTGTAAAAATAATGAATTGACAATTTCGGAATCAGAATCACCTACAGATTCTTTTACAGATTATGAAATTAGAGTAATTAAAAATGGAATAAAATGCGAACAATTTGAAACAATGAAAATATTCAAAAAATCAAATTATTTAGGAAATCCAAATGACTATTGCGACTCTCAAGACGAGGAAGAGGAATCGCAATCGCAATCTTCTACTACCGGAAGCTGTGATGTGTGTGACGTGTCTGATTCTCAAGATGATGGTGAGGATAATAAGGATGGTGCCGATGTTAAGCAAAATAAAATAACCAACACAGAAACCACAGAAACAAATTCAAAAAATGAACAATTATTCATTATGAAACATAAACAAAATAACACGATTCGATTTATAAAATATGATTTTATAATGCAGACACTTTTTTGTGAACCTGGTGCCAAGAATTACAATAAACTCAACAAAAATTACACAAGACTGTACAGACAATTTACAGAAAATAATTATTCAATTTCACCAAATGACCTCGTAATTTCAAAAGTAGGAATGATTGTGTGTTCGCTCGAATTAAAGGGTAAAACATATGACATTGACATTTCATTTCCTTATAATTTCAACGTGGTTGGAAACGTTATACTAGATTACACATTTTTATCATGGTATATCTTGAAAGAATACGAGGTTTCACCTTTTACTGCGGACTGCGAGTACACTTTAACGTGCATATCCAACGCCAACGCGGTTATGCACGTATATAAACTTGGGAAATCCTCAGGATTATTGGTAAATTTGAATGAGTATGAAATTATAAGTGTGTAAAAAACAGTAATGTTTCGAATTTAATAATATTTTTGAAATCAATATAAACATATTCAATGATTATATTTATTGTATCCAATGACATCGTTCGAAGAACACCCATTGACGTCCTCGACAAAAGAAGAAGGCGGAAGTAATAAAAGTTTAAATACAATAAATACAAACAACTCCGACAATTCGCACCATTCAGCACCACACAGTTTGTCAGACACGTGGATACTTTGGGCGCATCTTCCACACGATACAGACTGGAGCATTAAAAGTTATACTAAAATTTATGAATTTAATACACTAGAGCAAGCGGTCACAATAACCGAAATGCTTCCACCAAAATTAATTATAAATTGCATGTTGTTTTTGATGCGCAAAGGAATTAATCCAATATGGGAAGACGAGAGAAATAGAAACGGTGGCTGTTTTTCATATAAAATCATTAACAAAGATGTTCCGGGAGCCTGGAAACAAATGTCATACTTGTTGGTAGGAGAAACAATGTCAGACAATGTCAAAATACTACCCTACATTAACGGAATAACAATATCTCCAAAAAAGAATTTTTGCATTATGAAGGTTTGGGTTGCAAACTGTTTATTTCAGGATGCAACTATTATTCGTGAAGTTGAAGGTGTCACTTCACACGGCTGTTTATTTAAACGTCACGTTCCAGAATATTAATATTAATAATAATTTCATTTTTATAAAAAATATATATATTTATATTTTTTTTATAAAAATTGAATTTTCTAGATCACGGTCAGTTTTACGTACCATGCTGCCGTCATACCGCACCCTACTACTACTAATGAAAATTAAAATAATAAAACCAAAATATGAAACCGAAACTATGTATATGAAACCCGAAAGTTGCAATATTAGCGAAAATTCTTCATCGAATGTTCAGCCACTACAACAATCACCACAATCACCACAACCACCACAACCACCACAACAATCACAACCACCTGAACCTAAAAAAATTTCGCAAAGTAAAAAATGCTTGAACGAATGGAATGAAAAAGGAAAGGTCATACCAACGTGCATCAATGACGGTTGCAAAAAATCTGTGGCCATACGACACTGGTCTAACGCTCTGCCATCACTTAAAACTGAATGTTCCACTTGTTCTAGTGCAAGAATAAAAAATAAAAAAATTGATGGTGTAACATTTCATAAAAAACAAATATGTGAAAATAAAGACGGAATTTTGGGATTTACATGTGCTATGGATAAAGAGAGATATCACGAGTTTCCAACTGATTGTTATCACATGGATCATTTAGATGGAAATCATGAAAACAACACACCAGACAATGTAAAAACATTTTGCGCGATTTGTCACACGCGCAAAGGTAAAGAAAGCGGTGATTTCAACTCGTTCAAGTCATCAAGTCGCATCCACAAAGTTTAATTGGTGTATCAAATCTACTATTTTGTCTTTTGAAAAGCTTTTATACTTGCAATCATTATTTACCAAGTGATAAAGATGTTTTTTACTACATTTATTTAATTTTTTTTTTATTTGTTCCTCATTCAAATTAAGATACTCATCTTTGTCGATTACTATATTGGGTTGAGTATTATTTTTTATTGTTGTTTTAATTCTGTTTTCAAATATGTCCATGTAATCCTTATGTATTTCAAACCCTATGCTTTTTCTATTCAATCTAAATGCCGAAATTGTTGTTGTTCCTGAACCAACAAAAGGGTCTAACACTGTATCTCCACAAAACGAATAATATTTTATTAAATTATCAACTAGTAATTCTGGATATGGTGCAGGATGTTTTGATTTTGTTTCTGGATTTATTTTCCACACATTACTTCTTTCATATCCATCATCTACTCTGCTGTTCAATGACGTAATGGCATCATACCCCCTAACTATTTTATCTATTAAATGTTTTGAAGGCTTTTGAAATACAAATATATATTCATTGATAATGTTTGGTTTATATGCAACCGGTTGTCTGTGTTGGAAAAATCCCCCGTTTCTATTTTTTGCAGCCCCTTCTGGTTTTATCCAAAGTATGTCTTCAATAAATTTCCAACCGATGTCTTCCATTAAAGGAACAAAATGAAACACCAAAGGTATCCTACTGCTCTCGCAATTGCGACTTTCTCGTTGAATTAATATGTTGCTTAAATTCACACAACACATTCTACCGTCTTCTGTTATTTCGTATATTAATGTAAATACAGTTCTGAGCGTACTCAAATAATCTTTATAATCGGCATAATTTACATAATCTTTCACATTGTAATATGGCGGAGATGTAACTGTCAAATGAATTTTTTTGTTTTCATTCTTCATAGTCGTCAATCCTTTTATGCAACAACAATTAATTATTATATAATCGCACGTCTCTATTTTATACATGCTTGTTTCAGCAGCAGCAGCAGCAGCATATACTATTGTTGAAGGTTCTTCATCTTTTTCTACAGTTTGTGTCGTCATTGAAGATTTTGGTTTAATTTTAATTTTAATTACTTTTTTTTTATTAGTGCTATTTTCTCCATTCATTGTACCGAGTTTTCGTTCTTTTTTTGATTGTTTGAATGTACAACGTGCGTGTGTATTGTTTCTACGTAAAAATCTTTATTTCAATTTTGTATTAATTGTTTTTATTTTATGAAATATTATAGTCAAAACTATTTCATAAAAATGTTTGTATATTTTCTGTGACTTGAACACTAATATTTAATATTTATTTATTTCTTAGGTCCTCGAGAACGAAGCGAATAACTGCTCACAACGGGAGCGGCGGAAGCGCGACCGCGTTTTGCCGTCCTTTTGTGACACGCCTGGTCTACGCATTTTTTAGAACCTTTGGCGCATTTCTTAATTTTTCTATAAGCTTGTTTTCCAACACAACTTGAAATACATTTGCGAGAACCGCGTTTACACCTCGATTTTGCCATTTTTATTTATATATATCTGATAGAAAAAAATATTTTTATTTATAAAAATTCCTAAAGATCTTCAAATCTGTGTATAAGTATTCAAATATAATAAAAATAAATATGACATGTATGCCATAATTATCACTATTAACCATATCGGTATAACTGTTTTATTTTTATAACCTATTCCAAATTGTCGCATTGTTCCATCTTTATTAAAAACACAAGTCGGCTTAATGTACACCATTAACCCAAATAATATAATAAATAATAATATCGATAATGATGTTATATTTTTTCTTACAAAAATCTTATTCATTCTAAATGTTTAATGATTTACTGATTGATTGATTAATTAAATATTATTTTAGATTGGATATATTGCTAATATATCTAAATAAAAAAATGCATAAAATAAACCCCGCTAAATCATGAAAAATATAAATTGATTTTTAAATACTTATATTTATATTTTTCAGTGAATCGAAAATCAGACGAGGACGAAGAAATATCATGAATCTGTTTATTCTGTCCTTGTTTCCCGAAGAAGTTGCAAAGTTTATGATGGATAAGCACATTGTTAAAATCATACTCGAAGCTGTTCAAATGCTCTGTTCTGCGCGCCGCATTCTTATTCCAACGGATGACGAAACAACCAATGCGCCGCTTTACAAGCTGGCTCACAAAAATCACCCCGTTACCATTTGGTGCAGAACGTCCCGCGAAAACTTTATCTGGACACTCGACCTTGTTGACGAAATGCACAAGGAATGGCGATTTCGTTACAACCACCCTGAAACAAAATTTCACAAGTCCTACTTGGTTGCGCAGTATTTACGGGAGCACATTCCCGATGCCGACGTCTTTCCAGAACAACGACTCACGCCGTTTGCGCAGGCAATGCCCGACCAGTACAAACACGAAGATGCAGTCGTTGCATACAGAAACTACTACATGTCGGATGAAAAACAAAGGATTGCGACATGGAACAAGAAGAGAGAAGCACCTAAATGGTACATAAAAAAAATACAATAAATGAAAAAAAAGACAAAAGAAAAAACATCTTATTTTTTATTTACAATTTGTTTATTCCCCGTCCCCACCACCCCCATCATCCTCACCACCGTCTTCATAACTGTCAGGATACACGTCGGCAGAAGCTGCATATTCTTCGTGCGCATCATCTTCGTTCAGTTCGTTTTCTTCATCCGGGTCATTGTCGGGCGCATCTCCCTCATCTTCCACCGCATCCTCGCGTGCCAGCGCCTCAGGGTCATCTGAAACCGGAGGTAAACCTCTTGCTTTTTTCCGACCATTTATTCTCTCGATACGCGCCAATTCTTCCATTTCAAACTCGGGATTGTATATTCTTAAACCCGTGTTTTTTCCAATTGACTGTGTACCCATCTTGTATTTTTTATGATTTAAATAAATCTGTTTTTGGTCTTCCGACATCTTTTCAACATTCTGAACAATATCATCTCTCTCTTCATCAATGGAACGCAAATAATTTTCACGAATTTTTTCAATGTCTTTGTTTATCAACTGCTTGTCTTCTATTACTAAATAAAAATAAGTTTCTAATACTCTGGAAATCTCTTTTTGAATGTCAACCAATTTGCCCGTCTTACCCTGTGACAACTGTTTTTGTTTTGCGATCTCTGAAAAATATATATACGAATCCACCGCAAGAAGAAAATAATACTCGTATAATAAAACTGTAATGTGCTTCGCATCACCATAAACAGACGTGTTTTTAACCACTTCATTTAAAAATAATGTCGACATTTGCACATTTTTCAAAATTGCATTCATTGGTTTCTTATTTCCAATCGTATAAAATTTATCTAATTTACTTGTTATTCTCTCATTTGAAAATTTAATTATGGATTCTGAATCACCGCTAGAAAGTTGCCCAGAAATGTATGGCGGTAAAGACTCCATCTCGGAAACTTGAGAGAGTATAATATTCGGATAAATCTGTGTAATATTTTTTATTGCATTTCTCACAAATTCCATAGACATTTCCAATGTATTATTTTCCCCATTGAACAATGTATTTTCCATATTATTGAACAACATTATACCCCCATTCTTAAAAACGCCTTTATCAACATCTTCAATGGTTCGGAATATCGCATTTCGAATTGGCGTATTCTTTTTACTCGCAGCAAAATTAAAATACTTTTCACACTTATCAGTCAATGTTTTTGTATTCTTTTCAATTATTATTTGCAACTCTCTCAAATGTGTTTGTGAGCGATCCTCATTAAAATTCTTCAAAGCGACTAAAAAATCATCTGAAAACAGCATTTCATTCGCCTTTGGGTCTCCTCTCGTGGAAGATTCTTTAGATTTCGATTTTGTCGATTTCGATTTCGTTTTCAAATCATCAATCGCTTTTATCAAAATGCGATTTAAATTTTCATTATATGTGCCCACACCCGACTGATACTGGTCCATTGGTTTCATTGTTTGACCATTTATAATCTGCAACAAATGCTGTAAATCTTTAGTCGTGTATTCAAGATTGTATTCATTTTTAATTTTATCAATCAACTTTATTTTGTCATCATGGCTCATATTTTGCGAATTTTTCAAAATATTAAAAACCTCTCGATTCTCTCCAAGCGTATTTTTAAACTTGCAAATTTTATGAATGTCGCCCGACAATGACGCGCCAGCAGCAGCAGCCCCCTTATTCTTTCCATAATTGCAATATGTCATGAATGCATTGTATATCGTCGACTCGTCAAAATTCGTGGGAAGGTCTGGAATGTTAGTTCGCGTGTCTCTCGGGTCCATCATTATTGAAGCTTCGCCAAGACTATAAACGTCCACAAGTATTGCACTCGTGCACTCCACCATGTCACAATAATTTTTTATATTTGGAACATGGCTTACCATATAGTCCAGCGTACTGTTAATGTTACCTTCTTGGTCGCGTTCATTGCAACACGCATTCTGAATATAATTCTTGGATAAAAGTTTTGACCGGTCTTTCGTTTGAGATGAAATTACCTCTTGAACAAGTTTTTGAATAATCAATGAAAAATGTATCACTTTTGACTGCAACACCAATATTTTTTCCGTTTGTAAACTACTTCCATTTTTCAAATTTCGTTTCAGGTCGTCGCAATATGTTTTTGTTACAGGCAATGGCGTCGAAGTAATAAATACGGTAGGGTCGACCAAGAGCGGACGAAAATGCGACGACGCAACATTTATTTTAATGCCCGACTTTGAAGACAATGATTTTTTTTGTTCTTTTAATGCATCATATTCGCGCTTCTTGTCAAAACGCGACTGAATTTGCGGCTGATTTATTATTTTCGTCTTTATAAGACTAAATAGAGTGTCTCTCATTTTATCCTGGTTAATCTTTTTTATTGAATTCCAAGGAGCATAATCACTCTTTACCTTTTGAGAGATGCATGCCATATAAATGACAAATGATAAATCACTTTCATCAAGAGTCAACGGATACCCACCAAACGATTTTACACAATTCGGAAACGTTGTTTTACTTTTTATTTGCGGAATGGATGTCTGTATGACAATTATAATCAATGCCATCGAATAAAAAATTAAATACTGATTAAAAGTCTTTTCATATGCTTCATAATCAACCGTCATCTTTTTGTCCAATTCATACTGCTCTTTTGTTTTTTTTTTAGGAAGAAGTAATTGAATTGTTTCCGTAATAAATCGTTTGTCCTTATTTTTAAAAATTACAGACAAAGAACTCTCGTAATGGTTAATAATGGTATTCAAACTCTTCACCGTTTCATTATCGCCTTCTCCTTCTCTCTCACCTTCCTCATCTTCTTCTTCTTGTTCTTCATATTCTTCTTCATTTTCATCTTCATTTTCATCTTCATTTTCACCTTGTTCCTGTTCGCCTTCACCTTCTTTGCTCTGTTTGGATTTTATATTTGCATCGATGATTTCACCAGAGTTCACTGCGGAAAGGTCAGATGCATTCTCTTCTTCGCTGCGAATTAAATGTACTGCAGATTCAGATAGTTCGCCGCCGCCACTGCCACCACCACCACCTTCCTCCTCTTCAGGCGACCAACCTTCTGATACTAGCGCAATTTTTGAAATAGTGTATCCGCTGTACTTGTCAACAATTTGGTCGCCTTCACGTTTTCCGTTGGTTCGTTCAATTTTGGAAAGCATTGTAACATATTTTGACGATTTGGGATCTTGCGGATTATAATTCTGGGCAAGCTCGTACAAAAACGTGGGTAATAAACGAACGCCTGGTACGCCGCACGATTTGCAATAATACCAGCGAGCATCCTCGTCCGGAAGCGCATCTCTGACAAATAATTCGCTGTTTACCAAATCTAGAATGCATTGATATTTTTTGGCAATGTCATCAATGCCCAAAATGCAATCAACAATATCCTGATAAGGCGACTTGACAATTGTTTTAACTATTTTCTTATGTTCTTGACCCAGTAGATACTTCTTCTGATTGTATTTTAATATTTCAAAAACCTTCAACTTCAAAATAAGTTTTATATTTTTAAAATCCCGCAAAAATGTCTCATCAATGTCCTTTTTTTTACTTTCACTTTTCGAATCAAATTCATCTATAATTTTACTTGTCAAATCATTCAACAAGGACGATTCTGACATGGTCTTGTCTAAACATTTTTGATTAATTGAAAAACACAGCGGTTTGGGACTTGTTTCCGACGGAATATTGCAGAAATATGACGGGTCGTCTACTTGCACATTCTGAAGCTCGGGGTCTTTATCAATGATCCATTCATTGCCTCTTCTAACATAGTAATCATACCGTGTAGAATCATCATCTTGATCAACAATTCTCAACGCCGCATAATCGCCATTCTTTACAATGCGCTTTCCCGTTGAATCATATTTTGAATCAAACAAAACATCGGCAGATTTTCCATTGTCTACTTCTAAAGCGCTCAACGACAAATACACTCTGCTCAAATTAATCTCACGCTTTTTACACGTTTTTGAATCCGCACCTGACGACTCTTTCAGCATTTGTTTCTTCAAATCCTGCTGTTCCCGTCTTACTATGGAATCCACCTCTGAAGATGTTAAATCAGAATTCTCAATCGCCATCACGTCCATGAATAACCGCGCAAAATCAACGTCAAGAAGTAGTTTCAAAATTTCAGAAGATGATAAAAAACCACCCCTACTACTGCTACTGCCGCCGCTCTCTTCATTCAATTTATAAAGTTTGAATATGTCATCGAGAGACGTGGTTTCGTTATTCGCCAAAACTATCTTCTTATGCAACTCTTTTGAATGCCGCTTGCGATTGCCTTCATCCTCATTAAAAGCATCATAAAATAATTCCAACGACTCTCGTTTCGTAATTGCATTTTTATCAACAAGCTTTTTAAACTTGGACGACGACGCAGAAAGCCTTTTCATATATTCAGAAATATTTTTATTAATAAACGCGCGCATTCTCTCGTACTGGTGTTCAGTTAAATCTTTATTGTAAATTAAAAATGGTTGAAGCGCATAGACGACTTCGTGCATTGACAAACAGCGACCAAGACGCGATTCCAACGCCGCGAATGCATCTTCATTGGTCGGTACAAACGAGTTGATAAATTTACTTATTTGATTTGTCGATTTTGAAATAGACTCATTCGGAGAAAACGCTACAACGCCTGAAAACACAATGCCGCCTTTATATTCTTCCGAGCGTTCCTCGCCTTCAGCCCCCTTTTCAGAAACCTTGTCCACGTTTATAATCTCGGTTACCATGACATCTCGGAATTTAACATCGGCAATCAAACTTGACCAAGTTTTCAAATATAAAGAATCGATTGATACTCTGTCTGCCAAAAGCGTGTCTGGCAACCCCATCTGCGTCAAAACAATCGCTTGCTTGTTCATCGTAACAAATGACGTTATGAATGCGGGGTCGTCTGGAGTCATGTCAACACGTTTTACATTATTTGACTTTACATCCTCGAATTCTAGTTTAGTTAATCCAGGATTGTATGCGCGGTCAATGTATGTCTGAACCGAAAATGCGGTTGTCTTTGTTACCGGTCTTCTTGCTGCCGACGTCGATGCAATCGTGTCATTATTTGTTGAAAGCGTCAAAATACTTTCGCGAACAGGTTTATTTTGAATAACATACTTGTTATCTGGATTTGGTTTCGGATTCTCAAATGGAGTTAAATAAGAATTTATATCTTCCATGAGTTTTGGATTATAAGGCTCATTTTTTTCCGGATATATATTTTTCTGTTCTAAAATTTGCTCTTTAAAATCATATATTGCATTTACCGTGTTGACACTAACCGCGTCATCGCCTGTTACGTATAATTTTTTGATATTTTCCACAACAGGCAGAACCCACTGCAGTTTCGTGTCTAAATTCTGAATATGTGTTGCAGACGGTTTATCGTGTTCGCTCAAAGCTCTCGGCATTTTTGGAACACCATTTTTATCAAAGAGCGAATACTCTTTCCTTAGCTGAAAAAAACGCTCAATTCCTCGATGAATTCGGTTCATCTCTGCATCCGTTCGTTTGCTTTTTGGAACTGAAGAAATAATATTTTCCAATAAATCATCATATTGTTTCGTTTCAGACACAATTCGTTGAGACGTCGGAACCTCGTACATTATGCTTGCAAATATTTTATTCCCTTCATCTAGCGCTTCCGCTAAATCAAGGTCGATGCCCGATTCTTCTTCTTCGTACACATCTTCTTCATAACCTTCTTTCGCAACAACATTAGCTGCTTCTGGACTGAATTCAATTACTTTAATTCTTTGTATCCAAGCAGGTAACCCGCTGCAACCAAAATTTATAAAAATACTCTCTTGAAACTCACGTGTAATGTCTTTTACTTCTTTCCCCAAATCATCAAGCAGTAGTTTTACTTCGATTATATCTTGCGTTGTGTCCACATCTACAATTTTACACAAAATAAAAAGAGGTTCTTCATCTGACGATGAGGGCAGCGCCGCCAATTCAATTGAAATTGTCATATCAATCTTAAAACCCGACTGTTCTACATACTTGTGACTTGACCTCCTTTTAATAATTTGAATTTCTGATACTTGTTCATCTTCGATTTTTTGTATTTTATCATCACGTATTTTAACACTTTCTACTTTTTGAGTTGTTTTATTATTTAATTTCAACAAACCGGTATCCACATATACTATTTCATACACATTGTTTTGTAACTTGGACTCGGGCACATTTGCATTTATTTTAATTTCATCTCCAAGAAATAATTTATTTTTATTGCTACCCGTGTCTTCTGATTCTTCTGTTTCTTTCATATTACTCATGATAAATTATACTAATATATAATTATATATATAGTATAATAGTTAGAGAAAATTCTATAATCTTTACACTATTATTAATTTACAAATATTACACCTTTATAAAAAGTTGTTAAATGTTTTATATTTTATTTAATGAATATAAAGAATACACAAGTATTAACCATATAGTCATATAGAAGAAAAAAAGAAAAATATGTCAACACACCAAGAACAACCTTCCCGAGCGCATTATCGATTTGATTTGAAGTCCTTTCCCGACATTATCGATAATGTTGATGAATTCATCAAATGTAAAAAAGTGTCTGCATCTGTCGCCTCAGCAAATTCATCATATTATTTAATTAATTATGACAAAAAAACAATGCGTAAAAACAATATTGATAATGAAATAAACTGTATCAAACATTTTCGGTCTGTTGTTTTGAATGAAGACCGAAAAGTTATTGGATTCTCTCCGCCAATGTGTGAACCAAGACATGTTATGAATGTCATTGACTTTCCAAATATTCAATTTGCCGAAGAATTCGTTGAAGGGACAATGGTAAACGTATTTTATAATTCTGCAAATGATGTTCAAAGCTGGGTTTTTTCCACAAAAAATACAATTTCGCCGGTCGAAAAACCGGCAGGAAAATGTTTTAGAAGCATGTTTTTAAAAGTGTGCGCGGATGCAAATTTGAATTTCGATGACTTGCCAAAAGAATACGCTTATAGTTTTGTCATGCAACACCCAGACAATGTAATTGTGGCGCCTGTAAAAAACACAGCCCTTTATATTATTGCCATTTATTTAATTAAAAATAGTGATGATTTTACCGCTGCAACCGCGTATGAAATGGAGCGATCAGTTCTGAAATGGAGCAGTTTTTCAAAAGTGTCTCACCCTGCCCGACTCGGAATGAAGAGTCAAGACGATTTTGATAAAATTGTAAAAATATACGCATCGCCGCATTCATTGTATTATTATCCTGGAGTTATGTTTCGATCAAACACAGGGGAACGTTTTAAATTGCGCAATCCAAATTATGAAATGGTAAAAAATGCAAAGGGTCCTCACGCAAGATGCGAATTTGTATACTTGCATTTGAAACAAATGAATTATTTGAGAAAACATCTTGAAAGATGCCCGGAAGACGAGCTCACATTTTTTGAGTTTCAATCCAAGTTGTACAACTATACTTCCAATTTGCACAAGAATTACCTGGATTGTTACATTTATAAAAAAATGTCTTTGAAAGGTTTCCCCATCAAGTATCGCAACAACATGTACAAACTGCATAATGATTATTTAAACGTATTGAAACCTGATGGAAAGCGGGTTACAATGTCGCACGCCGTTCAATTTGTAAACGCGCTATCAGTTCAATCTCAACTGTATTTTATCAACCAAAAAGAATCCGACCCTCTTCCTTCTCTAACACCTATTAAAACAGTTTCAAATGAGCCAAATGAGCCAAATGAGCCAATTGAGCCAACAACGCCGAAATATTCTCCAATGGAAGTCAAGTGTCCAAATGCACCATAGCCATAGAGAAATGGGATAAAAATAATAATAACATTGTAAATGAATTGTATACAATATTATAATATATATATATTTATATAATATATATATAACTTTTTCTTCACAAGGACAGATTTCAAGTAAAATGTTTAATAAAATTATTATTTGTTCATTTATACTATTTCTATTTGTAATCATAATTGAGCATTTTATAAGAGGAGGAACAATTTTAGAAGGTCTTGATTCTGATGCAACGTTTCCTGAACCAGCACCAGCGCCCGTGACAACACCAGCACCAGCGCCCGTGCCAACACCAGCACCAGCACTCGTGCCAACACCTTCTTCCCCCGTTCCTTCTTCTTCAGACATTGGCGTAACTGTGGGAACATATGGTGCAAAATTAGACTCATTGGGAAAAATAATTGATTCCATGCAATCTGGCGTTTTAGGACTTTTGCCAATTGTCATAAAAAACGCATCAGATAATCAAAAAAATAGCGAAGCAATACAGGCAATTATTGAGAATAAAGATAAAACATAATTAACTCATTATAAAATAAAATATAATAAAAATATATTTTATTTAAAATAAAATTTAATATAAATAGAAAATAAATAGAAAATAAATAGAAAATAAATAGAAAATAAATAGAAAATAGAAGAAATGAAATCTGCTTTCAATTTTTCAAACATGATCATATTTATATACATCATATTTTTCAGTGCAATTATTTTAAAAGGCATTGTAACCACAGAATATGTTGAGGGAATGTCTTTGAGTGAAACAGTTAGCGCAGACCAATTAAGAACAAATTTGCTGTCTAGTAAAGTTGCAGCGCTTCAACCCACTGTCGATTCGTTTTCTAAAAACGTAAATGATAATGCTTCGAATATAAAAACAACTATGGACACAATAACAGCCGTGTTGAAGCAAAAAGTTAACGATGTAAATAAAAAAGTTGGAAAGGATATTACCGATAAAAATAATGAGCCTGCTCCAATTACCGGGACATCGTAATAATTATTCGAATTTCAAACGAACCACAAGTAAGGGAGAATTGCATCTTGCCCTATTTTCTGCTAGTCGCTCACTTCTACGAGGAGGAATGTACGGACTCAATTCAATGTCATCATGGTGATGGTGATGGCAATCGCTGTCGTCATCATCATCGTCGTCACTGGATTCATTCTCGCTGTATTCACTGTATTCACTTTCGCTGCTGTCATCATCATCGTCACTGTATTCATTCTCGCTATCGCTCTCGTCCATAACGATGCGGTCAACTTGTCTTGAATAGTAGTCAACATACTTATTGATTGTCATGATAAATAAGTTTGACAACGCTAGAATGCTGAAAATAATGCACCCAGCTCCAAGTATAACATCATAAATCTCTTCAACTCTGTTTGCCCTTGCAAACGAAATGTTGCCGTTGTTTCCATTGCCGTTGTTGCCGTTGTGCATCATTCTTTGTCATGCACATTGTAGTTTTATGTTTTAATAATTCAATTTATAAATAAAATAAACCTTAAATTATTTATAAATAAATTTTAATTACAAAAATAGTTATGTTTTATTTACAAAAATTTATCATCATTTCTTCAATATACTTTTTATCATATGCCGCAACATTCGTTGTTCTGTCCCAAGTGCTGTATGTCGTAATTATGCGCGAATCTTCCACTATCAACCCGATGCAGTATTCAATGCAGTGCTCGTCAAATTTGAAAACGGGAGTATACTTTATGAGTTTCATGTCTTCGTTATTTTCAAAAACAAGCATCATGTGATAATAATGTCGCGGGTCTTCATGCGAAACAATGTGAACAACAAACCATATCTGGTCTCGATAGTTGAATCCGCAAGTGGAACCTCGAATATGATGAAAAATACCAGGATATTCTGTATTTTTTTTAAGAGAAATACTTCTCAATATAGTTGGATTTTCTTCATCGATTTTACAAATTTGAAGTGGATTCCAACCATATATAACACGCTTTTCCCCTGCTATATTTGCAAACACCCAATTTTTTTCACACGGCGAATCAAAATTAAACTCGGACTTGATTTCAAAAGGTCTCAATATTTTGCCATTGCCATAATACTTCCCATGAACAACCCCAATCGCATTGTTTTCATGCAATCCAACGCCAATAAATGACAAATCTGTTGATGTAGAAGACTCATAAAACAATCTTACGTCCTCCACTCCTAGATACCTCTTGTTGACGTATTCAATATCAATTAGTTTTTCTTCTTTATTTACAATGCTGAAATCATCATTCAACTCTATAAATTTATTCAACGACACAATATGCGGGTCACAATCATTATACCTTCCAGCAGAATCAATGGTGTAATTTACCATGCGCACGTTCATAATGTATCCGCCGCCGCCGCCGCCGCCGCCGCCACTGCCACCGTGACGTTTTGGAAGAATACTGCCTGAAGACGAGTAAAAACGAACATTTTTCCCATTTATTTCATGATCTAGCGTAAAACTCATGTCGCATTTTACCGCCGGAACTAATTTCAAATCATAAAATTTCATATTTCTAAATAAATTTGAAATAATGTGATTGGTATTACAATAATTCAATACATTAATAATAGAGTGTCTTATACTTGTTATATTTTTATTTGCAATATAATATGCAATGATGGTGTATTCATAATCACACTTGTGCGTGTAAACATCATTTTCTAAAAATAAATATTCATCTTTTTTTGAACCGCAGTCGCTTATAACATTTTTTGCAATCATATAAAATAAATACGACAAATTATGCTTACTTGTTTCTCTATAATATTTTATGATTTCATACAAATTTTCAACCCGATTGGGTAAAATATTATATGCCATTAGCCACGCGTCAAGCGCTTCGGGCATTTTTCCAAGATTTTTATAACATGATCCAATTTTATAATAAGACTGCCAAATTTCTTGATTCCATCCACCTAATGCAATTCGTCTTTTATACATTTCAATTGCTTCATCATTTTTACCCATGTCTTTTAAAGTATTCGCCAAATAAAAATGGTATCTGTCATTATTAGGATTTTCGGCTATTCCTCTGGTAAGTAGTTCCACATCACGAACATATTTATTACCTTTTGACCCGCCATCGCCAACATCATCAATAAACACTACATTCTTTTCAAATGTGACAGAAACCGTGTTTTGTGGAAAATTCACGTACTCGTGAGTTACACCCATATAAGAATAATGTCCATTATTTTTTACAATTCTTAGATTTTTATAATAAAAATCATTTGATCCCTGAAAAATATAGTACACGTCATGTGTCAACATTTTTTTTGAAAATACATTTTCATTTGGACGAAACACCATATCTGCGTCCAATAACAAGACATAATCAGACATCCCAATACACGCTTGTAATGAAAAATTGCGATTGTGAGAGAAATCTTTAAATGGTTCAATAACAACTTTTCCCGGAATTTTTTTACTTTCAAAATACTCCACAATTTTATTAACCGTGTCGTCTGTTGAACCAGTGTCACATATGCAGTAACAGTCTATCCACTTTATTACAGAATCAAATAACCTATATAATATATTACTTTCATTTTTTACAATCATATTTAAACATATTGTCGGATGGCCCTTGTCCTTGTTCATCGGTTCTATAAAATGCAATATTACTTTATCTTAATTAACATCATGAATAAATGTTTAAATTCATTTCATTTATTATTTTAAGTTAAAAACTATAATTAATTATATTCATAGTTTTTTATAAATGTGTTGTGACTATTGTAACTATTACATGTCATATTTATTTTCATATAAAAAATTGATTGAATATGAAAAAAAAGAACCAGATAAAGACAATGTCATTATTCATATAAAAGAACCACTCCAGTCTTCTTCGCAACCGCAACATATGACAGATGCACAGTCACTCACACCGTCAACATTGACTACAAATTCTGATGAATTCAAAATACTTTTTTTAACACAAGAAAAAATGTGTTATGAATTGCGATCAGAAAATACCATTTTAAAAAATCAACTAGAAATAAACACTTATATAAACAAACAACAGTTACAAAAAATAAAAAGACTAAAACTGAAAATGTGCAAGCTAGAATCAGCAAATACAACATTAGAAAAGGTTTTAGGTCATTATAACAACAGCAACAATTGCGGAAACAGTAACAATGGCAACAACAACAGTAACAAATTTGCTGTACCTGTACCACCACCACCCCCCTTTCCACCTCCTCCTCCACCACCTCTTCCTTTAAATACTGCTACTAAATTGCTTCCCAAACCTATGAATACCGTGTTGGAAGAATTCAAATCAAAATTCAAACCAAAAGACTAAGTTAATTAGCCGATTAAATAATTAAATAATTATAAATATATAACATAAACACATACATAAAACAAATTGCAATGGACATTTCTTTGAACTCGGTCGACGATGCAACTCTCGAATACATGGTAAATGTGGCACAGTATGAAAAATATCTTCGAAAAAATAATATTTATTATGACACAGGATTCAAGAGAGATTTGAAATTTTATCGAAAAAGAATAATTTCTATAACAAAAGACCTTTTTAAAAATGAATTAAAAGATGTAACATTAAATGGAGCATTCAACATGTATATGAAGGCGTGCATATCTCATTTAAAATTTGAGGACCAAAGCGAAACCATACAGAAATGTTACGTGTGCATGGGCATCGTGGGAGGTAGCGGCAGCGGCAGCGGCGAACAACAACAGCAGCAGCAGCAGCAGCAGTGCATATGCAGTAATGCGCTGAATGAATTCGAGATGAACAAAGCTAATGAACTTTGTTTCAAACCAAAAGAAGTAAAAAAATTAACACTTGATACATATGTTATCAAAAAATCATCATCACAAAAAAAAGAACCGGTTGTTTTCCCGCAGCAATTCAAATTCAACCCCAAAGACCCGTCATTCAAGCACAAGGGATTAAAAAAACAAAAGAAAAAAGAAAAATTATCCAACACCACCATTAATGAAAATAATTCAGAAGAAACAAAAGAAACAAAAGAAACAAAAGAAACAAAAATAAATTAAAAATAAAATAATAAATTATTATAACTACAAATTAAATACAATCAATGCCGCCTAACAAAAAAACAAAAAGTTTTCGAATAAAAGAAAAAGATTCACCAAATTCATATTTAGATGAATCATTTAAAAAACTTTCATGCGGTCCAACACAAGAAAAAGATTTCACCTGTTACACCACAAATGCAATTATAAAACTCAGAGACAGTTGGAATACGCGCCATCCAGACGCAATCATTAACAGTGACGATGTAAAGGTTATATGGGAAGCACTAAAAACGGCACTAGGAAGTGTGTGCAACAAGGAATCGTGCTGGCTGCGACAACTAGGCGCTTCTTCAACAAAAGATTTATTCAATTACTTTGCACCCGAAAGTCCGAAAACGTGGAATAAAAATCCACACGAGTGGCTCTCCAGTGTTGATATTACAAAAGTTATGAAACAATACGAGGATGCATTTCCTTTCTTTGAATTCATTGGTCCGTCGCCCATCGATTTCGATAAAACTCCAAAGGGCGAGCCGTCGTGCGTTTACGAAGAATTGTGCAATTTTGACATAAAAACATACTTTAATCCGGCCAATAATAAAAATAAAATTGGAATCATTTTCAATACCGATCCCCACTATTTATCCGGCTCGCACTGGATATCTCTCTTCATCAACATCAAACAACAATTCATCTTCTTCTTCGACAGCACCGGCGACCCGCCATCCAAAGAAATAAATAAATTCGCCAAGAAAATAATGAAACAAGGAAAAGAAATCGGAATAAACTTTAAATACATTGTAAATGATAAACAACACCAAAAAAGCAATACGGAGTGCGGAATATATTCGCTCTTTATGATTACTAATCTTTTGAAAGAAACCAAAACACCAAATGACTTTTTGTCAAGTATGTTTACAGACAAAGAAATGACACAATTTCGACAAATTTTCTTCAACAAGGAGTCGCTATAAATATAAATTCGACCACCATTATTACCATTATTTGTATTTTTTTTATATTTTTATATTATAAAAAATATAAAAGATTTAATGTCAAAGTTATTTTATCCTTTAGCCGTTGTTGCGTTTATTGTGTTGGTTGCATTTATGTATATTAGACAAAATCCTACTATTATTGAAACTCATGAAGGGCACGGAGGGCGAGGGCATCCTCATGGTCGTGGAAGTCGGCACTATAATGGTAATATAAGTCGGGACTGGCGCTATGGCAGCGGCAGCGATTGGTGGGGAAACGGTTGGTGGGGAAATACGCAACCCACGTATTTCAACCACCACAAGAATAGACATCATCAGCGAGGTGGGTGGTGGTTCTTTTAATCACTAACTAATTAATAATAATTAATCAACTATTCTCGAAAAACTACCCTATTAAAATACTTGGAAGAATAAAAAGAAATATACGACATTGCAATTAGTAACGGTAATATTTCAACATGTTGATTTAATATATTTTGCATAATAAATGAAGCAGCAATAGGATATCCAAAAAACGTACCGAATACAGACGTCATTCCAATAATCAACATTTGCAATAAAGGAAGGTCTGTAATTTTGTTGTATAAAAATCCAATATAACTGCCAATTGATAACGACGGTAATATGAGACCACCCGAACATCCTGATATATATGTTAAAAATATGTTCATAACATGGCCTATTATATTTTTATAATTGTATACATGGCGGTTACCAAACATGTCGTTTATATGTTCTTTACCATTATTAATTGAAATACTTCCTGTCGTATTTGTAATAAAAGCTACACACAATCCAAGTAATATCGGTATTGTATTGAACATAAAAGTGCTATCAAGAACAAGTTTTTTCACTTTATAATACATGCTGTATGTAGTTTTAAAAAATATAGATGAAAATATACCACATATTACTGCTAAAAAACTATATTTTAAAATATTGCCGATTTGTAGGTCATATGTTTGCGGTGTTGCATCAGGAAATACTTTCTCATCATCCGTAAAAATCATAGCAACACCGATTGCTATGCATGAATATAGTACATTTGTAAGCGTATTGTGCGAGTGTCCTACGATTGATTTTTCTATTGCCAAAACAAACGAAGAAATCGGCGTTTTGAATGCAAGTGTGAATCCAAAAATATACCCCATGTAAAGTAAATTTTCGACATTAATTTGTTCAATAATATTTTTAAAAAAATCACTTGCAAATAATAGAAAAATCATTGATATCTTTACAATAACTGCTTCGGAACCAAGTGCGCCACCTGCATATACTGTAAGCAAACTACTTGTTACAAGTGCTATAAGAGATTTAAAAGGAACTACATCCTTGAAAAAATCCGGTTTATCAAGTTTGTAAAATAATGATTTTACATGTAACATTAATGGTCCATTTGCATTCTTAAAAAGAAATGACATGGATGCTAGCCAAAAAAATATAGGTGTAATAAAATAAAATATTTTTGGATTCATGTCAGAATTTGATACTGCATCTAATGATAATTTATCATTTATTTTTTTATATGTCTTACATATGTATCCTGTTATACACAATGTTACTATTACAAATAATATACTTTTAATATATGTGAACATGATATTCAATATTATTATAATATATAATATACTTATAATAATATTATTATTCCTCTCTTAACTCTTCTCTCGATAAAATAAAATATAACATGTTATATATATAACAACTATATAACAACCTATGCGCCTTCGAAAAACCAAAAAATATGGACAAACGTCCCTTCCTGCGCGTTACATGCCAACACAATTGTCAAGCAAGGATAAAAAGCGCCAATTTGGAATGCTTCTAAAATCGCGAAAATTATACAAGAACAACAAATACTATACTCGGAAGAATGTTCCCTCTTTTAAAAGCAAAAAATCGTCTCATATAGAAAATGCCAAACGAATATACAACATTGACAACGTTACTCCAAATAATGAACTAGCACGTAAAACTGGATGCTCTTTAAACGCGCTGAAAAAAATCGTGCGTAAAGGTGAAGGTGCATATTATTCCTCTGGTTCACGACCCAACCAAACACCGCAGTCTTGGGGGTTAGCTCGTTTGGCAAGCTCCATTACCGGCGGGAATGCATCCGCCGTCGACTACGACATTTTAAAAAGTGGATGCAGTCACACTAAAAAAGCATACTTGCTAGCAAATAAAAAAGTAAAAGCAAATAAATAATTTTATTTTCTAATCGATGCCAACGATATTATAAACCGTCTTATTTTTCTTCTGTATTCATAATAATCAGGATCATCCGTGTCTGTTACGCTCTCCAGCCGTTTCAAACACTCGTAAAAATGTTTACAACTTTCAACCGTAATTGAACTTGCTCCGTTGTCATATATGGCATTCATTTCATTTCGACACTCTTGATGGTGTTGCGTGTAATAATAATCGTATGATGACAAAGTCATGTAATTCAACACATTGCACATCACGCCAATAACGTCTACTCTCAGCTTTGATAACCTCGTCTCCTCACAACCCATTGTTTCCATTTCAACACTGTTATTCTCCATCTTCCAAATAAGTATTTGAATATATTTAATATAAATAATAATTTAAATTCTAAATCATTATTCTAAATTCATATTTTATTTCTTTTATTAATCAAATGTTTGATTGTTGATTGTTTGATTGTTGATTGGTTGATTGGTTGATTACCTGTGACCACCACCGCCACGACCACGAGTGCGAGGCGCATCATCACCCCCGCGCGACCTGAACGATGATGATGATGGGGCAGGAGCTGCAGCAGATGACGCCGTCCTCCTCAAAACCGGCACATATGCGCCACCATCACTGCCGCTTTCTTCATCGTCAACACGACCACCCGAAGACGACTGACGCGCATCATTGCGCGTCTCGCACATCAACTTGCCACCAAACATGCCCGTCACATTCGTCGCCTGGCACGAATGCTGACCGTTTGCAACGTTCGACACATCAAACTCCACGTACTCACCTTGAACCAAAAACCTGTACTGCTCCTCTTGAACTTTTACATTTGAATGATGCACGAAAACCTCGCTTCCAACCTTTAGCTCGCCACTTCCACCACCGCGAACTACAGTCAAAAAACCAAAACCAGTCTTCATATTAAACCACTTTACACATCCCGCCATCTTTTGTCCACTCGCTGCTGTTGTTGCCATTGTATGCTTGTTGAATTGCTTGATTGCCTTTCTTAACATTATTAGCGACACATCTTTAAGTATCTTTGAATATATAATTTATTTTGCCTGTTCGACTCTAATTTCACACTATTTAAAATTATACTGCTAACTGCTGGCTCACCATATCTTCATTATTTAATTAGTGAGTTACTCCGGGTGATCTATAAGTTTCTAACCATTTATTAAGAGATAAATTGTATATCAAATTTACATTTTTATATTGTGTTGGTATTACTATGTTCGGATAAGTTGTTCCAGAAGATGTATCTAAAAATCCCGATGTAGTTGTTGTAATTGTTAGGGGTGTTACAGTGGTTATTGTTATAAAATAAGATAAATTCGACTGTGGCAAATCAGAAGTTGGTGAAGCATTTGAAAAGATACCACCAAAGTAAATATTTGGACTAATGTATAAGTTTGAGTATACTGGCGCATTCATACCAATATGTGATCCAGAATTATTTTTAATTTGGACTACTTGATTTGAAGAGTTCACCTTTGCGTCTCTATATAATGGCGTTGAACCTGACGCTGTAAAATCACCACAAATATATGCATTACCACCAGAATAATGAATATCTCTTACAATACCATTAACTCCAATATCAGATAAAGTAACATTATATATTTGAGTCCAATTAAAAGTACTTGTATTTAAAATAGCAAGTCTATTTACTTGTGTAGCGCCTCCTACGATTGTAAAACTGCCGCCAACAAAAAGATCATCCACACCTGAGCCATTCTCTAAGGCGTAAACCGGATTATTTACACCGATAACACCAGCACCTGGTGATCTTACTGACATCCATACCATATTTATAGTATCCCAATATGTTAAATATTGTAGATTTGTATTTCCATACATCAAATTCGTAAAATCACCACCAACATATACATTTGCACCAACTTTACTTATACTTCTTACTTGAGCATTCAATTCAGGAATTTGGGAAGATGTCTCAATCCAAGCACTATTCAAGGTCATTACAGCAACATTGTGTGTATTTATTTCCGAAGATGGTGAACTAGTATGTGCTCTGTCAAATTTACCTCCAACTAACAACTTGCTCGACCCTAGATAATATACTGAATTAACATTAGCACCTCCGGTTTGCCATTTTACTCCTGTTGTACCAGAGTCATATAAGTAGTTTGATGAAGTAGTTGGAGACGATTCAAATGGTAATGTATTGAAATAACTGGTTGTTAATGATGTCCCGTTTTCTTGGAATAAAACAAGACTCCAAACATATGAAACTGCTACAAAATCTAAAATGATTGCTTGACTAAAATCACCCCCTATAAATAATCTATTATCTGGTGCAGGAATAAAATATAATGTTCTTACAATTCCATTTAAACTATTATTTCCAAGAGGGGTCCAAGTTCCAGGCGCACCAAATTCAAAAGCAGCAACATAATTAGCAGGTATACTACCTGCTACTGAAGTAAAATCACCACCAACATAAATGACTGTTTGAGTAGTAGGAGGAATATTTGTACCACCTACAGCTAAAGCATAAACTGGACCACCTGTACCTTCAAATGTACTATTGGATAAATTTGTATAATCCGCGCCATTCCAACCCGCTATATTGTTAGCAGTTATGGTTCCTCCAGCGTTTGAAAAACTGCCTCCAAACACTATCGGATATAATAATGAAGACCCCCATGTAATAGCATAAACAGTACCATTTGTTCCTTGCTGACTAGAACTATCTGTAAGAGGAGTCCAAATACTACCATTCCATTTTGCTATATTAGTTGCAGATTGACCACCAGCGACTGTAAAACTACCACCAACATAAAGTTCTGAATTGTCGCTTATTAAAGCATAAACGTAACCATCTGTTCCTACTGGAGCAGGAGAAGGAGGAGGAGGAGGAGTTAATGGAGCCCAATAATGATTACCAGTACTGATATCCCATCTAGCAACATAATTTAATACAGGTAGGTCTCCAGCAGTTCCAGCAGTCGTAAATTCGCCGCCAACATATAAACCAGAATCACCCGAAGTGCTTCCGGCATACAATGCTCTAACTATTCCATTAACACCATTTGCCTGTGTATTATAATCTATAAAAGGATACCATATATTTGCTCCTGGATCATACTTTGCTATATTATTGGCGTAAATTCCTCCAGCATTTGTAAAATCGCCACCTACATAATAAATACCTAGATATTCAATTACTGCGTAAACTATTCCAGAAGGACTTGTCACTTTTTTTACGCCATAGGGCTCAACAATTTCTTCCATAGGACTCCAACTGTAACTACTAATCTCATAAAATGCTACGAATTTGACAATTACATAACTATTTGATTCGAAAGCAATTCCACCAAGTGAACCACCGACTATTACATTACTATTATCATATTTTACAGAATATACCGGTCCATTTACACCCTGACCTGGACCTACTCCTGGTAAATAAGGTAATGGATACCAAGCTGATCCGTCCCACCAAGCGGTATAATAAGCATTCGCCGTCCCAGCAGTTGTAAAATTTCCTCCAGCATACAAACCCGGTTGTGAACCAGTTGTACTATAGTGTAATGACAAAACCGAATTGTTTACGGTGGATATATTGTTATTCCAATTTCCATATAATTCATTTGTTGTTGCTAATGTTAATTCATAAGTTACAATGTAGGGGGAAGAAAATGTTAGACCTCCGGAATCATAAACATTATAAAATTCTCCACCTATATATAGATGCTGGTTAGTACTATTATATGCTATTCCATAAACGTAACTATCTGTTCCTGGTGTATTGGGGGGTAAGGCTCCATTAGAATATAATGAATACCAGAGATTTGATTGCCAACCCGCTACATAATTTGCTGGTTGAGTACCATCTACATTTATAAATTCACCTCCTATAAATACTGCTGACCCACCCGGAATTGAAGAAGCCCAAGTACAACATCTGACTATACCACTTGTTCCAGGTTGAGAACTTGCTCCTAACATTGGGAACCAAGTATTAGTACTCTGATCCCAATAGGTAATATAATTTACATTAATAGAGTTACTATCCGCATATGTAAAATTACCTCCAATGTAAATATTTGTTCCGTCTCCGGTAATACAATACACTGGTCCATCTACACCTTCAGATACACCTGGATTAGATTGTCCATATAATGGACTCCAAATACCATTACCAACTGGACTCCAAAAGGCTACACGTGACGCTGGAACTGCTGTAGTTACATTATATTGTACAGTAGTAAAATCCCCTCCTACATATAATCTGTTTGTACCTGCGTCCCAATATAATGCATACACCGTCGACTCAGTTCCTTCACCGCTAGTATAAATTGTGGATCCCGGAGTACTACCACTACCACCATTTTCCCCAAAAAGTGGTTCCCACGTTTTATAAATAGAATGATATCGCGCAACATTGTGGGCATCTCTTTCACCGGCTTTACTAAAAGCACCTCCTACATAAATATATGTTCCGTCGGTTTCAATAGCATAAACCGCACCATTTACGCCATATGGTGTAATATCTGGATCTTGTACTGGTTTAAATGTATTATAAGGAACAGGAGTATATTCTGCAATATATTTCATATCATTTGTATTTGAATCCTGTGTGAAATCACCCCCAATATAGAATTGTGTAGTTGCTGCCAAGTAAATGTTGTTAACAACATTATTTAATCCAGGAAAAGGAGAATTTCCCATACCTGTCCAACCACCATTCATATAATTTCCAATATTATTCAATAAACTTCCTGATGTAGAATATGTAAAAAGCCCTCCGGCGTATAAGTTTGCTGTTGCTGTAAATGGATTATATTGTATTGCTTGAACGTAGCTTGAGCCGGAATTAGCTATTCCACCGTTTAATGTATCTACAACCGTACCAGTTGTATTTGTTTTAGCAACTAAACTGACAGCACTTCCATTTATGCTACTAAATTGTCCACCTATATATAAACTACTATTTGTATTATCAGTTTCTATAGTATACACATTATTATTTGCTCCATTTGCCCCAAGTTGATAATACTCTGGTCCAGTTGGTGTTAAATCATCTATAATAATTAATTGATCATTATTGTTAGCAGCTGCTACCGAATATGGTGTTGATGAAGCATAAATAATTTCCGTACAACAAGGTCCAGTAGGCCCTGTATTACCGGTTGGACCCGTATTACCGGTTGGACCCGTATTACCGGTTGGACCCGTATTACCGGTTGAACCGGTTGGACCCGTATTGCCGGTTGGACCCGTGTTGCCGGTTGGACCTGTATAACCGGTCGGACCCGTGTTGCCGGTGGGTCCTGAAACAGTGCTTGGAGCAGTGCTTGCAGCGCCGGTTGGACCTGTATAACCGGTTGGTCCAGTGTTTCCAGTTGGTCCCGTATTGCCGGTCGGACCCGTGTTGCCGGTTGATCCAGTGTTACCGGTTGGACCTATTGGACCTCCGCTTGGACCGGTTGGACCTGTATTACCTGGAGGACCTCCGCTTGGACCTGTATAACCGGTTGCACCTGTATCACCTGGAGCACCTGGAAGACCTGCTGTTGCTGCTGGACCTGTATAACCGGTTGGTCCAGTGTTACCGGTTGGACCTGTATTTCCAGTTGGACCTGTATGACCGGTTGAACCTGTATAACCGGTTGGACCCGTATTACCTGTTGGACCTGTATTACCGGTTGGTCCAGTGTTACCCGTTGGACCCGTATTGCCGGTTGGACCCGTATTACCGGTTGGTCCAGTGTTACCAGTTGGACCCGTATTGCCGGTTGGACCCGTATTACCAGTTGGACCAGTGTTTCCAGTGTTACCAGTTGGACCAGTGTTACCGGTTGGACCGGTGTTACCGGTTGGTCCCGTATTG
>Ga0268276_1000546_pt1 | contig 43964 bp, 44 predicted proteins | sample saktaG_4_FD_190145 | JGI IMG/M metagenome (GOLD analysis project Ga0268276, IMG submission 190145) | Saline water microbial communities from Sakinaw Lake, British Columbia, Canada - sak_2010_1_5_45m | ecosystem: Environmental > Aquatic > Non-marine Saline and Alkaline > Saline ...
GATTGAATGGTGCAGACAAGGACCGCCCTTTGCCTCAGTCACAGATATTGAAATTATCGAAGAACTTTATACGGGAGAGTTTGAGGATTTCAGAATCAGATATTAGAGCACCCATGGGGAGGAATGCAAAACCATGCTTAACTTTGTGTATCACAATCCGGTCAAGGTTGTTTTCGGCAGAGGGACGATAGCGAAGCTGGCAAACCTGGTGAAAACGGATCAGAAAATCATGATGACCTATGGAGGTGGTGGTTCTATCAGGCAAAATGGCGTCTATGATCAGACTATCGATGCACTGAAGGGACATTCGGTTGTGGAGTTCGGAGGCATTGAACCAAACCCTCGCTATGAAATATGCATGGAGGCAGTTGAAAAAGCGAAAACCGAACGAGTAAACTTCCTCCTCGCAGTAGGTGGAGGTTCCGTACTGGATGCCACAAAGTTTATCGCCGCAGCCATAAGATACGAGGGGAAAGACCCATGGGATATCGTCGGCAAGAGAGCACCGGTCAAGTCCGCTGTACCCCTGGGGTGCGTCATGACCCTGCCGGCCACGGGCTCGGAGATGAACTCGATTGCCGTTATTTCACGCGAATCAACCAGGGAGAAATTGCCATTCTCCAGCAGACACATCTACCCGCAATTTTCAATTATAGATCCCGAAACAACATACTCACTTCCCGAACGTCAGGTGGCCAACGGCATTGTCGACACCTTTGTCCATGTTGTCGAACAGTATCTGACATACGATGTGAACACTCCCCTGCAGGATCGACAGGCCGAGGCTATTTTGCTGACGCTTATCGAAGAAGCTCCAAAGGTTTTAAAAGATCCTAAGAACTATGACGTGCGGGCCAACCTCGCATGGTGTGCCACTCAAGGCTTGAACGGCTTAATTGCCTGCGGTGTTCCTCAGGATTGGTCAACTCACATGATAGGCCACGAACTTACGGCACTCCACGGACTCGATCACGGTCAGTCCCTGGCTGTTCTGCTACCTGCGGTGCTGCATCACCAGAGGAAGGAAAAGGGTACAAAGCTTCTTCAGTATGGACGGCGCGTATGGAAAACTGAAGGCCTTGGCCACGATGAGACGATAAATGCCGCAATCACCCGAACGATTGATTTCTTCAAGAGCGTCGGAATGCATACCAGACTGAGCGATTATAACATCACTCCATCTCATAGTAGAGAAATTGCCAATCGGTTTGAACAACGCGGTGTAAAACTCGGTGAACACCAGGCAATCGGCAAGCCGGAAATCGAAGAAATCCTGGCCCTATGTGCCTGACCGGGAAGGCTATAGTGAAGATATCACTTCACCGAACCCCTTCATCGAGTTAATAATGGTGGTATCATCAACACAATAGGAAATCCTGAAATGGCCGGGTTTTCCGAATCCACTGCCGGGAACGGTCAGGATGTTCTTCTTCTGCAGCAACCTGACAAATTCGATGTCATCTTCTATAGGTGTACTCGGAAATAGATAGAATGCTCCATCAGGCTTGACAAATCTGTATCCTAAAGACGAAAGGCCGTCACAGAGCAATTCCCTTTTTCTCCTGTATTCCTCTACATCAACCGTTATCCCCTGCATCTTTGCAACTACTCTCTGCATAAGGGCGGATGCATTGACAAAACCGAGAATTCTATTGCATAAAATTGCACCACTCATAATTTTTTCAAGATCGGAAAGTTCCGGACTTGCTGCTATAAAGCCAATCCTTTCTCCCGGAATAGATACGGTCTTTGAATAGGACGTTGCTATGATACTGTTTTTATATGCTTTTAGCACACTCGGCACCTTTACCCCATCATAGACTATCGTGCTGTATGGTTCATCGGAGATAAGGTAAATTTCCGTTCCGTATTCCCTTCCCTTCTTATGAAGTAAATCTGCCAGTTCATTTATTGATTGTTCGTCATAAACTTTTCCTGTGGGATTATTGGGTGAGTTTATTAAAACAGCTTTTGTTTTTCCCGTTATGGCATTTCCTAACGCCGTAAGGTCAAGTGAAAAGTCATCCCTGGTTTCCACAAGCCTGGTAATGCCGTCATGATTATCTACATAAAACGTGTATTCGACAAAGAACGGGGTAGGGACAACAACTTCATCCCCCGGATCGAGAAGGGTCTTCAAAATTACGTTCAGCGCCCCCCCTGCCCCGCATGTGAGAATGATATGATCAGCAGAAAGGGAAACGGTGTGCTCTTTACTAAGATACGTTGCGACGGCTTCCCTTGTTTCCGGATAACCGGCATTGGGCATATAAGCATGCATGCCGGGAAAATCTTGGCCGGCAATCTCTCGCAGGACTTCCTTAAACCGCGCAGGCGGGGGAACATTGGGATTACCGAGACTGAAGTCAAAGACGTTTTCTTCACCGTACTGTTTTTTAAGTTTGGCACCATCTTCAAACATCTTCCTTATCCAGGAAGACTGGGATATAAAACCTTCAATTTTTCTGGAAACGGCCATAACAGACTCCTCTTTTAACACCAATAATTTGCCACAATTGATAGCCTATACCTCATCGAATGTAAACCCTTTTTCAGCAAAGAGTTTCAGGCAGGCATCTACCACTTGGGGATCATAAAGCACACCCCTGTTCTGTGAAATTTCCTCCATAGCCTTTTCTATCCCCAGAGCCGGCCGGTAAGGCCTGTGAGAAACCATGGCCTCAACAACATCAGCCACTCCTATGATCCTTGCTTCCAGAAGAATTTCTTCACCTTTAAGACCTTGAGGATACCCGGAACCATCCATCCTTTCGTGATGCTGAAGCACGATCCGGGCAATCGGCCAGGGAAAATTTACATTCTTTAATATATCATGACCAACCTGTGAATGAGATTTGAGCAGATTGAATTCGTGCTCTGTTAACTTGCCGGGCTTGCTGAGGATTTCAGCAGGAACGCTGATCTTGCCGATATCATGTATGAGAGAAGCCATGTGGATTCCCTGAATCTGCTCCTCTGGAAGGTCCAGTTCCATGGCGATGGCATGAGCAAGCCGGGTTACCCGAAATTGATGACCGGCAGTATAGGGATCCCTTATTTCTACTGTCGATGCCAGGGTATTGATCGTTCCCTCCAGGGTTTCCTGCAACCTCTCGTAGCTTTGTTCCAGCTTTCTTTCCATTTCATGTTTATAAAGAACTGTCTCCACCGTTATACTCAAATTATCCTCGTTAACCGGTTTAAGCAAGTATCCATAGGGCATGGCCTCTTTTGCGCTGTCGACCATATCCCTGCTAGAATAAGCCGTCAGATAGATTACGGGAATACTGAAACGATTACGAATCTCCTCGGCAGCATCAATGCCGGTCATTTCTCCTTCCAGAACAATATCCATGAGTACCAGATCGGGATGTAAATTTTCTGCTTCTTGAACGGCTTCTTCTCCTGTGGAAACGACAGCAGGAACGACATATCCAAGCCCCTCCAGCATCCTTTTTATGTCTCTTGCGACAATTCCTTCGTCTTCAACTACCAATATGTTCGCTCTTTTCTCCATTGTTCCTGCTCCGTTTTACTGGTTTCGGGTTATCTGTTATCACCATCAGGGTGAAAACCGACAGTAATCTCTCGGGAAAAACATAGTAGCTCCGGCAGATGGTACAGGGGTAATCTGCGAAATCTGTGGATTAAAAAAACATAATCTTGCCAACCTTGTTCAAGTTATTCACTCCGTGGATCTCATTGGAAAACAAAGGTATTTTTATAATGGTACGGCCGGGATATATTGAATGGATTTTTTTTATATGCCTCTGCTCTTCATCCCTCCTTAAAGAGCAAAAAGCACAATCCGTCTTCGGAACAACCATATTAATTGCAATGTTGTTACTGGGGATTCCGGAATTATCAAGAACAGAAATAAGACGGTCCAGTTCGAGCACACCCATGGCCTCGGGAATGGTAACTCCGATGAAATCAGTTTTCTCCCGGTTCGTCAGGGTCTCCTGAATCCTTCTGACATTCCGGGCCATGGTCAGGGCTTTTTCGGCGACATTTGTTAGCCTGACAACCCCCTTATATTTTAAGATCAGCCTGAAAAACGCCATCAACCACTCCCTTACCATATCGGGAAGTTCTAAAAAGCGAAGCAGGTGGCCGGTAGGCGATGTATCAAGGATGAAGAGATCAAATTTTTTTTCCTTTCTCAGGTCCATGATAGTGTTAAGGGCCATAATCTCGTCCAGTCCCGGAGGTGCAAGGGTAAAAAGTTCCGTCATGACCTCACGGTCGAATTTAATGTCAATCCTGCCGCCTAAGAACCTGTCGAACACCTGCTCTATCTCTTCTCTGACATTCTTTTTAAAATCCTCGAATAACTTATCGGCATTCATTTCAAGACCAAAAAGATTTGTGTTATCCGTTACTGCTCCCTCAGTGCCACTGACCCCTGCCCCCTGCCCCCTGCTCACTGACCACTGGCCCCTGACCACTGATCCCTGATCCCTGCCCACTGCCCTTAAAGGAATTGGCGTCACATTATCACCAATTTCTATTCCGAAGCTGTCTGACAGAGAATGAGCCGGGTCGGTCGAGAAAATAAGAATACGTTTTTCCGGATGTTTTCCGGCTATATGCAGAGCTGCAGCGGCAGCAAGGGTTGTTTTGCCGACTCCGCCCTTGCCGCCGAAGAGGATAAATTCAAGATCGGGATTGAGTTTCAAATATGTCCCGTATCCCTCATCCGGCAGTTCCGCTTTTTTCAGTTCAATGGGGCCGGATTTGCCCGATAAATAATCCATCAGCTTCTTCAAGCCGTCGACCCCCTGGATTTCTACGGGAAACAGGGGAACTTTAATCAAGTTATATCTAAAAAACTTATCCTCGATTTCATTCAGAGGCTTCTTTTGATCCTCCTTTTTCAATCTGCAAAATTTACAGTCTTCACTTTCTATAACGCGGTTGACTATTATCTCCTTCACCGGAACATCGATTTTTTCGAGCGCCCCGAGCATTCTTTCAGTTTCATATATGCTCATGGGTTCAGGAATAGTCACCGGCACAAAACGGGTTGTCTGACTGTTCGAGAGTAGTTTCCTAACCCTGTGGATGTCTGAGGAGAGTTCGTCCAGGAAAATGTCACACTCATCCTTGACGTAACTTTTTCCCGTAAAATGTGTGGACATGAAGCGGTGTTTGTGCTGCATGAGGTCCATGACCTCAACCCACTTTCGCATCTGTTTGGGCAGGTTAAGCATCCGGACGGTGTGCCCGGTAGGAGCAGTGTCTATTATCAGGATATCATAGGTTTTATCCCGCATCAAATTAGCTATTTCGATGATCGCCATAACCTCGTCCATGCCGGGAAGTGAAAGATTGAAAAATTCCGCAATGTCCTGCTGGTCGAAATAGGTTCCCCTGTCCGCCAACTTTTTGATGACGGCTTCATTCTTTGCTTTGAATTCGCCCGCCAGTCTGGACGCATCCAACTCGATGGCGAAGAGGTTGTGGATAGGAGAAATTGGCGTCACGCGATCACCAATCTCTATTCCGAAGCTGTCTGACAGGGAGTGGGCAGGATCGGTAGATATTAGCAGGACTTTTTTTTCACTACGGCTGGATTGTGCCAGGTAAAGAGCAGCGCTTGCCGCCATGGTGGTCTTACCAACGCCGCCTTTTCCACCGAAGAGGATTAATCGCAAATCTCTGTTGTGGAAATATTCAGGAACATGGCAAGAGAACATTATTGAACTCCGCGGGGAATCTTTAAGTTAATGACATTGCCTTTTCACTTTTGGACAATCTAATCTCAAGAAGATTATTTTTCAGGTACATTTCATGGCTGTCAGGGTCTATTTCAGCAGGCAAATCGATGATTTCCTTCCATGCAGAGCCGGTTTTCACAGACCTTACAGTAACCCGATCTTTTTCAACATCCAGCCTTAAATCAGACATTTCTACTCCTCTTACTTCCATAACAACCTGTATGCAGGAATCTTCATCAAATATGTCCAGCAGGCAGTCATCACTCGGCCCCCATTTATCATATTTCCCCATCAACCACCAGCTAAACAGAACTGTCTCTCCCGTTTCCGGATCAACCCTTGACCTTTCGAAAGAAAGAATCGTACATCCTATAATCTTTTCGGCAACAGGATTTATCGTTTCCCTTATATTCATAAGTACATGCATATGGTTTGGAGCATCTATCAGTTCGGCTAAATGATTTATTCCGGCATGGCGTTTATCCCACAGGTACCACAGAATATCCTGACCATCATGATCCAGCTGAGCTGCAATCCTTTCAATCGTTCCTGCATCGGTATTTAAGAGGGCTGCCTGATATATCTTTTTTTTCCAATCATCCAGATTTGGAGTGACAAACCAGAACCTGTTCTTTGCGGGATTCTTCTTTGAATTATAAAAAAGGCACAACGATTTTTTTGTGCTGATAACATAGTGAACATTGTCCACCATTAAATCCGTAATATCGTCGAGGGAAATGTTAAATCTGATTGTTGATCCCTGGCATATTATAAATCGCTGATTGGTGAGAAAGCACCTGGCTATCTTCCACCCCGAGCGGGGGCTGCTCTTATACGCTCCCTGATTTTGCAGGATGGTTTGTTCTCCTGTTTGGAGTCCGGGTCCGGCTTTTTTAATAGTTTTTCCCATGGTTTCAAACAGCGCTTAGTGGTTGGCAGTATCTGTCCACTGTCATGTTTTCTCCCGCCCCTCAGGATCGATCATTCGTTTAAAAACTATATTGCGGGTAACATATACTCTTTTTTGGTAAAAAGCTTCAAACAGGCATCTACAACCCCGGCATCATAAAGGACGTCTCTGTTCTTTGAGATTTCCTCCAATGCCTTATTAATGCCGAGGGCCGGGCGATATGGCCGATGCGAGGCCATGGCCTCTACAATATCGGCTACAGCTAAAACTTTTGCTTCCTTCTTAATGTCTTTACCGGAAAGCCCCGCGGGATATCCTGAACCGTCTATTCTTTCATGATGCTGAAGCACCATTTCGGCAACAGGCCATGGAAAATCTATTGTCTTCAATATATCGTAGCCGACTTGGGGGTGCGTTCTGATCATACGTATTTCGTTTTCCGATAGCTGACCGGGTTTACTGAGAATCTCTGCCGGTATGGATATCTTGCCGACATCATGAATAGCCCCTGAAATACGGATTCCTTCAATTGCTTGATGAGAAAGGTTCATTTCTGTGGCAATGGAACGTGCAAGATCGGCCACGCGGCGCTGATGGCCGGCTGTATAAGGATCCCTCGTCTCGACGGTCAATGCTATAGCATTGATGCTTCCTTCCATGGTTGTTCGTAGATTCTCTATCCTCTGTTTGTGTTTTTGCTCTGCCCGCATGCGCTCGGCAATTTCATATTTCGTTGCTTCATCATAAGCTTCTTGCAACTTCTGCTCAACCTGCTTGCGCTCGATGGCATAGAGTATGGATTTCACCAGCCTGTAGCGTTCCACCTGGCCCTTAACAAAGTAATCCTGAGCACCTTCACGAACTGCCTTGATTGCAGTCATTTCGTCAGCGAGACTGGTCATTACCACCACCGACACTTGTGGCGCTTGGGCGCAAAGCTTGCTGAGCGTGTCAAGTCCCTGGCTATCCGGCAGGAAGAGGTCCAGGAGTACCAGGTCAATCCCTCCTTTTGCAAGACGCTTAAGACCTGTCGAGAGCCGGTCAACACACTCCAGATCGAAAGAAGCGCTCTTTGCTTTGGCAAGCATTTCCTGTACCACACGAGCGTCTAAGGGATTATCCTCGATTAGCAAAACCTGTATATTTTTTGACCTTCCCATTTGGGATTTCATTTAGCTTTCCTTGTGTGGATTACGCGGCAAATGTAATCTTAAATATGGTACCCCCGTCTCTTTCAACCTCCAGAGTTCCCTTGAGTTGAGTAACCAGAATACTGATCAGGCGTAATCCGAGTGTTTCACTATCGCTGATGTCTATATCTTCCGGGAACCCTACACCGTTGTCACTGACAGCCAGTGTCAATCTGTTATCAGCATCAGGGTGAAAATCGATAGTAACCTCTCCTTTTCTACCTTCAGGAAACGCATGTTTCAGTGCGTTGGAGATCAGTTCATTTATAATCAGACCGCAGGGAACGGCCTTGTTAATATCTAAAAATACATCGGAACAATTGACGTTCATCCTGACGGCATTGGGATCAACAACATAGGCACGGAAGAGATGTTTGGTTATGCTTCTTATATAATCGTCAAAGTTAATCCTTGCCAGGTCTTTGGACTGGTAGAGCTTTTCATGGATGGATGCCATGGAGAGAATACGGTCCCGGCTCTCCTTGAACATTTCAAGGGATTCCTTGTCCTTTACATATTGTGACTGGAGGTTGAGGAGACTGGAGACTATCTGCATGTTATTCTTTACCCTGTGGTGTATCTCCTGGAGAAGGACCTCCTTTTCTTTTAAGGATTCTCTGAGTTGTTCTTCTGCATGCTTGCGGTCATCTATATTGCTGACGACCGTTCGGAATTGGCCGAAATCAGCCGCCGAATCATCCACGAACCGGCTATCAAGTTGCGCGTGAAATTCCGAACCATCCTTTTTCTTGAGTTTTAGTTCACACGTCTGTTTTTCTTTTGTTTCAAGAAGCTTCCCGCGGTGAAAGTAGAAGGTGTCCTCGGTATCACCGGTGATGAACCGGGAGAAGGGTTGACCTGTTAGTTTTCTTCTCTCCACACCCAACATGGCAGCGCCGGTGAGATTAGATTCCAGAACTAACTCCTCTTCGCTGATAGTAAAATAACCGACAGGGGCAAAATCATATAAATTAGCATATCTGTCCCGTACCTCCTCAAGCGCCATTTGAGACTCGCGTAATTCTTCGTTCTGCATCTCCAGTTCAACCTGGTGGATCTGCAGTTCCTCGATTAGGCTCTTGACATCCTTTGGCGGAACTTTCTTCATAGCTGAAGGACCCTTGTTGAGAAATTCTTCTGCCCGCTCTCTAAGTTCTGACTTGTGTGATTGTTCCTTATCTTTTTTCATGGTGCTCCTCGTTCATCAATGTTCTTCGGAAACATGAAATCTCCTGCCTGAATCACTCCTCAGAAAGCCACGCAAAATCCCTTTCAGTGGTTGCAATCTCGAAAGGTTCACCTTTGTCATCGACCAGCTTTGTAACTGTGATCCAAACGTTCAATATCTTGCCACTCTTTGTTTTACGCTCGGTTTTAAACGATACAACTTCTTTTCCATCTTTTATGTCTTTGATGAATCGGCTTGACTTTCTTGATTTTCCCTTCGGGGTAATGTCACGAATATTCATTTTGATGGCCTCGGCCTCGCTGTAGCCGTACGTTTTTTCTGCTCCACTGTTCCATGCAAGGATATTCCCCCCAAGGTCTAAGACCATTATGGCATCGTTTGAGTCTCTGAGAACGACAGCTAACCGGCGATCATCTGCCAATCGGCGCTCACGTTCCTCCAACATTTTCTTTTTTGTTATATCCACAAATGTTATAACAATACCGTCAATGACATTTTCAGTTGTTCTGTATGGAGCGACCCGCATCGAAAAATAGGAGCTATCCTGCGTACACACTTCCCGTTCCCTGCAAGCAAGGTCTGTTAGTACCGCTTTTGCGTCTTCGGTTATTTTTTCATTCTGTATCTTGGATACAATATCACCGATGGGTCGCCCAACATCTGCAGGGATAAAATTGACAAGCCTGGTAGCTTGAGAGGTGAAGCGTCTGATACACAGCTTATTGTCTAAAAAAATTGTGGGGATATCTGTGGCCTCGAGCAGATTCTTCATGTCATTGTTGGCCTCGCTCAGTTCATCAATCTTGCCCTGAAGTTCTGAATTAACCGTTGCAAGTTCCTCATTCATGGACTGCTGCTCCTCTTTGGAGGTTTCCAGTTCCTCATTCGTGCTCTGCAACTCCTCATTCGTGCTCTGCAACTCCTCGTTGGTAGATTTGAGTTCTTCATTGGAGGTTTCCAACTCCTCGATCGTGGTCTGAAGATTTTCTTTTGTGTACTGCAAATCCTTCTTTAACGACTCGATCCTCTCATCTACCTTTTTCCCGGGAATCGATTTCTTTTGGGGCGATTTTTCCTCTATTGCAGGAAAAATATCCTCAAACACAACCATCATCAATCCTGACGGGGCACTGGCCTCAATCATCGGTCTTACGATCAGATTAATCGTCTGGGTGACTCCAGCGTTGCCTTTGACGGTTAACCCCTTGTAAATGACCTCTTTTTTTTGGGTGGTTGCTTTACGGATTGCTGATGGCATTTCAATCTTCAGACCTTCTCTGACCATGTCATAGATGTTCCATTTTGCTTCCCCCGGGGCCGGTTCAAGGTACTTGCCGGTTCGACCATGAATATAGAGGATGTCGCCCCTATCGTTTATTATGGCGCTCGGAGGTGCGTAATGATCCAGCAGGGTTTTCTCGGCCAGTTGCGCCACACCCATCTCTACGGGTTTCTTTTTTTCTGCTTCGTAGCCCCTGTCCAATGGTTGTGCTGCTGGAAATCCGACCACAGCATGGGTTTCAGAAACCGCTTCTTTACGCCTGAAAATCCTCCACTTTTTATCAACGAAATCAAAAAGCTCCGTGAAGCCGCCGATGGTCTCGGAAGAACCAAGAAATAAGACTCCATCGGGTTTAAGACTGTAGTGAAAAAGAGGCAGCAGTTTTCTCTGCAAAGTCGAGTCAAGGTAAATCAGCAGGTTTCTGCAGCAGATAATATCAAGTTTGGTGAACGGTGGGTCCTTGATAACATTCTGGGATGCAAAAACCAGCATCTCCCGTATGTCTTTTTTTATCCGGTAGCTATTATTGTCTTGTGATATGAAAAAGCGTTTTAACCGATCCGGGCTTACATCCGCTGAAATACTTGCCGGATAAATGCCGGCCCGAGCCACATGGAGGGCATTATTATCAATATCCGTGGCAAAAATCTGGATATTAATGTGTTGTTCGAGCTTTTCTGTACATTCCCGAAGGAGAATCGCCATGGAATAGGCCTCCTCACCGCTGGAACAGCCCGGAACCCACACACGGATCGTGTAATCATGGGGCATGTTTTTAAGAAACCGGGGCAATGTCTTTCGCTTCAGGAGCTCAAAGGCTTCAGGGTCTCTGAAAAAGCTGGTTACGCCGATGAGGAGCTCTTTAAAGAGGGTCTCAATTTCAATAGTATTTTCCTGAAGTAAACGGACATAGGTTGGGATCTTATCAATCTGGTGGACATTCATCCGCCTTTCAATGCGTCGGAAGATGGTATTTTGCTTGTAAGCGGAAAAGTCATGTCCTGTGTGAGTTCGAAGCAGAATAAAGATTTTTTGTAAAGCGTCCGGAGTTTTCCCTTCAGCTGACATAAGATTTGGGACAGCCTTTTTCTTGACAGCGTGTTGCGCATAGGCGATCAGTTGCTCAGGCATCTTTTCAGGGGGCAGGATATAATCCACAAGGGCAGTCTCAATGGCACTTTTCGGCATACTGTTATATTTGGCGGAATCAACAGCCTGAATCATCGTCATCCCGAGTTCTCCCTTAATTGTTCGCAGACCTAAAGTGCCGTCTGTTCCCATACCGGACAAAATAATACAGATGGCCTTTTCGCCCTGGTCTTCTGCCAAAGACCTGAAAAAATAATCTATGGGCATCCTTGGCCCCGGGACATTTGGGATATCCAATAGCTGGAGTTTTCCATTCAGGATGGCAAGATAATGGTTTGGGGGAACAATGTAAACAGAATTGGGTTTAACTTCTGTTCCGTCTTTTATCTGGATGACATCCATTTTTGATTTTTTTTGTATCAGCTCGGGCATCAGGCTTATGTGGGTGGGATCCAGATGAGGAACCAGAATAAATCCCATGCCTGAATCGTTTGGCATATTCTGGAAAAACTTTTCAAAAGCCTCCAGCCCCCCGGCAGAAGCACCCATGCCAACAATATAAAAGCTTTTTTCTTTTGGCTCAGTGGGAGAAGTTTTCCGGACAGCCTTTTTTTTGCTTACCTGTACTCTTTTTTTGTTGGGGGGGGGAGTCATCAGATTATCCTTTCACGGTGTTTGAATTTTCTTTCTTTGTGCCGCCTTTGCTAAAGATATGCATCAAATAAGCGCGCTTCTTCATCCAATGTGTTCCTGTTTATCGATGCGGATATATGTTTGGCAAACATATCAAGCTTGACCATTGCATTCAGCGTTGCATCTTCAATATGAATGCCTGATAATCGCCGGCAAAAGTATTTATTCACAGTCTGAACATCATCGTAAATTCTGACAAGGTTTTTCAATTCCCAGTCCGGTTCCTTACCTTGTCTATGTTTGAAATATTGTGCCAGTAAATACATTGAGAGCACTCGATATTGCGTTTCTTTAAGTGATGCAAAGGGTAAATGATAACGGACCATCGGCTTCAGTTTTTCCATAATGGGGCAGCCGCTTGTAACCATATATATACCAACCAGGGAACTTATTCCCTGTTGCAAAGTCGTATATTTATAATATATTCTCTCCTCGCAATGTATCTGCAGGCCAACTTCGTCATAAGATACCATGTCCCGAAAGAAATCCACCAAATCGACAAGATTTGCGGCGATTGGACAATGTGGATAATGGACTTCCTCTAAAGGACAGGATAGACATTTAAAAAAACTCAGATTAACCCATTCCTGATATGATTCCTTTTTAGATTGTATCAGATTGAGCGTTTCCCGGTTCAGTCTGACATCAAAAAGTTTTTCTCTATCCTTGCCGAATTTAAATCTATATTGAAACCAGATCTCTTTATTGTTCATGTTTCCATTCATATCACCGACTCGACATATAAATCTTTGTTTATGAAATCATGCCAGAATACCCCGTTTTTAAACGGGGATGAATGGCATCCTTATAGCTCCCTCTCCCTTGGTGGGAGAGGGTTAGGGAGAGGGGGACTCTGATATGTTTTTCACCCCCACCTTATCCTCCCCCAGCAAGGGAGAGGGAGCTTTTTGCCTTTTTGCCAGTCCATCATGTTTCACTGAGCAATTTTCCCAACGCATCCGTCCCACCTCTGATATTATCGCTTTCGCCTTCTGCCAGTGATTCTTTGAGAGCCAGTATGGCCGCCTGAATTCTGTTCAGCAAGGAAGCAGATAACTCCTTTTCTTTCTTCTTCATTACAAGCTCAGCCGCGCAGATCATGCCGTCGGCCCCGATATTAATCTCCACTTCCTCGCGTCTTTTTATGTCTTCTTCGGCATGTGCCTGCGCTTCACTTACTGCATATTCAACTTCCTCATCCGAGAGCAGATGGGATGCGTTGATCGTAATCCCGGTCTGTTGTTCCGTATAAAGTTCTTCGGCGGAAACCTTTACTATCCCGTTTGCGTCGATCTCGAAGGTAACCTCCACCTGCGCCTTTCCTCTGGACAGCGGAGGAATATCGGTCAACTGGAATTGCCCCAGGCTTATATTGTCCGCGGCCAGCTCCCGCTCGCCCTGGAGGACATGGATATCCATAACGGTTTGCTCGTCTCCGGCGTTGGTGAATATCTGACCTGCCGAGGTGGGAATCGTGGAATTGCGGTTAATAATTCTTGTAAAAAGGCCTCCCTGTGTTTCGACTCCCAGCGAAAGGGGAGTCACGTCCAACAGTGTGACATTGTCAACCTCCCCCGTTAAAACCCCTGCCTGAACGGCAGCCCCGATGGCGACAACCTCATCGGGATTTATCTTTGTATACGGTTTTTGAGAAAAGAAATCCTCTGCCAGTCGCCTTATGGCAGGCATCCTCGTGGAACCCCCCACAAGCACAACCCTGTCAATATCTTCCGGAGCAAGCCTGGCATCGCTTAGGGCCTGCCGAGTGGGAGCGATAAGCTTTCCCCTCAAGTCCGCAGTGATTGCCTCAAATGTGTCCCGATCAACGAACGTTTCAAGGTTTTTCCATCCTCCATTGTTTGTCCTGGAAAACGGCAGGGAAATACTGGACTTTGCTTTATAAGAAAGTTCTTTTTTTGCTTCTTCCCCGGCCTCCCTCAGGCGCCGGAAAGCCATCGCTTCGGATTTTACGTCAATCCCTTGTTCAAGCAAAATTTTTCCGGCAAGATAATCGGCCAGCATCTCATCCCAATCATCGCCGCCAAGAGCAGTATTGCCGTTAACGGCCTTAACATGAAACATGCCGTCTCCCATCTCCAGGATAGACACATCGAAAGTTCCTCCGCCCAGATCCCAGATAAGAATGGTTTGGATTTTCTCACGGTCTATTCCGTATGCCAGAGACGCCGCGGTAGGTTCATTAATTATTCTCATGACGTCAAACCCGGCCATAATCCCAGCCTCACGGGTTGCCTGACGCTGGCCGTCATTAAAATAGGCGGGAACCGTGATTACTGCTTTAGTCACCTCTTCGCCTAAATAGTTTTCCGCATCTGATTTTATCTTTCGCAGGATAAAGGCTGATATCTCCTGTGGGGAATATCTTCGACCATTTATGGAAACTCGATAACCGGTGCCCATGTGTCTTTTTATGGACGTTACCGTTTTTTCCGGATTGGCTGAAGCCTGCCTTCTGGCTACCGAACCGACCAGTTTATGCCCCCGCGACGTCTCGGCAAATACGGAAGGAGTCAAATTTTCCCCTTCCAGGTTTTTAATTATCCTGGCACGTCCATTCTCAATAACGGCTGCTACCGAGTATGTTGTGCCGAGGTCTATGCCTATTGCCTTTGTCAACGTTCCCCTCCGTCGAACATTTTTCAGTGGTCAGTGATCAGTGGTCAGTGGTTTCCACATCTTGAAATTGTCCTATGGTTTCCAAAATCTTTTCCTCAGTAAACGGCTTGTCAAGGAAACGGTAGACCCCTTCGTCCTTTGCTTCTCCCCTTTTTTCTTCACTGCCATAGGCGGAAATGATGACAACTAATGTCTGCGGGGTTATCTCTCTGATCCTGGGAAGCAGATCCATTCCATCCCCGTCAGGCAGTTTCAAGTCTAAAAACAATAAATCGGGCGTCTCCTTGAGGCGGGCCATGCCGTCACTTATGGTATTGGCAGTCGATATATTATACCCTTTTCTCTGTAAGGTATTGGACAAGAGCCAGCATAAGTCCCCTTCGTCGTCTATTATCAGGATATTCTTTATCCGCTTTTTCGGAAGCAGGTGCGGCTTCGCCGCCTCTCTTTTCCTTCTTAGATACTCTTCTTCCCGTTGTTCAAAATAAGGCCTCAGTTCTTCGAGTTCTTCAGGTTTGCGCCAGCCTGAAAGCCCGCTTCGCCAGACGAGGGCTTCATCATGTTTTATAATACCCTTTAGAATCCAGCTTTTTAGCCTGGCGTGATAGATCAACCTGTATGTATCCGCTCCTCTTCTGATATCGTATTTTAGTTCTTTCATGAGCTTTCCTCCGGGCTCTATTTTATCGGCAAAGAGATCACAAAAAGAGTGCCCCCGTTCCACTCGCTTTCAACACCTATTGTGCCACCGTGGCTGACAACGATTCCGTAAGTGATAGATAGCCCCAGGCCTACTCCCGCGGATTTAGTGCTGAAAAAAGGGTCAAATATCCTGATAATATCTTCTTCAGGGATCCCTTCCCCCGTATCCTTGATCTTCACGACAAGAAAATCCTCTTCAATCTCTGTAATTATTGCCATCTTGCCTCCGCGGGGCATAGCCTCAAGAGAATTTATCATCACGTTTGAGAATACCCGTTCGATCTGTTCCCTGTCGATATTTATTAGCGGCATTTGTGATTTAAACCTTTTACTCACTTCTATTCGTTGTGCTCCGACCTTAGTGTTTATGGAATCCAAAATGCTTTCCAAAATCTCATGGATATCATGAGGCTGGATATTGAGTTTCGGTGGCCGGGCACAGTTAAGGAGTTCGGTAATCAAAAAGTTAATCCTCTCCGTATTTCTGATAATCACCTCAATATGTTTGGCCCAGGGGCTGTCCTCGGTAAAGGCTTCCCTAAGCTGCTGTACAGACAGGGACACGTTGCCCAGCGGATTTCTTATCTCATGAGCTATACTGGCGGCTATCCTGCCGGTAAAGGCAAGCCTTTCAGAATGAACCGCCGATTCATCCTTCCGATGACTGCTTAAGCCATATGAGCCTTTATTTTTTGATGCGACCATGACATTACTCCTTATCTGTGTTCAGTGTTCAGTGTTCAGTGTTCAGTGAATAGTGGACAGTAAATAGAAAAAACAACTGATCACTGAACACTCACCACTCATCACTGTTCTATGGCCACTGCTCTCTGCCTGCTTACGATGGTGTCGAGTGTTTTATTCCATTCCTCCAGTCCTTCTCCTGAAAAGGATGTTATCTTTTTCGTGCCGTTATCTGAATAAAGGACATCCATAACCCTTTTCTTCTTCAGGAAACCACTGAGGTTTCTTGTCTCCACTGTGGAAGCGACGAGATTTTCAACCGGAATTTCAAGGACTATCTTTCTGTCAAAGTCATGCCACCAGTACAGACTTCTATCCGTGAGATATAACTGCCCTGACTTCCAGGTATTTTCTATAACGCCCTCTGATTCCGTCAGATGCCACATTTTCCCCCCGCAGAAGACCCGTTCCCCCGTTGCTAAAAACGCCTCTTCCATCTTTTCGGCAACGGGAAACGCCCGATCCGTTTCCAGAACAAGCCCTATCTCCTTCAACCTTTTTTCAATGGCCTCTTTCAACCGACCCACATTTAAAGCGCTCAGTCTTGTTATCCTGTCCCCCTCCAGGAAAAGGCACAGTTCCTCTCTCTCTTCTCCGGTGAACTTTTCTCCCGTCCGGATTGCCAGACCCCTTATATTCTCCAGAGGTGTGTTGAATAATACCTTTTCGAACCCCCCATGATAGAGAAGTAACTTTTCCCGGGTCAGGCAGATATGCCCATATCTCCAGGCTGTATATATTCCCTCGTCTGAATGGTATGCACCCAGCATTTTAAGTATAATCTCTTCCCCATAAACCTGAGAGATTTCTTTCTCGCTTCTGGATATCCCTTCCAATGCCCGTGTACGTTCATCCCAGGCCTGCATCATCCCGTATTTCAGCATGGTCTCCATACCGGCCAGGGCTGCCCGCAGGTTAACCCCTATCAGGGGAACACCGGCAACCGATACTATAAGATCGGCCTGGATCACGAGCCCCTTGTCCAGGACACGGTCTAATAAATCTACCAGGGTCGCGTGTGTGTTTCTTGTTGGTTCCATGAATTAGTGTCCAGTGATTAGTGATGCATTTGTAAAAAGTCTGTCATTCCCGCGTAGAGGCTGTGTCGTAATAGGGTAAAATGTCATTCCGAACGAATGTGAGAAATCTTAACATGTTAAATTTATTAAGCATTAAGATTTCTCGCTTTGCTCGAAATGACAAAAAAAGGAATTGTGACACAGTCTCGTAGGCGGGAATCCATAAACGGTTAAGCACTTGAAAAGACTGGATTCCCGTTTTCACGGGAATGACAAAATTGTGCATATTTCGACTTTTTACGAGTGCATCATTGTTCATTGTTACACAAATGAGTACGCCGGCCATGGACCGGTATAGCGAACTGAAAAACCTTCCAGTGTGTCAATCTTGTCCAGTTTATTTCCGAGTTTCCGGTTTTCATCGTGAGACATAAGACAAGAAAGATTCATCAGCATCTGAGTCTTTTCATCATCTGTTTTCTTTGTCTTTTCTACTTTCAGATCATCTGCAAACGGTTTTATTTCTTCATAAAATTCTTTAAAGTATTCGTCCGCCTTTTTTTCCATCTCCTTTTTCAGGATATCTGCCAGTTTCTGACGATACATATAGGCCGTGCCTTCCGGTTTTGACTTTATATCTTCATTTAATTTGCTCATTTCGGCATTTTCTTTGATAATCTTTTGGGCCATAGTTTCAGGGTTCCAAAAAATCTGCACACCGTACTCAGCTTTGCCTCTAACCTTCTCCAGTTTTGCTTTCAGTTTTTCGTAATCTTCCGTTAACCATTTTTTTACATTCTCTTCCGGGCCGGTAATCTCATCCCCTTTAATAATCGTGTCAAATCCCATGGGGAGAACGGTGCCGGTCTTTTTCCACATCGAATCAACTACATCCTGATGGGTTACGATCCATCCTTTAACAATTTCTTCATCTTCTGACCGGTACGGTTCGGCGGAGCAATTATGTACAAATGCCAAAAGGTCTTTATAAGATATGGCATATACTTCATTCCCATCTATCCCGATGCTTCCAAGGTTCGTGTTTTCACCGCCCTCGACAATGCAGTAAAGATATCTTCCCTCTGCTTGTCTGAGGTCCGGGGTCTGGGGGTCAGCATCCGGAGCCTGATGCTCGGGCCTTGATAACAAGTTTGTTTTTTGCTCATGTATACGATCTTCCACACCCGAGTGAACGTGTGTGTTCCCGGATGATGGCTCTGTTTCTTCCATAGCCGGCACGTCTTCCAGGATCTTTTTAATTTCTTCGGCAATCGACTCTCGAATTGCCGATCTGAGTTCAGGAAGAAGAGAATTTTTTACGATCTCCCTTATCATATCCTCACTTTCTGAAAGGATATCCCGTACTTCTTCTTTCACAAGTTTTCCTATAATATCTTTCATGGCGATCCTTCGGGGGGCAGTTGTCAGTGATTAGTGGTCAGTGGTCAGTGGTTTTTACTGTCCACTGTCTCCTGATTACTGTCCACTGCCCACTGATCCCTGTCTCTGTTCACTGCTTTCTCCCATTTTTCAGGATTAATCATTTTATTTAGTACATCATCCACAATATCATCCAGGCCGTCTCTTACAGATTTTACAGATTCCGTAATCCCCTGTTCTTTTTTCATTTCCTCAATGGCATTATCGAGATCCATCAATGCCCGCCCTAACCTGTCGATTTCTTCCTCCGTCAGACTTCCTCCTTCCATTCTTCTCAGGGCCTGAAGCCTGAGAGCATCCTTGATAATCTCGACGAGGGCTACGACCAACCCAAGGACTCCGTGTTTCAGATTTTTTTCATCAATATCAATCGGCATAGTTTAATTAACAGTGGTTAGTGATGAGTGGTCAGTAGTGAGTAAAACCAATGACCTTTCTGATCACTGACCACTGACCCTTAATCACTGACCACAATTTCCTTTGCTTCAGCGCCAATCCACCCGCACCATGGACAGCCGGTTGTAATGAGACCCTCAATGGGAACTCTCTTCCCGCATTGAGGACAGTTTTCTTTCGCCACCATCGCCTCTTCCCAGGCAGGCATTTGCAGATTGGTTCCCGACGGAAATTCCAGCCCGTACTTTGCCGCTGTCTCAAAGGACGCAAGGGCGGCCCTTATCTTAATGCCGAGCAGTTCAACCCCCGCCACAGATACGGAAATATCCGCGTTAATCAACAGTCCTTTATCCAGGATCCTGTCAATTACGTCTGCCAAACCGGCCCCCCCATTAGTTCGAGATGGCTCCATGCCCATTATTATTCTCCTTTTTCCCCGGCAGACGTTATCGGATTGGCTCCCGACGGAAATTCCAGTCCGTATTTTTTTGCCGTCTCAAAGGAAGAAAGGGATGCCCGTATTTTAACACCGAGCAACTCAACCCCTACCAGAGATACGGCGATATCCGCGTCAATCACCAATCCCTTATCCAGGATCCTGTCGATTACGTCGACCAAACCGACACGATCATTAGTTCGAGATGGTTCTAAGGCCATCATTATCCTCCTTTTTCTCCAGAATAATCTCTAAAAAGCCATTATTATATAATTTTCCGATTATATTTTCAGAAAGGCAGGGCAATTTGATGTTTTTGTAATAAGTTCTGTCTTTTCCGCTGGCGAATATGATCAGAACATTTTCGTTTAATTCAATCTTGATATCCTCTTCTTCATTAAGCCCCGGCAACTCGGCTATCAAGCGTATCTTTCTTTCTCCTTCAAATACATCAACAGGAAAATCGCTTTTGTCCTTACCCATTTGCCATACCCTCTATAACTGAACCCTTGTCCGGCAATGAAAGTTTTCTTTCTAAAGCTTGGTGCACTCGTAAAAAGTCGAAATATGCACAATTTTGTCATTCCCGTGAAAATGGGAATCCAGTCTTTTCAAGTGCTTAGCCTTCTCTGGATTCCCGCCTACGCGGGAATGACAGACTTTTTACGAACTTATCAAAGCATAGTCCTCCGGAGCTCTGGCCTTCTCACTACGCCCTTACCCCGGCATCTCAAGCAAGAAAGCTTGTTATGGGGGTCCCTTCCTGTTCCCCTGCAATATGTACAGCTTTCTACCGGTTCTGTAACACCCACGACTCCCTTGCCGCGACAGACGGAACAGGTCATGTTGCTTCGGGGTTTCTCTACACCCATCCCCTTACAGTAAGCACAAACAACCGCCGGCGGATTCACAGAAACCTTGCCAGTCCCCCTGCATACTGGACATATGGTTCCTTTCGGTTTTTCTCCCTTCCCTCTGCAGAAACCGCACGGATAGGTTGTATCAGTCAGCAGCTTTCCAATCATTATCCCCCCGGCCCATTTAGAGAAAGGTTTTCCCGATCTATTAACTTTTGCCGTGGACCAGATCGATTGTTCCTGCCCTGGCTTATCAAAAGACTGAACAATCTTGTGGCCATTTCGTGTAATAGGCATGGCCCCCCAGCCTGATCGTTCTTGATGTATTCTCTTAAACGGAATATGTTGATCCATCTTTCCTGTTCCTACGCCCGGTATTTTACCCAGTGCCCTTTTCCCCTTAAAAGTGATTCTAAAACGGCCACCTTTCTTCAAGTCTACACAATCCTGTCGAGCCAAGTTCATACACAGAAGTCTTGCGTATCCGCTATCTATGCCCATATTCCGGCCTACAATACGGCTCGAGATTTCTTCACCTGCTTCATGGATTATCTGTAAAGCCTTTTTCTCGTTTCCGGTCGCCATAGCTATCTCCTGTATTATTCTTCACCTTCACTCACATCAATTCGCTTGCGCATCCCTGCTCGCTTGAAATCCAGCATGTTTCCATCAGTATCCAGTCGCGTCTCATACTTGGCCAGTATATCCATGCTATCAGGAATCGAGCGTTTCTCGACAACCTCTATGACTACCAACCAACCATCGCCCTCTTTTTCTGCTCTTACGGTAGAAGAAATTTCCAAGCCGGTGAGATTAGCTAATTCAGATCGTGCCTTTTGGATTACTTTTGAGATACTTAAAGCCATGTCAACTACCTCCTTTAAATGTAAAGTATAGGGGGGATATCCTCATCGGCCCGTTCGGAGAACGGGCGCCCACTTTCGTGTTTTCCTGCATTTTTATATCTCCTCCTTCATTTTTCTAATGGATTCCAATTGTGCCATCAATTTTGTTTCTTCACTTTCATACGTTTCGTCGTCTATTTCTTCCATTTCGTATCGCATCTGAAGGTGCAATAGTTCTTCATGAATCCTGGATTCGTCAGTCATCTCCTCATATGCAGACTCCCTGAGCTTCTTCCCGAGCCACACGGTCAACTTGAGAGGGGAAAGCAATATGTCATCTAATATCAAAGCCATAATTTAGTCATTGGTCACTTGTCATTGGTTGCTTGTCATTAGTCATTAGTTGCTACCCACTGACCACTGACCACTACCCACTGTCCTCACCATTTCACTACAATTTCGACGAAGTTGCATGGCGGCACCGGGCCCACATATTTGAATTTCATCTTACCGTCACACTCTGCCGTAATTTTATCCACCATTTCGTCAAATGCCTTTTCACCATCTTTTCTAATCAAAAAGGCACTATTGGTAATCATCTGATCGCCGAAAACATCGTTTCTCTTATGCTCCACCCAGAGCCCCTTCAATAAATCGAGAACCGTTTTTTCTTCCCGCAGCTTCTTTGCTTCCAGAGTTTTTTTTACCATATCACCCAACCTGACCTGATCTCGCTGCGGCCTTACCTTCTTTGCCATGAGGCTATCCCTCAACATCCTGATATCCCTGTTTTCGTCTACGATTTCCTGGAAAACACCCTCCTTGTTGGACCATAGGGCCTTGAGTCCGAGTTCTATCTTATCTCCCATATATGTTAAAAGTTCTTTAAGCTCATCATATCTGGCCATCAATATCTTTTCTCTGATAAGATCTATTCCCTCTCCAATAGTTCCGAATCTCACCGGCAGCATGGGATAATATTTCATAGCTTCTTCCATAACATTCTGGTGGGCCATGGTGTGTGCTCTGGTAACGGAATATTTAACAACAGGAGAAGGGCTGATTATGGCCCCGATATCCCGGTAGGATACCGTATAAACCTCGTCTTTGCGGTCACCGATACCTATGGGCCCAAAGCTCTTTTCTTCGTCAGTTGCCACTATGGCGTATATGTATTGGCCTTCTTTGTCAGACACGCGATTCTCCTAGAACAGTGGACAGTGGTGAGTGGACAGTGGTCAATGATTTTTACTGTCCACTGTCCACTGTCCACTGTTCACTAATGCACTGTTCACTACATCAGCAATCAGACACTCCGTCAGTTGGTCGAATTTATCTCTGTTTTTGCCGGATATGAGCTCTTTAAAATAGTCTCTAACCTTTTGAATATTTTTCACTTCTTTTACATTGATGTCTTTTGCTATATGCTGGACTACCTCGTGAAAGGCTCCCATAAAAAGGACGCCTGTTTCTTTTTCTTTAAGGGTTCCATTGATGGTTGCCGCAACAAATTGATCTCTTTCCTCCATTATTCTATCTTTATGGATTCTATAGCCTATATAAGCCGTGGCCCTTTCCCAGAGTGATTTTGTCTGGGCAAGTTTAAGAATACGATTATATTCTTCCTTAAGGAGCTTAACATCTTCTGTTTTTCTGATCTCTCCTCCTTTTCCCATCAAATCAAGTATAATCCGGAAATTTCTGCTTCCTCTCAGGGCTCCTTCCTCTATGATCTTTTGTCCTAATTCACCATCCGCCAGCAAGCCGTCCTGATAGATTTTCAGATTTCCGGCATCCAGTTTCTTAAAATATTCCTCAATCTTATCCCAGAATATGGTCACGCTCTGTTTATGCCTCTTCCACTGCTCTTCCCCGCATATATTAGCGCTTCTTTTATCGATATCAGAAGCAATGCTTCCCATATCAGAGTCCACATGGATAACGGGAACATAGAGCAATTCTCTCATTATCTATACGCTCCCGGCTGTTCCAGTGGCTTGACAACAAGCCATTCTTTTACGTCTTTTTCCTTAAAGGAGCATTGTTCCCCATCGCAATAATCGCTGAGAAGCCGATAGGCCCTCGTTATATTCTCAAACCTCTTTTGCGCCTCCGCATCACCCGGATACTTGTCAGGATGAAATTTTTTGCTCAATTTCCAGTATGCTTCCCTGATTTCCAGGGTTGTGGATTCTTCGCCTAAATCGAACATCTCTCTGGCCTCGATTACGTCTGAAAAATCCATCTTTTTCATTTCAAACGTGCAGAAGCTGTAAGGCGGCAGGGGGCCCACTATTCTAAAGTTTAGTTCACCCTGATATTTTTCATCCATCTGATCTATCTTCGACTCAAATATTTCTTTATTGTCTTTGTTGATTAGAAAAGCGACATTCATAATCATGGAATCATCCATAACGTCGTGGGTGCGGTGGTTTTCTGATTCCTTTTTCAGGGCATCCAACATTTCGGAAGCATATTTTGCTCTTTTTCTGTTAATAGATGCTTTAACCATCTTTCCCAGGGTTATTCCTGCCTCGAGTTTCTGGTCGGGGGGCTTTGACTCTGCTTCTGCCTTAAGTTTTTTTATTTCTTCCTCTTCTCCAATTGTCTTTAAGACTGCATCCAGATTGCTCCACATGGCCACCACATCAAGCTCTATCTTATCTTCCATGGCTATGATGCCTGGTTTGATATAATCATAACCCTTCTTCAGTATCCTTTTGATTTCCTCTTCTCCTTGTACTGCGGTTCCAAATTTCATCGGGATGATATTATGATTTCTCATAATCCTTTCGATAACGGCCTGGTAAACGGCGAGGTGAAGAAGAAGTGTTTCTTTCGGCAGGGAATCAAATTGTATAGATGGGGAATTACTAACTACGGCGGCAATATCCTGATAAGGTTGTGTGTAAACTTCTCCCCCGTCAATACCGGCGTAATCAAACTTTTTCTTCTCATTTATATTGATAAATCCATAGATATAGTTTCCTTTTCCACCCATGCTTTTTCCTCCGTAATTCAGTTGTCAGGGATCAGTGGTCAGTGGTCAGAATATCCGGCGGCTATGCCGCCGTTACTCTTCACTAATCACTGTTGATGGTCTCGTAAAAAGTCATTTTGTACGTCACTCCCGCGAAAGCGGGAGTCTATAACAGATCGAATTTGCTGGATTCCCGCTTTCGCGGGAATGACAAAAGGGTAGAAATTCGACTTTTTACGAGATTGTCACTGTTCACTGACCACTAATCACTAATCACTGTCCCCTGTTCCCTGTTTTCTGTTCCCTGACGACTGATAATCCCTCCTTAAAATGACTGTCTGAAACCAGGAATTCCGAGTAATCTTCATTTCCGGATTCAATAAATTCTCTTATGGCCACCATGGCGGCCTTCCTGCATACCGATTCTATGTCCGCTCCTGTAAGGCCCTCCGAATCGCCGGCCAGGGCATCAAAATCCACATCAGAAACCAGAGGTTTCCCCTTTGTATGAACTTTGAATATTTCCAGCCTTGTCTTTTTATCGGGGACTGGAAGCTCCAGGAGAAAATCAAACCTTCCGGCTCTGAGCAGGGCAGGATCAACGATATCCAGCCTGTTCGTGGCCGCCAGAACGACAATTCCCTTGAGTTCCTCAATCCCGTCAAGCTCGGTCAGGAACTGACTGATAACGCGATCGACCACATGGGATGCCGCGTCCGATCCCCGCATTGGCGCAATACTGTCTATTTCATCAAAAAATATAATGCAGGGTGAGGCCTGCCTGGCCTTCTTGAAAACTTCTCGAACCCCTTTTTCGCTTTCCCCTACCCACTTTGAAAGGAGTTCCGGTCCCTTGACGGATATGAAATTTGTTTCCGATTCTGAAGCCACTGCCTTGGCAAGCAGGGTTTTGCCGGTTCCGGGAGAACCGTGGAGCAGTATGCCCTTCGACGGCATGGTTTTCGCGTGCTCAAATAACTTGTCGTATTTAAGCGGCCATTCGATAGTTTCCTTTAATACGGTTTTTATCTCATCAAGGCCGCCGACATCGTCCCACTTTACATCCGGAATCTCTGTAAAAACCTCTCTTATGGCAGAAGGCTCTACTTCCTTTAAGGCCTCCATGAAATCGTCCATGGTGACCTGAAGCTCCATTAGTGTATCGTAAGGAATCTCTTCCATCTCAAAATCAATGACCGGAAAGATTTTTCTCAAGGTAACCATGGCCGCTTCACGAGAAAGGGCCTGCAGATCGGCCCCTACAAAACCGTGAGTTATCTCGGATATGCGGACAAGATCAACATCTTCGGCCAGTGGCATGCCTCTCGTGTGTACATTGAGAATTTCCAGCCGGCCGTTCTTGTCAGGAATACTTATTTCTATCTCGCGGTCAAATCGCCCCGGTCTCCTCAGTGCGGGATCAAGGGCATTTGGAATATTTGTGGCTCCGATAACGATTACCTCACCCCTTGAAGCAAGGCCATCCATCAGGGCCAGGAGCTGGGCCACCACCCGCTTTTCTACCTGTTTTTCACCCCCCATTTCCTCGCGTTTGGGGGCAATAGCGTCGATCTCGTCAAGAAATATTATGCTGGGCGCATGGGACGTTGCCTGCTCAAATATCCGTCTCAGATTTGCCTCGCTTTCGCCGTAGAATTTGTGCATTATTTCCGGCCCGCTGAGATGCGTGATATGGGCATCTGTCTCATTGGCCACCGCCCGGGCAATAAGTGTCTTCCCGCATCCCGGAGGGCCGTGTAAAAGCACCCCCTTAGGAGGGTCAATCCCCAGCCTTTCAAAAACCTGGGGATATTTCAAGGGAAGCTCTATCATTTCCCGAATACGGCTTATTTGCTTGCCCAGCCCCCCGATGTCTTCGTATGAAATCCTTCCGCTTTTGACACCATCCCCTGCTTCTTTTTGGCCCTGAATATTTATTACGGTTTTGGGATGAATCAGCACCACCCCTTCCGGCGAGGTTGACACAATCTCAAAATCCTGGGTCCTTGTTCCAAAGAGCCTTGCCCTCACAGTGTCGCCCTTCATTAGGGGCAGTCCTTCAAGCAGGCTCCCTATGTAGCGGGCGTCGTGAGAACGCATCAGAGTCAAAGGTGCAACAACGATTTTTTGTGCCGGGCTAAAATCTGTCTTTTTTACTGTGACCTTCTCGTCTATGCCTGTCTTAGCGTTTTCTCTCGTGATTCCATCCAGCCGGACCAGAGCCTTGCCCCGATCTTCCATGTAGGCAGGCATGACTTTGGATACAGTTTCTCTTTTGCCGCTGATAGAAATAATGTCTCCCACTTCGACACCAAGCTTTTTAAAGTCGGCAGGATCAAAACGGATGATACCCCTGCCCACATCTTTCGACAAAGCCTCGGCAACCTTCAGAGTAATTGTTTTATTTGCTGTCATCTTTTTTTTATCCGACATGATGTTCCCTGACCCCTGTTCACTGCCTACTGCCCACTGCTCACTGATCACTGCCCACTATCTTGATTTCCAGCATTCCGTTTTTATATGACCATGTCATGTCTTCAGCCTTTGCCGGGCGGGAAAGGAGAATTTCTTTCTGATATTTCCTGTCGTTGCTTTCAGCGCTGATATTGAGGATATCCCCTTTGATTTCGATATTGATGTCCTTTTCTTCGATACCGGGCATCTCTACGATTATATTTATCCCGGTCTTTTCATCGAATACGTCCACGAGGGGTTCACGTACCTCCTCGACAACGGGACCTTTGGGAGTTTTTTTGATGTTCCCGAAGGACTGGACGGAAGGTCTGCCGTCTGCCATAGTGCGGACCCTTACACCGTAAACACCTTTCAGATCTTTAAGTCCCTTGATCTTATCCAATCCCTCAAAGCGTATCTCTCCCGTTTTGGAAAGTTCTTCACCTTTTTCAGCCAACTTGATGGCAGTATCTATCAGGTTAGTAAGGCCCTTGAAAAGACCACCAAGACCGAAATCAATGTCTATACCCTCAGATTTCTTTTCCCCATCTTTTTTATCTTTATCATCCGTCATTAGTTGCCTCCACATCCCTTATTGGGACCACTCATTAAACATCGGCCGTCCATTTTGTATTGTCCGTTGCAACAAACAACTGACAACCGACCACTGGCCCCTGATCACTGACCCCTGACCACTGTTTTCACCATTTCACCACAATATTTACGAAATTAAATGGCGGTGCCGGGCCGACATATTTGAACGTCGCCCGCTCCCCATAATCTTCCGCCAGATCCTTAACCAAAAAATCGAACTCTTTTTCCCGTGTTCTGTCTATCAGGAAAACGGCGTTTAAAAACATGCTATCCCCGAACAGATCATTTGTTCGTACATCAATAGCCGACCGTTTAAACACATTAAGTATTTTCCGTGTTTCATCGTCATTTTTTTCATCCAAAGCTTTTTTTACCGCCCTGCCGAGAGAAACTGTGGATGTACTGTCGAACTTGCCCGGCTTACCCTCAGCCTTCTTTTTGAGCTTTCTGATCTCCTGATTATCCTCTGCTATTTCACTGAAGATCCGGTTCATATCTTTCCAGATTCCGCGCAGCCCCATTTCAACCTTGTTGTCCATATCCCTCAGGAGGCCCTTGAATTCTCCATATCGTCTTCTGAGGAGTGTCCGCACTTCTTCCGCGCTCGCGGCAATGGTACAGAACCGCACAGGCAGTACCGTATAATCCTTCATGACCTCCTCAATGACCTTTTCATGGGCCATCATATTCTCCCGGTTGATAACATACTTAGTCATGGGAGAACTGCTGATGACAGCACTGATATCATTATAGCCTATGGTTGAAACGATATCTCCCCGCTCTCCGATGCCGATGGGTCCGAAATGTCGCCCTTCATTGCTTTCAACGATACAGTAAACGTATTTCCCTTCTCTGGCCATCTATCAGCCCTCCGTCTCTTCATGCACTAATAATCGATTTTCATCATATTCATAGGTTTTGGAGGCATTTGTTTTTTTTCATGCTTTCCCGTATACACAATAGCATCTTTATCTTTGCTTTCTGCTACAATAGATTTCAATATTTCAATCTCACCATCAATAACAGAGATGTCTTTTTCTATCTGCGATACTCTCCTGTTCAGATTTGCTCTTTCCTGTTCCAGACGTACCTTGTTTTTCTCCAGGATAAACATGTCTAAAAATTCGGCTCTTTTTAACCTGGGCCTGGATCTTAGTTTGGAACTGACCGCAGTATTAATATCCGAAACCGAACGTGGTTTCCCCCCCATCGATAACTCCTCCTTTCCTGATTCCGTGAATGTAAAATTCGCCTATCTTTTCCGGACATTGGCCAGCTATCTGGCACCTTGCCATTTGCGAATAACAACACACGGCAAACTTTTCGAACCCCCACATCTTGATCTCAACAAGCTGTTTCTCTTTCAGGACTGACTACCCTTAATTGACAGTCTCGTAAAAAGTCTTTTTTTGTCACCCTGAATTTACTTCAGGGTCTCTAACTTGCTGAAATGATAGATGCTGAAACAAGTTCAGCATGACAAATGACACATTTTGAGACTTTTTACGGGTGCATCTTAATTAGCAGTGCTGATCAATCAACTCCGCAATGATTTCCTTGACTCTGTCCTGATTGGTCCTGCTGCCGATGCGGCTGGTCTCAGAAGCCAGGATGTCCATACAGGTCTGTCTGAATATCTTATCATTTTTGTCGACCGAGGCCTTGCGAACCTTAAGGGTTTTTGCAATCATCAAGCACCCCCTCACGGTGGGGGCAAATTCGTAAGAATCGGAATCCCTCAGCCCCCTGACGATCTTGACAATTTTGGATGCATCACCATTGGCAATGCCCGATTTGGATTCAGTGATATTAACCTCCGTTTCTTCGTCAAAATGATCCAGATCGATGGTGATCATCCGATCACGGAGGGCGTCCTGGCTGCGGTGTACACCGGCATATTCCTCCGGGTTACTTGTAAAGATGGCCGTAAAGTCCTTGTCAACTTGCAGGTAATTGGAATCTCCCTCACGTGCCGTCGGCAGATCCAGCATCCTTTCCTGTAGCACGGATAACAGAACGTTATTGGCCTCGGGCCTGGAACGTGTAAACTCATCGTAAATAAGGGTGAACCCGTACTTGCAGGCTATGGTCAGGCGATTGTCCACCCATTTTTTCCTCATATCCTCCTCGGTCTTGAGAACCGTGTGAATGAAGTTATCTACCACCTTGCGGATTCGATAGCCGTATTCACCACCTACCAGATCCGAAGTAGAAAATTCCTCATCCCCGTGAATCATAACCACCGGCCGACCAATTTTGCCCGCCACATGCATGGCCATGGTGGTCTTGCCCGTCCCGGAAATCCCCCGAAGATGGAGAGGGAACCCGGCGGCTATATAGGCCAGAGCCCTCTCTGTAACATTCTCAACATACGGGGTTTCTACGAAATTGGGCAAGGGACTCGGCTCCAATACGGTTGTAATTTCGTCTATCGACATATAATCAATCCTCCTTTTAGAATAGTGGTCAGTGATTAGTGATCAGTTATTGGTCATTAGTCATTGGTCATGTGGCTTCGCCATCATTCAGTTGTCACTGACCCCAGACCCCAGACCACTGACCACTGTTCACCGCCTACTTTTTAGTAACAACTCCCTTGCCATTGCATTTCAGGCATGGAAGATAGTAACCTTTTACAACACCCCTCCCATTGCACCGGGGGCATGTTTGAACCGGCTCCATTATCTTCACCATGCCCTTGCCACCGCAGACAATGCAGGTCAGGCGCTGGTGGCGGTGAGTCCCGGTGCCGCTACAGCACACGCACTCAACAACCGGTTTTCGTATGGTCACTTCCCCCCGCCCCAGGCAGACCTGGCAGGCCGATAATTTGGACAGGAGTTCAAATGGATCAATTCCTTTTCCCTGACAGAAGGAACATTTCAGCGTAATCCTTCCATCTTCATAATGTCCGGCATCCATATATTTCCCCCCTTTTTGAGCTAATCCGTACCAGTAAGGTTTTCAAGCAGTGCCTTACCATAAGGTTTTATTCGGATGGAAAATATAATGTGCCTTCTTTTCTTATCTCTTCGTCGTCGAGAAGCTCCCGTATAACGGGAATCAGAGTTCGCCAGCCTTCAATGCCAAGCATGTCTGCAATCTGGGTCATCTTCAGACCTTCAGAGCTGTCTTCGAGAAGATCCAGTATCCTCCCCCCCAGGTCTTCTTCAATTTCTTCTTCCTCTGCAGCAACTTCTTCTATTGCTTCTTTCTCGACGGGTTCTTCAATAGCCTTCTCAACGGTTTTTACCGTTACTTCTGCTTCCACCTTGGCTGGTACAGCAGTAACTGTGTGCCCTCTCGCGGCCTGCATGGCAGATAAAAGGTTTTTCCATGCTTCGGCAGCTTCCCTTATCTCGGCCTGGGGTCTCTTTCTGCGTTCCTGATCTGCCTCCTTACGTTCTTCTTCTGCCGCATCCAGATCAGATTTGAACCTGGCCAGCTCGGCACGCAATGTTTGCGCCATATCGCCATGTGCCTTATCAAACTCATCGATCAGTTCCCTGGCTTTATCCTTAAGATCCATAATATAATCTTTTCTCTCTGAAATCTCGGCCTGATCATCCTTCTTGCGTTCACCCTCAGAGGCATCCAGATCAGACTTGAACCTGGCCAGCTCGGCACGCAATGTTTGCGCCATATCGCCATGTGCCTTATCAAACTCATCGATCAGTTCTCTGGCTTTATCCTTAAGATCCATAATATAATCTTTTCTCTCTGAAATCTCGGCCTGATCATCTTTCTTGCGTTCACCCTCTGCCGCATCCAGATCAGATTTGAACCTGGCCAGCTCGGCACGCAGTTCATCGGTCATCTCCTGGTGGGCACTGTCAAAATCACTCAAAAGATTTTCAACATCGACACTTCGCTGGGTGGTTTCCGACTTTCGCTGAGCCCCTTCTTCCTGGCCCACTTTCTGCCGCTCTATTTCAGCCGATTCCAGATCAGGTTTGAATCTGGCCAGCTCGACCTTCAGTTCCTTAGACATTGCGCTATGCGCTTTCGCAAATTCGCTCAATAAATCTGCTGCATCATTTCTGATATCTGCTGTTTTCTGCCTGACATCAGATATAACCCCAACCCTTTCCTCATAGCTACCGGCCATCTCGTCGGCCAATCTTCTTAAATCGTCTGCACTTGACATGTTTTATCCTCCTATAGAATTAATGTCCTAAGACATACCTGGAAAAGTTAACATGTTTATAGAAGGGTAACGCACACCTCTATATTCGCAAGGATGTCTTGAAAGTTTCTATTAGCGAACCTGAATCTTACAGATTGGCTTAAAATGTCCAATGTCTACTGATCACTGACCACTAATCACTAACCCTTGATACCTCCTGCCACTGGGTTTGAACCTTTTCTCTTGCGACTTCAAAGCCCTCCAATATGCTAACCATTTCCGCGTCCCGGTCGCTCTGCTGTACACTGAGCGATTTGAGCATAATCTTCAAATCTTTTATTTTTATATTCTCTCCCTTTAATAAAAGATTCTTAAGGGCGACTCTGATATCTTCCTGTTCGATCTGGAAGCGCTTGAGCGCCCTGATAATCTTCTTCTCACGCTCTTTCTGCCGTTTCATGATATCCTCTCTTATCGACTCGATATCATTCAAGTTTGGGCGATTTCCGTTAAGAACAATAGCTCTCAGCCGGCTGATCATTTCTTCCTCTTCCACCCGGAAACGCTTGAGGTTTTCTTCTGCTTCTTCCTCAGTCTGGCGGCGGCGCTGAGCGATACTGCTCATCATGCTGTCGAAGTCCTTTTTTCTCAGGCTTTCAGATTTCGCAAGGTTATCCCTGAGACTGGCCGTCATATCTTCGATTTCTGATTGGAAACTTCTCAATAGTTGATTGGCCTGATTCATCAAAGCGCCGACTGTCTTCACGCGCATTTCGTATGAATCGATAATGCTGTTTGCCAGTGCCCTTAAATCATTTCCAATCGTCATCTTTTCACCTCTTAATTTAAAAAACCGCAAATAAGCCGGACAATAGACTTTGGAAGGAAGTATTGTCAGGTTTACTTGCGGTTCTCCTGAGTAACTTGAAGAGATGTCAGATATGCTCGAGCCCTTAATAAATCTTCGTTATCCTTTTAGCAGAGGGGTATTTCTTACGCCCCCGCTTCCTCAAGGATATCTGTCAATCCCCCTTCAGTTTTAACAACAATTTCCTGCCTAAGCTGTGGCGGTAAGACCAATTGCCTCGGCATATTTCAGGAAGGTCTCGACACCGGCTACCGTCACTCTCGCCTCAATAGCGAGCAGTTCGATACCTACGAGAGATACCCTGACCCATGCATCGACGACAACACCCTTATCAAGGATCCTGTCCACTACTTCGACCAAACTCGAAGATGCCATAGTTTTTTCAACTGCCATATTTGTTCACCTCCTTTCGTTATGGATTTTATGAAGAATCACCCGTTAAGGTATTCCTCCTATTAAGAGCCTGCCTGCATAAACTTACAAACTCATTAATATCAAATGGCTTTTCTAAAAATGCGAAAACCCCGTCTTTTAAGAAATGTTCACGACTTCCCTCGAAGGCCGATATGGCGATAACTTCTGCAGCACATCCATTTTCCCGAAATTTGCGCATAGCGCTAAGGCCACTCATATCAGGAAGAAGATAATTGAGAACAACTAATGCCGTGTTCGGAAATTCGTTCAGTCTTTCAATGGCGTCTTCGCCTGTCATCACGGCATCTACGGAAAAACCGGCGTTTTCCAAAACATTACTCATTGACCAGATCATTTCTTCTGAATCCTCTACGATAAGAATTTCAACCTGGGTTACTCCCATTTCCACATCCTTATATAGTTCCTTTTCCCCCTATAGTTCCTTTTCCCCCAGGTGGGAGAGGATTAAGGGGGATTCTGAAAAAAACTTTCACCACCAGCTTAATCCTCCCCCATCAAAAGGGGGGGGAGGGGGAAGGACTTAACATGTCCTGCCTGGTAGAGGGGAGCTTCACTTAATACTATCTGAGAGATAATGCATGTAGTATGCCAGCGAAGTCGTCTTCCTTAACTTGCTAATTTAACTGACTGTCTCTGAAAGGATTTTTCTCCGGGAGATCTAAATAGCATTATGATTGTATGGCACCGATGCCCCAATTATGGCATGCGTGCCATAGTTTAGTGGTCAGTGGTCAGTGGTCAGTGGAGCAGTGTTCACTGTTCGCTATTGATGTATTCGTAACCAATGTCATTCCCGCGAACGCGGGAATCCAGCATTTCTGGCTACTTCGGCGCTTTTGGATTCCCGCTTCCACGGGAATGACGGCCATCTTTGCGACATTACATAGATGACAGGACACTATTCTATCTGATGGGTTTTTATCTTTCTTAGGAGGGTTTTGTAATCAATGCCCAGTTTGCGGGCTGTCTTGCTTTTGTTTCCTTTTGACTCCTTTAATGTTTTATTTATCATATTTTTTTCAATTTCACCGGTGTAGCGTTTAAGCGTTTCCTTCAAAGAACCTTTATTAACGAAAATCTGGGTGTGCAAATACGAATTCATTACCGACTGGCCTTGCGTAATATCGATATCAAACATCAAATGCTCCGGTTTTACGGAAGCATTTTCCTCGCAGAGAAGGGTTGCCTGGCGGACTATATTCCTCAATTCACGGACGTTCCCCGGCCAGTGATAGGTAATTAAATCCTTATAGGCCTCTTTAGAAAACCCTTCACAGTTTTTCTTGAGTTCTATAATGGCTTCATCTATAAATTTTTTCGCCAAGTAAGGGATATCATCTTTTCTTTCCCTGAGGGAAGGTACTTTGATGGAAAATTCATTCAATCGGTAGTATAGATCGGAGCGGAATCTGCCTTTTCCTATATCCTCTTCCAGGGATGTGTTGGTTGCTGCGACAATTCGAACATTAACAGGAATGGGTTTTTTTGCACCCAATCTCTGTATATGCCTTTCCTGCATGGCACGAAGAAGCTTTTGCTGGGCAGGATAAGAAAGATTTCCCACCTCATCTAAAAAAATTGTGCCTCCTTCAGCCAGCTCGAACTGTCCCGGCTTGTCTGCATGAGCACCCGTAAACGCCCCCTTCATATAGCCAAACAGTTCGCTTTCTATAAGGGTTTCAGGAATTGCGCCGCAGTCTACAGCGACAAAATGCCCTTCCTTTACCTTACTCAAATCGTGAATGGCCCGGGCCACGAGTTCCTTGCCTGTACCACTTTCTCCTTCTATCAAAACAGTATACGGGGAGGGAGCCACCTTTTCCACCAGATCGACCATTTTGTTGACCTGGCTGCTATTTCCCATCAGTTCATGAAGGAATACTCGCTTTTTCAGGACTTTTTTTAAATGTTCGACTTCTTTTACAAGCTCTTCTTTCTCCAGTGCCCGTTTGATTGTAAAGATGAGAACATTGTTATCGATTGGTTTTGTGATATAGTCATATACACCCATTTTCATAGCCTTAACGGCGGACTTTACATCTGCATGGGCTGTGATCATGATGATGGGGATTTCCGGAAGACTTTTTTTAATTTTGGACGCAACCTGCAACCCTGTTTCTCCAGGCATTCGATGATCTAATAAGATAAGGTCTGGGGTGGTTTTTTTTAAGATTTTCAGGGTTTCTTTTCCGTCTTTCGCTTCGAGCACGCCATATCCGTATGCCGTCAGGATATTGTTTATTACCCACCGGAAATCCTGATCGTCATCGACCACAAGGATGTTTGTCCCGGATGGAGTGTGGGCTCTTTGGGTCATTCTTCCTCCTTTTTACTCTAGCCTATAGGCAGTCTTACGGACATTTTCGTTCCCCGCCCTTTTTCACTTCCGGCGGAGATGCTCCCCCCGTGTTGTTTTACTATGGTATGGGAAATACTCAGTCCCAAACCGGTGCCGCTATCTTTGGTGGTAAAGAAAGGTTCAAATATTTTCTGACGGTATTCTTCCGGAATACCGGGACCGTCATCAATAACGTTCACCTCTATTAGGTCCCTTGATTCAAGAACCCGTGTCCGGACAGTGATTGTACCATTGGCCGAGACAGCCTGGATCGCGTTCATGAACAGATTGAGAAAAACCTGCCCGAGCTTTTCCTCATCACCTGTTATTTCCGGCAGTTTTTCCCCCAGATAGGTTTTAACATTAACCTGGAAGGAATGTGCTTCAAGGTTGGCCATATGCAACATCCTGGTTACTACTTCATTGATGTTCAAGGGTTTACGGACCATTTCAGAAGGTTTGGCAAATTCCAGCAGATCCTTTATGAGGTCACTTGCCCTCTGGCTGTTTCGGTAAATCATCTGAAAATTCTCTTTAACCTTGTGCGGAAGTTCCGTAGTATCCAGGCAGAATTGGGCACATGAACTGATGACGGCAAGTGGATTCCTCAACTCATGTGACAGTCCTGCAGAGAGCTGTCCCAGAGAGGAGAGCTTATCGGACTGTGCAAGGGCACTTTGCATTTTGACCTTCTCGGAGATGTCTACAAATGAGCCCATTATGCAAACGGGCTTGCCGGATTCGTTTTTAACCGTACTTGCTGAAAGATGTACGTCAAACAGTGAACCGTTTTCCCTCAGGGCAATCAGTTCGCCGATCCAGCCTTCGTTGCGCCGTAATGAATTTAGCATTTTTTGGGCTTCCTCTTCCTTATGCCAGAATTTTAAGTAAGGCTTTCCTAAGATATCTTCTTTGCTGTCATACCCCCACATTTTACGGAAAGAAGGATTTACATAGGTAATGTTTCCATTAAGGTTTAAAAAGGCAATGGCATTGATGGATGAAGTAATAGCGTCGTTTCTTATTTTCAGATCTTCTATCATCTGTTTGTGATCGGTAATATCACCGAGTGTTAATACTACTCCGCTTATCTCACCGGATTTCTCCAGGATAGGAGCTCCGTTAACTGAAAGAAATACTCGCTTTCCATCAGGTTGCTGGAAGGCATAATGCATGCCATAAATCGTCTCGCCGACAGCCATTACCCGCATAAATGGCAATTGTTCATCGGGCACCGGTTCACTGCCGGCATCAGTAAAACGAATTTCCGGAGCATTATAGGAAAGTTGAGTAAGTTTGTTCTTTGATAGGCCCAGCATTTCTTCGGCACGATTGCTGACAAAAACGATGTACCCCTTGGTATTCATCATCATTATCCCTGCCGGGCTGGCCTTCATAATACGATCAATTATGTGGCGTTCATGGAGCAACTGTTCCTCCGCCCGCTTGCGATCCGTGATGTCCTGTCCAATGGATTGATATTCAATAAGATTACCCTGTGTATCAAACAGCGCACGGTCAGTCCACTGCTGCCAGCGAAGTTCACCGCTATCCACAACTATCTGATGCTCATATGTTCTAATGGGATTTTGCATGGTCAGGGACATAAAGTGTTTTTTCGTTTTTTCATGGTCTTCCTTCGAAATAAATTGCAAGAAGTTTTGGTTGATCAGGTCTTCTTTGTTTTTGTTAAAGTAGCGGCAGTATGTGTCATTGACGAACGTCAATGTTCCGTCAGGAAGAAACCTGCAAATCATGGCAGGCATATCTTCTACCACAGTCCGATATCTTTCCTCGCTCTCCTGTAGCTTTTTCTCTGCTTTCTTTTTCGCCTCGTCGAGGCGATACCGCTGGAGTGCCCGTTCGATTACAGAGGAAAGCAGGTCGGAATACCCTTCCACGTCTTTAACCATATAATCGTAGGCACCCAGTTTCATTGCCTCTACGGCGATCTGCTCACTACCACCACCGGTAACCATAATTGTCGGGGGAAGCGGACCACGTGAGGCAAGGATGCGAATCACCTCAAGTCCATCGTAGACTGGCATTATCTGATCCACAACCAATACGTTGTAGGAACCAGTCTCGTACATGGCAAGACCCTCTTCGCCATCATATGCAACGTCTACAACATAACCATTACCCTCAAGTTTCTTCTGAAGGAAATGAGCCAGGCTGGCATTATCTTCCATTAACAGGATGTGTGCAGGTTTTGATCCGGGCATAATACTCTCCCTTGCTCAGATACTTTTACAACCGACAGGAACAACCCCGGACTGCGGATTGTATCTAAGAATTTCATATCCTACTGGTTTCACAATATAAGTATTATATCGCTACTGTCCCAACGTTGCAATTTTAAAATACTGTAACATTTTAAAAAGATATAATATTGCTAATCGATATCAATTGTACAGGAGAACGCGTATCACGGTACAATGGGTACTGTCAAGCTTGGGGTTGGAATCAGTAAGTATCTAAATTAACTTTTCCCGTTGCCAAATCAATTTGAAGTGCTATAGTAATTTGCAGTCTCTTTCTTGCCTGTTCTCGTTGTAAAATACAATCTCAGAAAGAGATTGTGATTCGTTCAATTTCTTATAAGGTCAAAATATGTTAAAAGCGGTTATGACATTGTATAGACATAGATCTCTCTGTTTAGTCACGCTTTTCCTCTTTTTCCCCATCTTCCTAAGCGGTTGCGCTATCGTCAATGTTCCCCTTTTCCCCTCCGAACAGGCACTTCAGGAACGTGTCGTTGAGGGAAAAGGAAACAACAAAATCCTTCTCATGGATATTTCCGGCTTCATTTCCGAGGAAGAACGCAATACCTCAGTTGGACTCCGTGAAGGAATATCTGTCGTCTCTGAGGTAAAGGAGGCATTAAAAAAGGCGGAATCGGATGATGCGATCCGTGGTCTTATTCTCCGAATCAATTCTCCCGGCGGCACTGTCACCGCCAGTGATATCATTCATCATGAGTTGAAGTTGTTCAAGGAAAAAACCGGTGCGAGAATAACTGCCTGCCTAATGGATGTCGGTGCATCGGGGGGATATTATGTGGCTACTGCTGCAGATGAAATAATTGCCCATCCTACAACGATTACAGGAAGTATCGGTGTTATTACATTACGGTTCAATGTGGAGGGCCTTCTCTCACGCATAGGGATTAAAGAAGAAACCGTCAAATCCGGCGACAAGAAGGACATCTGGTCACCATTCAGGCCAAGTACACCGGAGGAACGGAAAATCATGCAGACAATCATCGACAGCCTCCACCAAAGGTTTATAGGTATCGTTACGGACGGACGAAAATCCCTGACAAGGAAAGATGTAGAAAAGCTGGCAGACGGCCGGATATACACCTCAGATCAAGCATTGGAAGCGGGTCTGATCGACCGGGTGGGTTACCTGGATGATGCAGTAAAGCGAATAAAACAATTAGCAGGCATCGAAAACGCATCCGTAATCACCTATTACAGGCCTGGAAGCTATAAGGGAAGCGTCTATTCTGCGCTTCCAAAAGCCCCCCCGAACATTATCAATCTGATTTCCATCAACGGACAAGGCCTGATAACTCCACCGGGAGTCCACTTTATGTATCTGTGGGTCCCATGATATACACTCCCGCCTGACACGTAAAGTGTTCCAATTTCGTGTCAACCTGCATTTTCCGCGGTAGTTGCGCACTTAAAAAGAAAATAACTTGATTTTAACAACCTATCTCTTTATCATTCACTGAGAGTGATATTAAGGACATTTGTGCTCCGGACTACGAACAGGGAGATGCTCCCAGAGGTCAAGTTGAAACCAGATAACGTTAATGCACTCGTAAAAAGTCAGTTTTTGTCACCCTGAACAATACCACAAATGTCACCCTGAACTTGTTTCAGGGTCTCCTGAGATTCTGAAATAAATTCAGAATGACAAGAGAGTGATGCTGAAGTTGATGCTGAAACAAGTGAGATCCTGAACCAATTTCAGGATGACAAACGGTGCAGTTTATGCCTTTTTAAGAATGCATCAAATCCAAATAAATTTTTCCGGTTAGTCCGGGTCAAGGAGGTATTACAATGGATTGGGGAATGGAAAATCGTATGTCACGGCTCATTCAGTCAGATGGTCACTGCTTCTTCTTGCCGATAGATCACGGCTATTTTCAAGGTCCTACCACCTGCCTGGAAAAGCCCGGGGAAACCATCAAACCGCTTCTCCCCTATTGTGATGCCCTTTTTGTTACCAGGGGCGTACTCCGTTCATCGATCGACCCGAAAAACACAAAGCCCATTATTCTCAGGGTATCCGGCGGTACCAGTGTGATCGGTGAAGATCTGGCAAATGAGGGTATTACCACATCAATTGAGGAAATTATTCGCCTCAATGCCGCCGCTGTCGGTATGTCGATCTTTGTGGGAAGTAAATATGAACATGAATCGCTGACAAACCTTTCAAAGCTTGTCAATCAATGTGAAGATTACGGCATCCCGGTAATGGCGGTTACCGCTGTCGGCAAAGAATTGGAAAAACGGGACGCCAGATACCTTGCCCTATGCTGCCGCATCGCTGCGGAACTCGGCGCACGGGTAGTAAAAACCTACTGGTGTGAAGATTTTGACAAAATCACCAATAGCTGTCCCGTCCCCGTGGTCATGGCGGGTGGGCCCAAATGCGAAACGGAACTTGAAGTTCTGGAATTTGTTCATGACGGAATGCAAAAAGGCGCCATCGGTATCAACCTCGGGAGAAACGTCTGGCAAAACCCCAATCCTGTTGCCGTAAGCAGGGCTTTACGGGCCATCATCCACGAAAATTATACCGCTAAAGAGGCCTGGGATCTGTTCAACACTATCGTGCAGGAACAGAAGTGAAAAATCCTCTTCCCCGCTTTAAGAAAACTGATTCCGTGTAAAAAGGTAACGTGCCATGCGTGTAGCAATGTATTACAATAACAGTGACGTTCGTTTGGAAGAGCTGTCGACACCTGAGATCGGACCCGGTGAGCTACTGGTAAAGGTGATAGCCAGCGGTATCTGCGGCAGCGATGTGATGGAATGGTATCGTACCAAAAAGGCCCCTCTGGTCTTGGGCCACGAAATCGCCGGAAAAATTGTTGAAGTGGGAGAGGGTGTCAAACGTTACAACGTCGGCGACAGGGTATTCGTCTCTCACCACATCCCATGTAACACCTGTCACTACTGCCTGAGAGGTCACCACACGGCATGCGAAACTTTACACACGACAAACTACGACCCCGGCGGCTTTGCCGAGTTCATACGTGTTCCCCAACTCAACGTAGACCGCGGCGTGTTTTTACTGCCTGAAGAGCTCACCTTCGAAGACGGTGTTTTTATTGAACCACTGGCCTGCGTTATCCGCGGACAAAGGATTGCAAATCTCCAGCCGGGACAATCCGTACTTATCCTCGGCAGTGGAATCTCCGGACTTCTGCACCTGTTGCTCGCCCGTACTCTGGGTGCAGGACGGATAATTATGACAGACATTAATGAATATCGCCTGCAGACTGCGCAAGAGTTCGGTGCAGATGCTGTAATTAACGCCCGCGATGATATTCCTTCCCGCACACACCAGATTAATAACAATAAACTTGCCGACCTTGTAATAGTGTGTACAGGAGCTCCGGCCGCTTTCACTCAGGCATTGCAGTCCGTCGATCGAGGAGGCATTGTCCTATGCTTCGCAACAACCGAACCGGGCATTGATCTCCCCGTGCCAATTAATGAGTTCTGGCGCAATGAGATAAAATTGATCCCCTCATACGGTAACAGCCCACTGGATGCGATGGAAGCAATTGAACTGATTCGAGCAGGACGTGTACCCGTTCAAAAAATGATCACACATCGGTTGAGTCTGGAAGAAACAGGACGGGGTTTTCAGCTCGTTGCCGAGGCGAAGGAGTGTATCAAAGTAATCATCGAACCACATAAATAATTAACCGTGGAGATAATTGATTTTGAAAGTCTTTTTAAATCCCAGCCCCTCGAAAGTTTCACCTTTCTCTCCCTCTGAATTGGAGAAAGTTCTATCTTTCCACAGAACCCTGCCAAACTATACGCCAACACCCCTCGTACCATTGAACAGGGTTGCTGATAGACTCGGAGTGGAGCATTTATTTATAAAGGATGAAGGAAAGCGCTTCGGCCTGAAGGCATTCAAGGCGCTCGGTGCCTCACATGCTGTTTTCCGTATCCTCCATGAACGGAGTGGTGGCATTCTAAGGCCTGAAGACTTTCTTGCGGAAAAAGGCCGCCGGCTGGCAGATGGAATCACCTTTTCCTGTGCAACAGACGGCAATCATGGCAGAGCAGTAGCGTGGATCGCACAGCTCCTTGGAAAACCTGCGGTTATTTTCGTACCACGTGGAACCGTACATGCCAGGATAGAGGCAATCGAGTCGGAGGGAGCAGAAGTTGTAGTAGTAAACGACAGTTACGACGATGCCGTCAGGCGTGCTGCTGAAGAAGCAAAAAGAGAAAACCGTCTGATCATAGCTGACACCGGATATGCGGACTATATGGAAATACCAATCTATATCCAGCAGGGATACCTGACGCTTTTCCGAGAAACAACTATTCAACTCGAGGAGCTGGGCGAGAAACCGCCGGATATCGTCTTTATCCAGGTGGGCGTTGGGGCTTTCGCTTTCGCGGCTGCCCGCTATTTCCATGATCCGACGGCTTTCCCCCGTCTGATCTCCGTCGAGCCAACAGCAGCGGATTGTTGTCTACGTTCCGTAGAAATAGGAAATGGCAGGCCCCACTCTTTTGTATCGACGGAAAATACAATTATGGCGGGGTTAAACTGCGGAACACCGTCCCTTACCGCATGGCCCGCGGTGCGTGATCGATTCGACGCATTCGTTGCCGTAGAAGATAACTACGCCAGAGAGGCTATGATTCTCCTGGCTGAGGAGGGGGTAGTCTCGGGGGAATCCGGTGCCGCAGGCCTGGCAGCCTTAATCGCCCTGCATGCCGAAAAACCGGATTTCATAGAAAAGGAACTTCACATAAGGAATGGGGCACGCATACTTTTAATAAATACCGAAGCAGACACCGATCCGATTGGATATCATCGAATTGTTGGAAAGACAGCCACAGAAGTTGAGCGTATCACTCCGGGTAATCAATCAGTATCTTCCGAAAAATAACACTCTTCACAAATTAAATTACCCAAATCGTCGTGTTTTTCCAGTATTATATGGGGATGTAATAATGGAAGTTCTTTTCCACATCTACTACATCTTATTTCCAATCCCCAGTTTCCTGAAATGCCCCGGGTTTTATCATTGTCTTGATCCTTCACGATATATTCTCCCTTTATCCAATCCTGAATCAATCCGACCGCGAACTTATAATATGTCAAGAATATTGTCAATAAATTGTCTGGGGGGGGTCAGGACCCCGATTACGGACTTTGTATGAAATTACTTCTTTCGAGCCATTTTAATGGCATTGAAGTAGCGTTTTTCAAGTTGCGGGTATATGGCCATGGTCGATTCGAGGGCAGCTTTGTAATGCTCGTGGCTTGAGAATTTTGCATACATATAAATTGCCAGGTCGTTCAGGTTATTAAAAGAGATGTCGCTGGTGCTTTTTATGTAATCCAAGCCGCCGCAGGCCTTAATGGCCATTGAACGCCCTATAGCATCACCGACCAATCTACCCAAATCTCCACCGGCAATGCTTCCTGTTGCCCTCGCTCCCGCATAGGTACCGACGAGTTTGCCACTCGCTGCCCCCATTTTTGCATTTATGGCCATATCTACCCATTCCGCCAGAACACCATCCTGGGTATAAGGGCACATGTAGAGTCCTGTATTATCCAGCTTAGGTATGGGAGCAATTATTTCATCAGGTCTGGGCAAAGAAGCGGCACAGCCGGATATAATTAAAAAGACAAAGATCGCACAAAATTTTAACGGCAGGAAATTCTTAAAGGAGTCAACATTCATAATGTCAAAGGACCTCTATTTTAGTACTTGTTGTGGAAACAATGTAAGACTATGGGACCCGAATTATTTTTAGTGTAAGATTATAGAAAATTATTTTTTATGTCAAGTTTAAGTCTTTCAGAAGATAGCTGTTTGTTCTCACTTTTGTACCGGTATTTATTGTCTTGACCAGCCTGTCTCCCGAATGATAAATTTCGAAAAATACCTATTAGGGAGGAATACGATGAAAATTAAAAAAATACTCAATATATTATTTGGCTTGCTGATTATTTCACTTCTTGTTTCCTGCAGTATAAAAATGTCTGAAAAAGGCAACATATATTCTGCTGTACCCGGGTGCAAAAAAATACAAATGAGTGAGTATAAAATTAATATTCTGGATAAAAGGCAGTATATCGATGATCGTGAGTTGAAAATTCCATTGGCGTCTCTCGAGGGAATGATGGATCGCATAAGTCCCAAAATAGATATTGATCTGGAGAATCTTTTCAGGAATATCCTGGAGCAGTTCAGAATTCAGGGCGACAGAAGCTTGATGTTCAATGTTGAAATTCTGGATATCGTTGAAGAGTTTTCAGCCGATAGGTATTCTGAAACGGAATATGTTTCCACGAAGTTAAAGATAACCGTAAAGAATAAATTGACCGGAGAAACAATTACTGCCGCCGATGGGGAGGGCTGGGGGAGCAGGAAATCCACGTGTGCGAAAGCTGCTACAATTGAAAAAATGCTCCATGATTCAATTAAAATCGCATTCATTGATGCTTTAAATAAATTGAATCTGTAAGGGGTCATGAATCTCTAAGGGGTCAGATACTGTGATAGCCATCTTTTATAGTGATTGTGCCGGATTCTTAATGGAAGGAACTGTTATGACTTATCGAAGATGTGCCCCGATAAGATAAATAAAGATCGGGTCGCCATGGAGGGATGAGTCGGGAAAAAGAACCTCCAGGGGTTTCCAGCCAGGAAGAGGAAAATTGCATGAGGCAACACGGGTCCCTGGACAAAGCTCTTTATCCAGTTTTTTAGCCAGACGCTCCATTACATC
>Ga0268276_1000548_pt1 | contig 43873 bp, 39 predicted proteins | sample saktaG_4_FD_190145 | JGI IMG/M metagenome (GOLD analysis project Ga0268276, IMG submission 190145) | Saline water microbial communities from Sakinaw Lake, British Columbia, Canada - sak_2010_1_5_45m | ecosystem: Environmental > Aquatic > Non-marine Saline and Alkaline > Saline ...
GGTATTAATGTGGAACGCATCAGGTTTCTTGCTGTGTTAGGATCAAGCGCATTAGATGGCTTAGCTGGCGCTTTTTATTCAATTGGATTTTTAGGGCTTTATACTAATAATATTATTGGGGGAAGGGGATGGATTGCTTTTGCAATCTGCTTTTTAGGAAATTGGAACCCATTGGGAATATTAATAGGATCTTTAATATTTGGATTAGCTGAGGGATTATCAGTAGTTTTGTTAACCTCTAATTTTAAATTGATTCCAAATGAATTTTTAATAGCGCTCCCCTATATTTTAACTATCGTAGCTGCTATTTCGAGGAGACAATTCAATGTTCCCGCTTTTTTAGGAAAACCCTACATTAAGGAACGTTCTTGATTAATTTTCAAGTAATATGAGGGTGAGTTTTTTAAATTAACGAAATTAGTTACTTATCGATTCTTGCCTTGACAAGGCTAATGGTAAATATATAAATATAATAGCAAATTTGTGAAGTTTGGTAAATTAAAAATGTAATAATGCTTATGATATAATAAAAAGGTGATCATATGTATATGATAAAAAACGCAAAGATTATTGAAAATAAAGAATTAAAAGAAGTAACAATATTAATAGAAGCTGGAAAAATAAAACAAATTGTTTCCGGAAACAATATCCCAACGTCTGTAGAAAAAGCAATTGATGCAAAGGAACACGTAGTATTTCCCGGTTTTATTGACCCTCATGTCCATTTTAATGACCCCGGGTTTACCGAGAGAGAAGATTTCGAAACCGGGACCAGGAGTGCGGCGGCTGGTGGGATTACTACAGTTATTGATATGCCCTGCACTTCCATTCCTCCGGTTACTAATGGTCCAAACTTTGATTACAAATTAAATATAGTAAAACCAAAAGCTTATGTAGATTTTGCTTTCTGGGGAGGGGTAACTCCCGAGCAGGTTGAATCGGGGGAATATAAAAAAAGTTTGAAAGAATTAAAAGATAGAGGTATTGTTGGGGTAAAATTTTACACCATTTCCGGGATGGAACTCTATCCCAGGATGTCTGTCCCCAATATGGATAAAGCCTTCAGATTAATGAAAGAATTAAACCTGGTGTGTGCAATACATGCTGAAGATTATTATCTGGTGGATTATTATTCTCATCTTATGCAGGAGATGAGGAGAGAAGATCCCGAGAGTTGGTCTGAGGGAAGGACATATGAGGCAGAGCCAGAGGCAATATGGTCTGTAGTGGGAATTACTGAAAAAGTTGGGAATAAACTTCATATTGTTCACCTTTCTACCAAAGAAGGGTTAAATGTTATTCGATGGGCGAAAACTCAAGGGTTAAATGTGAGCACTGAAACCTGTCCGCAATATTTGGTTTTTACCACGGAAGATTTTAAAAAGATGGGTTCAATATTAAAAATTGCTCCACCTTTACGCAAAGAAGAGGATAGGGAAGAACTTTGGAGAGGGTTGAAAGATGGTTCAATCGATTTTATTTGCACCGATCATGCAGCAGGGAAATATCCGGAGGGAAAATCATTTCCTAATATCTGGAAAAATTATGCAGGTATTCCTGGTACACAGTTAGCTGTTCCAATGATGCTTCATTACGGATATCACAAAGAAAGGCTAACCTTGGGTGAGATTCAGAAACTGATGTCAGAAAATACAGCCAAAAGATACGGACTTTATCCTCAAAAAGGAATAATAAAAGTTAGGAGTGATGCAGATTTCACCATTGTAGATTTAGACAAGGAATGGGTGGTAGAACCATCAAAATTAGAAAGCAAAGGTAAATATTCTCCGCTTACCGGAAAAAAATTAAAAGGGCAGATTTATATGACTATTGTTCGCGGGGAAGTTGTATACAAAGAGAACAAAGGAGTTGTTGGAACTAAAGGATACGGAAAACTAATAAAGAATAGAATTAAATAGAGTTTTTTGTTCTTTAGTTGCAATTTAGTTTAAGTGTAAATAAAATAAAAAAAAAGAAATAAAAATACTAAGAAACTATTTAAGTTTTGTTAAAAAAAATATAATTTAAAGGAGAAAAAAAATGTTAACAAAATCACTAAAAGGTAAAGATTTTATCAGTTTGATGGATTATTCCAGAGAGGAATTAGAAACTATTCTTGAGGTAGCTATGGACCTAAAAAGAAAATTAGCATTGGGAGAACCACATGAATATCTAAAGAATAAAACTTTAGGAATGATTTTTGCTAATCCTTCTACTCGAACAAGAACTTCATTTGAAGCAGCAATGACCCAATTAGGTGGACATGCTCAATTTCACACCCCTGAGGTAATGCAAATTGCCCATCACGAAACCTGGATTGATACAGCCAAGGTATTGGACAGGTATATTGATGGGATAATGATTCGCATGTATGGAATAGGTAAGTATGGATCAGCCAGGGAAATATTAGATGTTATGGCTGAGAGTGCAGAAATTCCTATTTTTAACGCCCTTGACGATAAGGAACATCCTTGTCAGATTATTGCAGATATTATGACGTTGATGGAGAAACTTGGTCCGAATTGGAAAGAGAAAAAGATTGTAATGAGCTGGGCTTATTCAGGAAGAGTAAAATCCCCTGGAGTTCCCCAAACCATGGCTCTTGCTGCATCTCTTTTGGGAATGAATTTAACGCTTGCTTACCCGGAAAAGTACGATGTCGACCCTGAATATATGGCTTTTGCCCATAAAGCAGCAGAAAAGAGCGGAGCAAAGATTGAGGTAGTGCATGATGTATATGAAGCTTCAAAAGGAGCAGATGTTATTTATGCCAAGAGCTGGGGAAGCTTTTTAATGAACAATGAAGAGGATACAGAATACAGAAAACAATTTAAAGAAGATTGGAAAATTTCCAAAAAGCATTTTGATATAGCTAATAAAAAAGCAATCTTTATGCACTGCTTACCAGCCGATAGAAATAATGAAGTAACAGATGAAATAATTGATGGACCTATGTCAGTGGTATACGATGAAGCAGAGAATAGACTTCATACCGAAAAGGCAATTCTTGTCTTATCGATGAAATAACATTTAGGAGGTAAAAAATGGCAGAATTATATAAGAAACATTTAATTACTACCCAGGATTGGGAAAAGGAAGGGCTTGATAAAATACTCGTGGTTGCCAAAGATATGAAAAAACACCGCTATGAAAAGCCTTACACCGAGGTTCTTAGAGATAAAACATTTCTGATGTTCTTCTACAATCCTTCAGTCAGGACCAGACAATCATTTGAAGCAGCTGCCACGGAGTTAGGTGGACATGCTCAATTCCTTGAACCTAAATCTATGAGATTAAAAGAGAAGGGGAAAGCAGGAGAAACAGTTGAGGATGCCGCAAAAGTTATGAGCAGGTATGCTGTAGGGTTAGGAATCAGAATATTGGAAGATGCGATTGATGAGTATGGACAGGGAGAAGAACTGCTTAGAGAATATGCTAAATATTCATCCATCCCTATTGTTTCTATGGCTCACGATAAATATCATCCCTGTCAGGGACTGGCGGATTTGATGGGACTTCAGGAACATATAGGTGAAGTAAAAGGTAAAAAAATAACTATGATGTGGGGTTATTCTTCAATGGTGCGTTCCTGGAGTTCTGTGCAGGAAGATATCTTGCTTCTTCCCAGGTATGGTATGGACTTTACTCTGGCTTATCCTGAGGGGTTTGACCTTGATCCAAAAGTAATTGCCCGGGCTAAAAAGAATGCTGAAGCCACGGGAGCAAAATTTGAGATTACCCATGATAGGTTTGAAGCGGTAAAAGGAGCACAGGTCGTATATGCCCGACAATGGATGAGTCCAAAAAGATATAGTATAGGAAAAGAAGAGGATAAGAAATTGGCTTTAAAATATCAGGACTGGAGATTTACTAAAGAACTTAATTTATTTACCGATAATGCTTATTATATTCATCCTATGCCTATAGACCGGGGAAATGAAGTAGACGATGAAGTGGCCAGTGGTCCGCGCTCCATTATTTACGATATAGCCGAAAATAGATTGCACGTTCAAAAAGCCATTATGGCATTGACTATGGCAAAAGGATGGAGATAAAATGACTAAATTAGCAGTATTGGCTATCGGAGGAAACTCCCTTATTAAAGATAAGCAGCATGAAAAAGTGGAAGACCAGTATGATGCGGTATGTGAAACAGCCAAACACATTGCCGGAATGATCGAACAGGGCTATGATGTGGTAGTTACCCATGGTAATGGTCCTCAGGTAGGGTTTATTTTAAGACGTTCGGAAATTGCGCATGAAGTAGGAGGGATGCATAGGGTACCTTTGGTTAATTGTGGAGCAGATACCCAGGGGGCCATTGGATATCAGATTCAGCAAGCACTCTACAACGAATTTAAAAAAAGAGGCATTAGAAAGAATACAACTACGGTAGTAACTCAGGTAGTGGTAGATAAGAGTGATTCTGCATTCCAAAACCCAGCAAAACCAATAGGAACATTTTATACCAAAGAACGGGCAGAAGAACTGCAAAAAGAACACCCTGACTGGGTGATTATTGATGATGTAGGAAGAGGATACAGAAGAGTCGTGCCTTCTCCTATGCCCGTAGAAATTGTAGAACAGGATGCCATTGAGATGTTGGTAAAAAATGGCTTTAGTGTGGTTGGTGTTGGCGGAGGCGGAATTCCAGTACTCCGCAATGAGGATGGCACATTGGAAGGCGTAGATGCGGTTATCGACAAAGATAATGCCTCAAGTCTGCTGGCTATAAATATTAATGCAGATATCTTTGTTATTTCCACAGCAGTAGAGAAAGTGTGTTTAAATTTCAATCAACCAAATCAAATGACCTTAGACAAACTAACTGTAGCAGAGGCTAAAAAATATATCGAGGAAGGTCATTTCGCCAAAGGAAGTATGCTTCCCAAAATTCAAGCGATTGTAAGATTTCTGGAAGCAGGAGGAAAAGAGGCAATTGTAACTAATCCGGAATCGTTAGAAAAAGCGCTAAAAGGTGAGACTGGAACTCATATCTATTCTTAGGAGAGATTATTGCTAAAAATTCATAATTTCTTAAGGAGGTGGTAGTCTAAAGAAAAAGATAAATAAGGTTTAAAGTAGAAAAAATAAATAAAAAAGGAGAGAAATATGAAAAAGTTAGAAGTACTTGTAGCAATACTTATGTTAGTTATGTTAGTCGGTATCTTTGTAGGTGTAGGACAAGCGGAAGAAAAGATTAAAGTAGCTTTTATTTATGTAGGACCTCATAATGATGGCGGGTGGTCACAATCTCATGATGAAGGTAGAATCTATTTAGAAGAAAAACTTCCTTATGTAGAAACAGCTTACTCTGAGGTTGTTCCGGAGGGAGCTCCCTGTGAAAAAGTTCTTAGAGACTACTGTAACCAGGGTTACAAAGTAATCTTTACCACCAGTTTTGGATTTATGGATCCTACTTTAAATGTAGCCAAAGATTACCCTGATGTAATATTTTTACATTGTTCTGGATACAAAACCAATGAAAATATGGGAAGTTACTTTGGCAGAATGTATCAACCGGACTATTTAGCTGGATTGGTTGCCGGAATGATGACCAAATCTAATTATATCGGTTTTGTTGCTCCTTTCCCTATTCCCGAAGTGGTAAGAGAGATAGATGCATTTGCTATTGGGATGAGAGAGGTTAATCCTGATGCAGAGGTTCATGTAATCTGGTTAAATTCTTGGGTAGATCCGGTTCAGGAAGCTAATGCTTCTCAAACCTTTTTAGCTAATGGTGCTGATATTATTGCCAGTGGCATGGATACACCGGCTTCCTTAATAGAAGCTGAAAAAGTTGGAAAATATGGCATAGGTTACGATAAAGATATGGCTCCCGCAGTTCCTAAGGCATGTTTAACCTCTCGTATTTGGCATTGGGGCTTATATTATGTACAAGTTCTCGAAGCAGTTCATAATGGCACCTGGAAAGCGGGTGAATATTGGGGAGGTATGGAAACCGGTCTTGTTGAGCTTGCCCCCTACGGACCGATGGTACCTCAGGGTGTCCGAGATTATACAGACAAGAGAAAACAGGAAATAATAGAAGGAAAATTTGAGTGCTTTACCGGACCACTTTATGATCAAGATGGAAAATTGGCAGTGAAAGAAGGAGAAGAAATTCCCGATGCCGATAAATTAAGCTTGCAATGGTTTGTTGAGGGAGTTATCGGAACTATACCTAAATAATTGATAAAACCCCGGGTAGTAGTTTGCTCTATTCCCGGGGTAATTTTTTATTTTAAATTTCTGAGGAAATAAATGGATGCAATAGTCCTTCAAGCAAAAAATATTAGCAAGCATTTTCCCGGTGTTCTGGCCAATGATCATATAAATTTTGATTTAAGAAAAGGTGAGATTCACACTCTTCTTGGTGAAAATGGTGCCGGAAAAACTACTTTAATGAATATTCTGGATGGTATCTACTATCCCGATGAGGGAGAAATTTACCTGAATGGTAAAAGAGTAGATATTCGCTCTCCCTTTGAAGCAACTAAAAATGGTATCGGAATGATTCATCAGCATTTTATGTTAGTAGATACTCTTTCTGTCCTGGAAAATGTGGTATTGGGTCTTGAATCTCAGGGATTTTACCTTGATAAAAAAAATATTTCTGAAAAAATTGCGAAGATATCTAAAAAATATAATCTGGATATCAACCCCTATGCTAAGATATGGCAGCTTTCTGTGGGAGAACAGCAAAGGGTAGAAATTATAAAAACTTTATTTAGAGGGGCAAAGGTTCTTATTATGGATGAACCTACTGCAGTATTGACCCCTCAGGAAACAGATGCTTTGTTTAAGATATTAAGAAGAATGATCAAAGAAGACAAATCTATTATTTTTATCAGTCATAAATTAGATGAAGTTATGAAAATATCTGACCGAATTACAGTTTTAAGAAAAGGGAAATTAGTAGGTACAGTAGATAAAAAAGAGATTAAGCAAAAAGAATTAGCTAAAATGATGGTAGGAAGAGAAGTTCTCTTTAGATTGGATAGAAATCCAATGAATAGAAAAGGTGAAATCCTTAAAATAGAAGACTTAGAAACTCATAATGATAAGGGTATAAAAATTTTAAAAGGAATAAATTTTTCCATACACGGAGGAGAAATTTTCGGATTGGCCGGAGTTTCCGGGAATGGACAAAAAGAATTAGCTGAAGTCATTGTTGGTTTAAGAAGAGCAATTGCAGGGAAAGTCTATATAAAAGGTGAAGAGGTAACTAATCTTTGTCCCAAAGCTATTACCAAAGAGGGAACAAATTATATTCCTCCCGATCGGCTTAAAGTAGGGCTGGTGCCCAATCTTAATACGGTAGAAAATGCTATCCTCAGGCGATATGATAGAGAGCCAATCTCCCGGGGGATTTTTTTAAACTATGAGGAAGCTGCCAAATATACCAGAGAATTAATCAAGCAATTCAATATTATGGTACCCAGAGAAAACGTTCCGGTAAAATTTCTATCCGGAGGTAATTTACAGAAACTGATCTTAGCCCGAGAAATCAGAGAGGAACCAGCTTTACTGATAGCAGTTCATCCCAGTCGCGGGTTAGATGTCGGTGCTACCGAATTTATCCGGAAAAAATTATTAGAAGAAAGAGACCAAGGTGTGGCTATACTGCTCATATCAGAAGATCTTGAGGAATTATTGATGATTTCCGATCGAATTGGGGTAATCTATGAGGGTGAAATTGAGGGTATTGTAGATATAGATTCTGCCGATATTAATGAAATAGGATTGATGATGGCTGGGGTGCAAAAAAATCCTTTGGATAAATAAAGGAGAAGAGAATGTTAAAGTTTGAGAAGAGAGAAAATATACCGCTTCATTTGCGCATTCTCATTCCCTTAATATCTATTCTTTTGGGTGTGTTAATTGGTGGCATTGCCGTGATGTTTTCCCAGGTAAATCCTCTGACGGTGTATAAAGCGATATTTATCGGTGCCTTTGGAAGTACCTATGTATTTTCCGAAACCATTGTAGTTGCCATTCCTCTTCTTCTTATCTCGGTTGGTCTTATCCTGGTTTTTAAAATGAACTACTGGAATATAGGTGCCTATGGGCAGTATATTATGGGGGCAATTTTTAGTACCTATTTTGCCCTTAATTCTGCGGAAACGATGTCCAGATCAATTCTTCTTATGATGATGTGTATTGCCGGGATGGTCGGAGGAGCCCTCTGGGCGCTGATACCGGCTGCCCTGAAAGCATATTGGAAAGTAAATGAAGTCATAACTACTCTATTATTAAATTATATTGCTCTTTATATCTTAAAATTTTTAATGTATGGTCCCTGGAGAAATCCACGTAGCTTTGGGTTTCCCCTTACCAAAATCTTTGAATTAAATGCTCAATTACCTAAATTAATTTCACATACCAGAATACATCTGGGATTAATTTTTGGTATTGTTGCGGCAATTATTATTTGGATTATTATCAAAAAAACCAAGTTTGGTTACGAAATCAGGGTGATTGGGGAAAATGAGATAGCTGCCAGATATGCTGGTATTAATATTGCGAAAAATATTATTCTAGCCATGGTTATAAGTGGGGGTCTGGCTGGTCTGGCGGGTATGGCTCAGATCTCGGGGATTATTCATATGTTACAAATTGAGATTAATCCTGACTACGGATATACCGCCATTATTGTTGCCTGGCTTTCTGGTCTTAATTCTCTGACCGCTATGATAGTTTCTTTTTTCTTAGGAGGATTATTTGCCGGGGCTTCTCAAATACAGATGACTATGAAAGTCCCTATAGGAATTGTAGGGCTGATAGAAAGTTCGATTCTTTTCTTTCTTTTGGGAGGGGCAATCCTCACTAATTATAAACTCTATTACAAAGGGAGAAAGATTATATGAGACCAGATGCTTATGCAATTACTATAATTCTTTTAGCGGCAACTGTTGAATCAGGAACCATATTGCTCTTTCCTATCATTGGCGAAATATTTACCGAACGTTCCGGAATTCTTAATTTGGGAATCGAAGGCATGATGATTATTGGAGCACTGGTAGGTTTTGTCACCGCCTTTATAACCGGTCAAATTTATTGGGCATTTTTTATGGGCATGCTGGCTGGTGGTTTAGCTTCCCTAATTCATGCTTTTATTTCTATTACCCTAAGGGGAAATCAGGTAGTAAGTGGTTTGTCCTTAACTATTTTTGGTCTGGGAGTTACCAATTTTTACGGACAAGAATTTGTAAATCTACAATTAGCCCATACTGTACCCCAAGTAATAATTCCAGGACTTTCCCAAATTCCCTTTTTTGGTCCCATTCTTTTCAAACAGGATTATATGGTGTATCTGTCCTATATTCTGGTAATTATCACCTGGTTTATTTTATTCAAAACTAAAGTGGGAATCCAGCTAAGAGCGGTGGGACAAAATGCCCAGGCAGCTGATGCTATGGGAGTAAATGTATATAAAATAAGATATTTCTGGACTTTCTTTGGTGGGTTAATGGCTGGAGCAGGAGGGGCTTATCTTACCCTTAATTGTGCCCCTTTCTGGTTAGATGGCATTACTGCCGGCCGGGGATGGGTGGCGATTGCTCTGGTAATATTTGCCAGGTGGAATCCCCCGTATGCTTTAATAGGTGCCTATTTATTTGGAGCAATTAATGCCCTCCAATTTCAACTTCAATCGATGGGAACCACTATTCCTTCAGCACTGCTTAGTATGCAGCCCTATTTTCTTACCTTTATATTAATTATTGTGGCAACTTTATTAGTAAAAGCTAAACATATCGGAGTACCAAAAGAATTAGGAATTCCCTATGCCAGAGAGGAGAAATAGAGATGAGTTATGTAAAGAAATTAAAATGCTTACTGTGCGGAATAGAATATAAACCGAAGGAGATCAAATATACTTGTCCCCAATGTGGAGATGAGGGTATTCTGGAAATTATTTATGATTACGCTGAGATTAAAAAAATATTTACCAAAGAAAAACTTAAAATGAAAAGTGAATATTCAATGTGGAGATATTTACCTCTTTTACCGGTGGATAATCCTGCTAAAATAGGGCCGTCAAAAGTGGGTTGGACTCCTTTATATGAAGTGATAAGAATAAGAGAAGATTTGGGAATGTCAAATATCTGGATTAAAGATGATGGGAGGAACCCCACTGCTTCTTTAAAGGACCGGCCGTCTGCTATTGCTATAGTAAAAGCTCGGGAATTAGGAGAAAAGATGGTTACCTGTGCCTCTACCGGTAATGCTGCTTCTTCGCTGGCTGGGGCTGCTGCTTCGGTGGGTCTAAAAAGTTACATTTTTGTTCCCCAAACCGCACCGAGTGCCAAGATTGCCCAGCTTCTGGTATTTGGCTCAACCGTTTTTGCGGTAAGAGGAACCTATGATGAGGCCTTTGATCTGTCCATCGAAGCAACCAGAGAATTTGGCTGGTATAACCGAAATACTGCTTTTAATCCCTATATGGTAGAAGGAAAGAAGACGGTTGCCCTGGAAATTATTGAGCAGATGGATTTTAAAGTACCTGATTATCTTTTTGTACCGGTAGGAGATGGCTGTATCATCTCCGGAGTGGCCAAAGCTTATAAGGATATCTTTTCTTTGGGCTTTATTGACCGTTTACCTAAACTGGTTGCGGTACAGGCAGAAGGGTGTAAACCGATTGTCGAGGCAGTAAATGGTGATGGTGAAGTGAAATTTGTGGAGCCGAATACCATTGCAGACAGTATTGCCGTAGGAATTCCCAGGAATCGGGTAATGGCAGTAAGAGACATAAAAAAATCAATGGGATTTGGTATAGCGGTAAGTGATAAAGAAATACTTGAAGCGATTAAATATTTAGGCACAAAGCAGGGAATTTTTGCTGAACCTGCGGGCTCTACCGCCTTTGCCGGCATGGTCAAAGCGCTAAAGGAAGGAAAAATCTCCAAGGGAGATAAAATTGTAGTATTAGTTACGGGAAACGGACTGAAGGACGTAGAAAGTGCTAAAAAAGCCGGAGGAGAGGCCCTGATAATAGATCCCAATTTAGAAGCAGTAAAGGAGACAATGAACTAAAAGTGAATAATGTGGAAAAAAAAGAATTAAACGAACTTCTTCGGGGGCTTATTCAGATTAAAAGCGTAAATCCTCCGGGAAATGAAAATCAAATTGCTAATTTTATAGAGAAATTTCTCTTAAAAAATAATATCCACTCCGAGTTAGTGCCTTTAGAAGAAGGCAGAAGTTCAGTTATTGCGAAAATTGAAGGAGAAAAAGAAAGAAATGTTACTCTTTGCGGGCATATAGATACGGTGAGAGTAAAAGAAGAGGATTGGGCGAAACCTGCCTTTCAAGGATTAATTGAAAACGGAAAAATGTACGGCAGAGGGGCATCGGATATGAAGGGTGGAGTAGCTGCTATCCTTTACGCAGCGGCACTTTTAAAAAGAAGGGGAATTATTCCTAAAAAAACAGTTCAATTAGTCCTTACGGCAGATGAAGAATGGGGATATAGAGGAGCAAAAAATTTAGTTGAGGAGGGTTATTTTGACCGGACTGATTTCCTTATTATCACCGAACCCTCTAATCTTCAAGTTTCTAGCGGGGAAAAGGGAGAATTATGGATAAGAGCAAAATTTTACGGAAAGTCTGCTCATGGCTCAACTCCTGAGGCAGGAATAAATACCATCATCCCAGGGAGTGAGTTTGTGGTGAATGTTACTGAAAGATATGAGAAAATATTTGAAGCAGACCCCTTTTGGGGTAAAACTTCAATGAATATTGGACAGTTTCACGGCGGAGTGCAGGTAAATATTGTTCCCAATTATTCAGAGATAGAGCTGGATTTCAGGGTGATTTCAGAAGAAGATAAAGAGAAAGCAGTGGAATTGGTCAGAAAGACCGGTAAAGAGATTGCAAAAAATTATAAAGTGCGGTTTGCGGAAGATATTTTTAACTATCACCCACCAATTTTTACCAGTTTAGACAATCCTTATGTAGAAAAGTTTCTTAAGGCTTCTGGAATTAAGGAAGTAATAATCACCAAATACTGCACAGATGGAGCAACAATAATCCCGAAAAAGAAAATACCTTTCATTATTTTTGGTCCTGGGAATATTGCCCAGGCCCATCAAAATGATGAATATATTGAATTGGAATCTCTTTATCGAGCAGTGAACACGTTGATTGACTTTCTAAAAACCTGACAGGGGACGGTCCTCTGGCAGGTTTTTAAAGACTAAAAATAAAGGAGGATAAAAAATGATTAATTTAACTATCAACGAAGAACAACTGGAAAGGACTATAAAAAGAGCCAGAGAAAAAAATATTATCATCCCCACTTTTGAACAGATGAAAAATCCAGAACTTATTCCCGATAAAATCAAAGATAACTTAAAGGATGTAGGATTGTGGGATATTAATTCTTATAATCTTTTTCGGATTACCTGGAAGAATGAACCGGTAAAAAAAGGCGGACTCTTTGATGGCGTCAATTTTATTGAATTACCCTCTGAATTAACCGGGGTAAAAACCCGAATTATTGGTCTGGTGGGTAAATGGTTTCCTACCGGAGCCCATAAAGTAGGAGCTACTTTTGGCTGTCTGGTCCCCAGATTAGTGACCGGCCAGTTTGACCCTACTTCCCAGAAAGCAGTCTGGCCTTCTACCGGCAATTACTGCCGGGGTGGCGCTTATGATGCCGACCTGCTTTCCTGCGAATCCATTGCTATTCTGCCAGAAGGGATGAGTAGAGAGCGCTTTGATTGGTTATCCAAAGTAGCCGGAGAAGTCATTGCTACTCCGGGAACTGAAAGTAATGTAAAAGAAATTTTTGATAAAACCTGGGAACTGAAAAAGACCAGGGATAATGTAGTCATATTTAATCAGTTTGATGAATTTGGTAATCATCTCTGGCATTATGATGTTACCGGTCATGCCATGGAAGAGGTTTTATCCCAGATTATGAGTATAAAAGATAATTATGCAGGAGTGGTTCTGACTACCGGTTCCGCTGGTACCTTAGGTTGTGGAGATTATATGAAAGAAAAATTCCCTACCAGTAAGATAGCTGCCGGTGAAGCCTTACAATGTCCCACACTTCTCGCTAATGGTTTTGGTGCTCATCGCATTGAGGGGATAGGAGATAAACATGTTCCCTGGATTCATAATGCAAAAAATACTGATATGGTGATTGCCGTAGACGATAACAATAGTATGGGGATAATACGTCTATTCAATGAACCTGTTGGTCAGAAATATTTAAGCAAAAAAGGTGTTCCTGCAGAAATAATTAAGAAATTACCTCTCATGGGAATCTCCAGTGTGGCAAATATGATTATGGCTATAAAATTTGCTAAATATTATGAACTTACCGAAAAAGATATAGTCTTAACTGTCTTTACCGATTCTATGGAACTTTATGGTTCTCGATTGAAAGAGTTAGAAGAAGAGTTTGGACCTTATAATGAAATGGATGCAGCCATCGATTTTCATCGTAACTTACAGGCACTTACTACTGATTATATGCAAGAATTGACCTATCAGGATAGAAAAAGAATCCATAACCTCAAATACTTTACCTGGATAGAACAACAGGGAAAAGACTTAGAGGAGTTAGATGCTCAATGGTATGACTATGAAAATTACTGGGGCGATATTCACCAACAGACAAGTAAGATAGATAAATTAATTAGAGAATTTAACCAGAGAACTGGTCTGCTGGAATAGGATAAATTTTGAAATTAAAATAAAGGATTCCTTTGCCTATGTGTTAATAAGGGAGGCGAAGAGATGGATTATGATAAAGTTAATAAACCGATAAAACGAGTCGATGCTTATGAAAAAGTTACCGGCAAAGCTAAATTTGCTGCTGATTTATTCTTCCTTGATATGCTTTATGGTAAAGTTTTACGAAGTAAGTATCCTCATGCTCAAATTTTAAAGATAAATATTGATAGAGCTTTAAACTACCCTGGAGTCAAGGCTGTTTTAACTGCTGCTGATGTCCCCAATAATGAATTTGGAGTAATTATTCAAAACCAACAAGTTTTAGCTCGACAACAGGTTTTGTATATCGGTGATGGTATTGCTGTCGTTGCTGCTGAGACTAAAGAGGCAGCTGCTGAAGCTGTAAAACTTATCGATGTAGAATATAAAGAATTACCGGGTATTTTTGACCCGGAAGAAGCAGAAAAAAAAGATGCCCTATTAGTTCATCCTGAATTGCCCAGTAATCAAGTAGTTCATCATCTATTAAGAAAGGGAGATGTTGAAAAAGGTTTCGCCCAGGCAGGGGTAATACTGGAAAGAGAATATATCACTCAATTTGTAGAACATGGTTATATCGAACCTGAGTCACTCGTGGCAGTGCCCTATGAGCATAATAATTTAGTAACTATTTATGGTTCGATTCAGAATCCTTTTTCCTGTCGGAATGCCGTAGCAAGCGTGCTTAAGGTACCCTTGAACAAGGTGAGAATAATTCAGAATCATATGGGTGGATCATTTGGGGGTAAAGATGAAGTTATGTCTTCTATGGCTGCCCGAGCGGCCCTCTTAGCTTTAAAAACTGACCGACCGGTTAAAATGGTTAATACCAGAGACGAATCAATTTTAGAAAGTTATAAACGCCATCCTTACAAAATGAAGTATAAGGTAGGTGCCACCAAAGAAGGTAAGTTGGTAGCAATGGAGATTAAATGTTTAGCCGATAGCGGAGCTTATGCCTGCCAGACTCCCTTTGTTACCTGGCGTTCAGTTGTTCAGGCAACCGGTCCCTATGAATTACCTAATGTGAAGACAGATACTTATGGTTACTATACCAATAATGTATATACCGGGGCAATGAGAGGTTATGGTTCACCGCAAATTATCTTTGCCCAGGAATCATTAATGGATGAACTGGCCGAAGAACTAAAGATGACCCCCATGGAACTGCGTTTGAAAAATATATATCACAACAATTCTATTACTGCCAGCGGACAGAAATTAGATAATCACCAGGTGAGTCTGGAAGAGGTAATTAACAAAGCTGTTGAAGCCAGTAATTATAAAGAGAAATACAGGGAATACTGCAAACCTCAATCAGGAGACAAAAAAAGAGGAATCGGTATGGCTATCAGTTTTCGCGGCTGCAGTCTGGGAGCCGAGGCAACCGATGCCGCCGGCGCCATAGTCGCCATTCAGCATGACGGGAGTATCTTGATCTCCTGTGGATTGGCTGAAAATGGTGAAGGTTTAAAGACTGTTTTTACTCAGATAGCTGCCGAAGAATTGAGTGTGGATATTAGAAGGATTAACTATATGGAAGTTGATACTTCGGTATCTCCCGAGAGTGGGGCTACAGTGGCCTCTCGCAGCACTATATTAGGCGGTAATGCAGTAAAAAATGCTGCCCATCAATTAAAAGAAACCCTTGCTGAAATAGTTGCAGCTGAATTTAAAATTAGAACAAATAATTTGAATTTTAAAAATGAGAATATATATGAGAAAAATAAAAATCAAAAGATTATTTCTTTTGACCAGGCTATAAATTTAGCTAATCAGCAGGGAATATTTTTATCTGCTTATGGTTGGTACAAAGCCCCTGATATTTCCTGGGATGAAGAAAATGGTCAGGGCAGACCATATTTTACCTATGTTTATGGTTGCCAGATAGCTGAAGTGGAAGTTGATACAGCTACCGGTCAAATAGAAGTATTAAAGGTGACCGCCGCCCATGACGTGGGTAGAGCCATTAATCCTGCCTGCCTTAAAGGGCAGATCTACGGTGGGGTAATGATGGGATTGGGTTATGGTATCATGGAAGAAGTAGAAACCTCAAATGGCTACATTAAAAATACTAACTTTGATGAATATTTAATTCCTACAGTAAAAGATATGCCAGAAATTAGCCCGATTATTGTAGAAAATCCCGACCCTCATGGTCCTTATGGAGCCAAATCTATCGGTGAACCGACTTTAGAATTGGGCGCACCTGCCATTGCCAATGCAGTAGCTCAGGCAACTGGAAAAAGAGTCAGACATTTACCCCTTAATTTGGAACGGGTCTTACTGGGACATTCTTTAAGTAAAGGGGGAGTAAAAAAATGATATCTTACGAATTTTTAACCACCCAAAAAATAGAAGAGGTCCTAAATTACTTAGATAAATTTAGTAAAGTTCATCTATTAGCCGGAGGGACAGATTTGCTGGTTAACCTTTATAAAGAGAGCCCTCGCTTACCAGACTTTGATTACCTGTTGGACATAAGCAATATCCCGGAATTAAAAAATATTAATTTAATTAACAACTTTATAGAGATAGGGCCACTGGTGACCCATTCCTGCTTGATTAATGAGCCGCTCATTAAAAATAATTTTCCTGTATTACTGGAAGCAGCTTGCACGATTGGTTCAACCCAGATTCGTAATCGTGGCACTATCGGAGGCAATATTGTGAATGCCTCACCGGCAGCAGATCTTTTACCCCCTCTAATCGCCTTAAGGGCTGAGGTAGAATTAACTTCCAGAAAAGGTAAAAGAATATTGCCTTTGGAAGAATTTTTAGCTGGTCCCTATAAAACCAAATTGCAAGCCAATGAACTATTAACCAAAATAAAAATTCCTCTACTTGGTGATAATTATTATACGGATTTTCAAAAGATCGGCCGGAGAAAAGCCCTGTCTATTGCCAGATTAAGTCTTGCCCTGGTTACAAAAATAGATAAAGAAGGTATTTTCCAGGATACCAGAGTTGCTCCCGGTTCTGCTACACCTTATCCCCAATCCCTTCCGGAGACTGAAAAAGCTGTCAATGGTAAATCGATATTTCATATTGATTTAGAGGAGATTGGTAAAATAACCGGTAAGGAAATGGTTTCTATTACCGGGGAAAGATGGTCTACTCCCTACAAAAAACCGACCATTGCTGTTCTGATTAAGCGAGTACTGAAAAAAATTATTGAGGAGGCAAAGACCAGTGAATAAGATTACGGTAACTTTCATGGTTAATGGTAAGGAAGCAACTTTAAAGGTGAGTCCCAAAGAGCGACTAGTTGATACTTTAAGGGAACAATTAAAATTAACCGGAACCAAAGAAGGATGCAGTGTTGGTGAATGCGGGGCCTGCACGGTTATCCTTGACGGAAAAGCAGTTTCTTCCTGTCTGATTCTTACCGGACAGATCGGAGGGAGTGAAGTATTGACCGTTGAAGGGTTGGAAGTAGATGGTAATCTTGATACTTTACAACAAGCCTTTATTGATCATCATGCCATACAATGCGGTTTTTGTACCCCGGGGATGTTGATGTCCGCCAAGGCCTTACTTATGCATAATCCTCATCCCAGTCGAGAAGAGATTAAAACTGCTTTAGAGGGCAATCTCTGTCGATGTACCGGCTACGAACAGATTATCGAAGCGATTGAAAGTGTAGCGAATAAATAATAAGAAGGAGATTTTTTAAATGTCTTCTATATTAATTAAAAATATAAAAGAGATTGTAACGATGGATAGAGAAAGAAGTAGATTAAAAAGTTACAGCCTTTTGATTAAAGATAATATAATAAGCAAAATTGCCCGTGATATAAAAGTTGAAGTTGATGAGATAATTGAGGGTTCTGATTATTTTCTTTATCCCGGGCTGATTAATACCCATCACCACTTTTACCAAACCTTAACCAGGAATATTCCCCAGGTGCAAAATGTAGAACTATTTAATTGGTTAAAATATCTTTACCCTATCTGGTCTCGTTTAACTCCTGAAGCGGTTTATTACAGCAGCCTGGTAGCTATGGGAGAGCTTCTAAAGACCGGTTGCACTACTGCGGTGGATCAATTCTATGTTTTTCCCAAGGATCAGCCAAAAGAACTGGTAGATGAAGAATTCAGAGCAGCTCAAGAAATTAGCATCCGATTTCATGGAAGTAGAGGTTCTATGTCTTTAAGTGAAAAAGATGGTGGATTACCTCCGGATTCAGTAGTGCAGACAGAAGAAGAGATACTAACCGATTCTCAGCGGGTTATCGAAAAATATCATGATTACCAGCCTTTTGCCATGCAAAGAGTGGTATTATCCCCTTGTTCCCCATTTTCGGTTACTGAAAATCTTTTAAGAGAATCGATTAAATTAGCTCGGAATTATAAAGTGGAGAGTCATACTCATCTGGCCGAAACCAAAGATGAAGATGAATTCTGTCAGGAAACTTTTGGTCTGCGGCCACTGGATTATATGGAAAAAGTCGGCTGGTTGGGAGGAGATGTCTGGTTTGCCCATTGTGTCCACTTAAACGAAAAAGAAATAAATTTATTTGCTGAAACAGGAACAGGAGTGGCGCATTGTCCGGTATCTAATCAGAAACTGGCTTCCGGGGCTGCGAATATCCCTTATATGTTAAAAAAGAAAGTAGCGGTGGGATTAGCAGTTGATGGCAGTGCCAGTAATGATTCCTCTAATATGATTGCAGAACTTAAAGCAGCTTTTTTGATGCATCGGTTAATTTATGGTATTTCCAGTATGTCTGCCGAAGAGGTGCTGAGTATGGCTACCAATGGTGGCCGTGATGTCCTTAACCAGCCGGAGATCGGCAGTCTTGAAGAAGGGAAGGCGGCAGATATGTTTCTAATCAATACAAAAAGATTAGGATTTGCCGGGGGTTTGTCCGATTCTGTTTCTGCTCTGGTAACTTCTGGCGATTCTCAAATTGTGGATATTACTATAGTTAATGGTAAGATTGTAGTTCGCGATGGAAGATTGGTTACTATCGATGAAGATAAAGTGGCGGGAAACGCCAACAAGATTTCCCAAAAAATGATTGAAGGATAGAGGAGGGGAGAAAAATGCTGATAATCGGAAACGGAACAGTTCTTACTTTTAATAAAGATTCCCGGGTTATCTCTAAAGGTGGAGTAGTCATCGAGGAAGAGGAAATATTAGCAGTTGGGGATACAGAAAAATTGCAAGCAAAATATCCTGAAGCTGCATTTAAAGATGTGCAGGGTAAGATAATAATGCCGGGTATGATTAACACCCATATGCATCTTTATAGCACTTTTGCTCGAGGTATGAACCTTAAAACTGACCAGCCGCCTAAAAATTTTGTGGAAATTTTAGAAAAATTATGGTGGAGATTAGATAAGGTTTTAAACGAAGAAGATATATATTGTAGTGCTATTTATGCTCTTTTAGATGGTGTTAAAAAAGGAACTACAACTATTTTTGACCATCACGCCAGCAGCAATCTTATCGATGGTAGTTTAGATATAATTACTGAAGCAGTTCGTCAGACCGGTATTCGGGCTAATCTATCTTACGAGATTTCTGACCGGGATGGTCATGAAAAGGCCTTAGATGGAATCAGAGAAAACGAAAGATTTGTAAAAAAGGCGCAACTAAAAGGTAATAGTTACCTGGGAGGGATGATCGGACTTCATGCTTCTTTTACTTTGAATAATGAAACTTTATCTGAAGTGGCTGCTCTGGCAGATCAGCTGGGAGTACCTTTTCATATCCATGTTGCAGAGGGTATAGCTGATTTTTACGAAAGTAAAACTCGAGGTTATAAGGGTGTGGCATATCGTCTAGATCGTTTTCATATCTTACGACCCGGTACTTTGGCTATCCATGGGGTTCATCTTAAAGAAGAGGAATTGGAAATTCTAAAGAACAATGATAGTTATTTAATTCATTGCCCTGAATCTAATATGGGTAATGCCGTGGGTGCTGCTCCAATTAAGGCTGCCATAGATAAAGGCGTAACAGTAGGATTGGGGACTGACGGTTATACTACCGATATGTTTGAAAGTATTAAAGTAGCTAATCTCTTACAAAAACACGAGTCACATAATCCTCAGGCTGGCTGGGAAGAGGTCTTTCAGATGGCTTTTAAGAATAACCGTGATATTGCTTCCAGGTTCTTTGGTGAAACTTTGGGAGTCCTTCAGACCGGAGCCCCAGCGGATGTTATAGTGGTAAATTATTATCCTCCTACACCTATTACCAGTGAAAATGCTTATTTCCATATTTTATTCGGCATAAGCGGAGATATGGTCGATACCACTATAGTAGGAGGAAAAATATTAATGGAAGATCGAGAAATAAGCGGTTTAGATTACGAAAGAATTACCAGAAGAGTGAAAGAACAAGCAAATGACTTCTGGAAACGATTTTAAAACTCCTTATCTTCCCGAAGATAAGATTAACTATTAATATAGATATAATTTATTCCAGATATGATAAATTTTTATATATTAAAAAATAAAAAATTTTTTTTTGAAATTTACTTGACATTATAAAAAAAATAAGTATAATCAGTTAATGTATAATTAATAATTGTTTGAATGATATACTGAACTAATGCAACAAACAACAAAACAATCTTTTTCATAATTATACCTCCTTTACAAGCTCGCTTTGTTAGTAGCAAGGCGAGCTTTTTATTTTTTTTCGCAAAAAAAAGAGGATTTTGAGAGATCTTTATAGAATTATAAAGTATATTTAACTTTTTAAAGATAAAAGACAAAATTTTTAACCAAAGGAGAAAATTATAAAAAAGAAGATAAGTCTTTTCATAATTTTTATAATCGTTTTAAATATATTCTTGTGGTTAAGTAATTTTTCAGTAGATAGTAAGTTTTACGTAGTCAAGGATAAAGAGGGGAATATCGTGCGCTTTACCTCTCAGTATCAGATTTCCAGTAAAGAAAAAGCAGTTGGCTACACCATTACTGAAAAATATGGTCTCCCCAAAACAACAGATCCCTATGGTTTTAATAGAATAGATTGGGAAAAAGCAGAAGCACAAGCAGAAGAAATAGAAAAAGCACTATCTACCGAAAAGGATAAAAATATACCCTATCCGGAATTTACCTTAGTGGCAACAGCTTATACTCCTCATGAGAGATCCTGCTGGCCCTATGCTGATGGTTTTACTTCGACTAATTATAAAGCCGGATATAAAAGCATAGCTATTGACCCGGAATACGGGCTATTCCACTATGGAGATGTGCTTTACATAGAAGGTTATGGAATAGGGCTCGCTAATGATTGCGGGAGTGCAATTAAAGGCAACCGGATTGATGTATGTTTTAATCTGGGAGATGAGCAAAAAGCCCTGGACTGGGGTAAGAAAAAAGTAAGAGTATGGGTATTAAGCAGACTGGCAGAAGATAAATAGTATTCTTTAAATAAAAGAAAAGATAGTTATATTTAAATAGTTAAAGAAATATTGTGTAAGAAGGAGGAAGTCGATGAAAAAAATTAATTACATATTTGGTTTTTTACTTTTGTTTATAGGAGTGATATTAATATTATCGAACTTTGGGGTAATAGAAATTATTTGGGAGAATTTGTGGCCTTTATTTTTATTAATACCCGGGATTGTTTTTGAATTGAGTTATTTTATTTACAGGAAGGATGCAGGTCTTCTGGTTCCAGGAGGGATACTTATTACTTATGGCCTCTTATTTTTAGTTAATGTCACCTATGGTTGGCGCTTAATGGAAGATTTGTGGCCTATATTCCCTTTGGGTGTTGCAATAGGTTTACTCCAGCTTTATCTTTTTGGAGGGCGAGAGAAGGGACTCTTGATTCCCATAGGGATATTGGGGGCTATTTCTCTATTTTTCTTAGTGAATAATTTATTTTTTATTGATTTTAGGCTTTTAGCAGGAATTGGGTTAGTGATAATTGGTATATGGATTATTTTTAAGAAAGCTAAATCAAATGATGGAATATGAAAAAGTTATTAAAAAGTTAAAATCTTTATCTAACCCTGAAGCAATTATTGGTATGGCCAGATACGGAATTACCCCTGAAAATACTTGTGGGGTATCAATTCCAAATCTAAGAAAGACAGCTAAAGAAATAGGGATAAACCATAAACTTGCTCAACAACTCTGGACCACAAACATTTGTGAAACTAGGATACTGGCCAGTATAATTGAAGACCCGGAGATGGTTACCGAAGAGCAGATAGAAGGTTGGGTGAAAGAATTTGATTATTGGGAAATCTGTGATCAGTGTTGTATGAATCTTTTTGAGAAGACGGAATTTGCCTACAAGAAAGCAGTTGAATGGAGTTCCAGAGAGGAGGAATTTGTTAAAAGGGCAGGATTTGTATTAATGGCCCGCCTTGCAGTTAGTGATAAGAAAGCAGATGATAATAAATTTGAAAAATTCCTTCCTATTATAAAAAGAGAAGCAACTGACCATAGAAATTATGTCAAGAAAGCAGTGAATTGGGCCTTAAGACAAATGGGAAAACGCAATCTTAATTTGAACAGAAAAGCAATTAATGCTGCAAAAGAGATTCAAGAAATGGATTCAAAAAGTGCTAAATGGATTGCTTCAGATGCAATTAGAGAATTAACCAGTGAAGCAGTTCAAAAGAAGTTATTAGGGTTATAAGCTGTTTTTATTCCTTCCCTATATTTTTAAAAGCTTCCAGGCAAATATCAGTCATCTGGTGAAATATGGGATTTATTTTTTCTTCATCAGTAATAACTTCCTGAGTTAGGTGATTAGCTACTGCGGTAAGGATGGTTCCTACCTTAACTTTTCGTAGGTAACCGATAATAAAGAGGGCGGAGGATTCATTTTCTACACTTAAAACATTAGAATCAATCCATACCTGTTCTCTTTTCAGAAAATCAGGGCCTGCAAACGCAGAACCCTTATAGAAGGCATCGTGGGTTCTGGTTATTCCTAACTTGTAATCCGCGTCTTCTTTTTTAGCCCGGTTTCGCAGGGCAATAACAGTGCGATAATCTGCCACCGCCGGGTATTCTATAGGGACATATTCTTTAGAGGCTTCGTCCCCTCGAATAGCTCCGGTTACAATGATTATATCTCCAGGTAGCAATACCGCTTTATTCACTTCGTCTTTCTTGCATTTTATATGATATTGTACTTGTTCCAATTCCCTCACTCCTTTAAATGATTAATGATTCAGGGGGCGGTTCTTTGCATAATTATATTTATATTTGAATATTTTTTCCGGTAATATGTTTTATGATAATCTATTTTAAAAACTCCGTCAATGTTTAAAAATATTCTTTACTACCTTGCATTAAAAGGTATTATATGATAATATGCTACCATACATTAAAAGGTACAGTATAATATTAAATAATAATATTAAAAATTATTTGAAAAAGGATGGTGATAAATTGAATATTCAATTTAAAAAAGGAGTATTAGAGTTATGTGTTTTAAGTATGTTAGAAAGAGAGGTCTGTTATGGGTATGAATTAGTTAATGAAATTTCTAAGAGTATATCAATTTCCGAAGGAACAATATATCCGTTATTAAGGCGACTAAAATCTGAGAAGTTAGTAACTACATATCTGCAAGAATCTCAGGAAGGTCCGCCAAGGAAATATTATAAATTAACTGAATTAGGCCGAAAGAAAGAAGAGGAACTAAAGAAAGAATGGTTTACTTTTGTAAAGGATGTTAATAATTTTTTGAAAGGAAGTGAAAAGAGTGAATAAAAAAGAATTTTTAGGAAGATTATCTGAATTAATTAAAGATATACCTGAAGAAGAAAAGAAAGATATATTGTTTGATTATGAAGAACATTTTAGAATTGGATTGGAGAAAGGAAGAAAAGAAGAAGAGATCGCTGCATCACTCGGAGACCCGAAGGTTATAGCCAAACAAAGTAGGGCAAGTTGTATATTAAAAGAAGCAGAAAAAACAACCTCTGCAAGTAATATAATGAGAGCAATCTTTGCGGCTGTTGGGTTAGGCTTTTTTAATTTGGTAATTGTTTTGGGTCCTGCAATCGGATTGATAGGTATACTTGTAGCATTATTTGCTGTGGCGTTTGCCATTACTATTTCGGGCGTAGCTGTATTATTCGGAACTTTAATAGGACCTGTCTTTGCCTGGAATATATATATTCCATTTGCAGCGGTAGTAAGCATTCCGTTGGGTGTTGGTCTTACTGCTCTGGGTCTTTTATCTCTAATCGGAGCATTCTATTTGACTAAGTTTTTTTATAAATTAAGTATCAGTTATTTAAAAATGAATTTACAGATTATAACCAATAGGAGGAATAGAGAATGAGAAACAATATAAATATCCAAAAGATGGTAATATGGCTGGTTGTTATAGCCGTAGTATCACTAACTATAGCAACAATAGCTTTTTTCAGCACAGAAAACTATATGGTGAATTTTAGGGATAGGAATAATTTTGAAGGAGATTCAATAGACGAAGTTAAGACTTTTGGCATTGATCAATTGAAGGAAATTTATATTCATTCAGTGAGTTCAGATGTTAGTGTATTTTCAACAGAGGAAGAAGATATTAAAATTCATTTTTATGGTAGAATCGCCCTTAAATCTGATAAGGCATTACCTAAATTGATAACTAATCTGGAAGGAAGTAAATTAAAAATCGAAATAAAATATCCTAAAGTAGTATTTTATAATGCTAAAGTAGTTTTAGATGTTTATATCCCTCAAGATTATAGGGAGAATATTATTATGGATACAGTATCATCAGATGTAGATATTAACAATTTAGACATAAAGAATTTTCAATGTAAAACTGTCTCCGGAGATTTACAGATAGAGTCTCTTGGTTCAGATAATTTAACACTAAAAACCACTTCCGGAAATGTAAATGTGTTAGATATTATAGGTAATTTAAAAGCTGATTCAGTTTCAGGAAATGTGAATGTTGGATACAGGGTTTTCGATAATAATATTGATATTAAAACAATTTCCGGAAAAGTTAACATTGATTTACCTCAAAATGCGGAATTTTATTTAAAAACTAATACTGTTTCAGGAGAGGTTGTTGCCAAATTCCCCATTACCATAATTAGTTTTAATAAAATGCATCAGCTTGAAGGCACTCTGGGAACAGGAGATAATAGTATTATAATCGATACTGTTTCAGGAGATATTTATATAAATAAATAAATTTTAAAAGAAATATTTATAGAAAGGAATCTAATTATGAGAACAAAACTTTATAGATCAACAAAGGATCGGGTAATTGGTGGAGTATGTGGTGGTATTGCGGAATATTTTGATATTGATTCTACTTTAGTAAGGTTACTGGCAATACTGATATTTTTTATGGGAGGAACCGGTATCATTGCTTATATTATCGGATGGATTATAATTCCCCAGAATCCCAACGGAAATACCGAAGATAATCCCGATAAAAAAGAGATGATTAAGGAAAAAATTACTAAGGGAGCAGATAATACAACTAAGAAGGCAGAAGAAAATTTGTCAGAAGAAAGTTCAAAAGATAATTCAGGAAAAAATAGAAATATTTTTTTAGGAATTATTCTTATTATTGCAGGTTTGATCTTTATGGGGAATACTTTTTTCCCCTGGATTACCTGGGTAGCTTGGGGTATCTTTTGGCCTGTGATAATAATTGTGGCAGGTCTGGTCATCATGATTCGAGCTATTTAGCAAAACAAAAAACCTATCGGGAGATTTAACTCCTGATAGGTTTTTTGTTTGTATTCTGTTGTTAACAGGTGGAAGCTGAACCGCCATAGGGATAGACTAAAAATCTTTTCTGTAGAAAAAAGTTAGAATAGTCAATCTTAAAACCCTTATATTGATCTAATAAGTTTTTGTCTGCTACAAAATCGATACTGTCTTCTGAGTAGATTTCGTCATTTTCTTTTTGCTCATCCAGAGCAAGATTAAATTTTGGACCTCCTCAACCTATTCCGGCTAAAAATATTCTTATTTTTATACTTGTCGTATTTTTTTCTGTTAAAACTTTTTTTATTTCAACTAAAACTTTTTTGGTTATGTTTATGTTCATTTCTTTCCTTTCTAAATAATTAAAATATTTATTTAATATTAACGCGTGAATATGATAATACTATATATGAGTATTTTTGTCAACATTAATTTTAAATTATAGAAAGGTTTTTATTTATATTATTTTAATTTTCCTTTCCGAAGAAACTTTTATGATTTTACCAATAATTTGGCTGGAAGTAAATCCTTGTTGGAATAACAATTCTTTTGCTTTTTTTGCCTGTTCAGGACTTATAGATAACAGCAATCCTCCTGAGGTTTGCGCATCATATAGGACAATTTCCTGTTCTGAAGTAATATTAGGTTTTTTTTCTACAGAACAGGAGTAAATTTCCTTGTTTTTCAATGTTCCTCCCGGAATCATTCCTAAGGAAATATATTTATCCAGGCCATCTATTACAGGGATATCATTAACCCATAATTCAGCCCCCAAATTATTTTTAGTGAGCATTTCACTTAAATGTCCGATTAGACCAAAACCGGTGACATCGGTTAGACTATGGATGGGTAATTTTAATAGTTCTTCAGAAAGCTGATTTAGCTTGGCCATCCAAAAAATAGCTTCTTTTAAGGCCGTTGGTTCGGCCATACCACATTTAAGGGCAGTAGATAATATTCCCGTACCCAAAGGCTTGGTTAATATTAGCAAGTCCCCTTCCTGAGTAGTATCATTATAAATAATATACTGAGGATGAATTAATCCCACCACAGCTAATCCGTACTTTGGTTCTTTATCTTTTATAGTATGTCCGCCCGCCAGGATTGCGCCGGCTTCCATGATTTTTTCCGCTCCTCCTTTTAAGACAAGTTTTAGGTCATCTAACCTGTCATCGGGAAAAGCAACTATATTTAAAGCCATGAGAGGATTTGCTCCCATGGCAAAAACATCACTCAAGGCATTAGCTGCCGCGATTTGTCCAAAAACATACGGGTCATCAACTATGGGTGTAATGACATCCAGGGTAAAAATTAGAGCCTGGTCTTCGCTTAATCTATAAACCGCTGCATCTTCATATTTTTCAAAGCCAGCCAATAGATTATTATCTTTTAAAACATTAATTTTTTTTAAGATCTCACCGAGATCTTTAGGATTTAATTTGGCTGCTCATCCGGCAGCAGAAACCATTTGGGTTAGTTTCCTTTTGTCTGTCAAACCTCTTCTGTCTCCTTTCTGATAGATTAATTAGCCAGGTTTAGTTTTTAAGATTCTAACATTTTCTTTACGTTGAGTAATTTTTTCCTCATCCATTTTATTAAGCAGAGGGATAATATATTTTCGGCTGATTCCCAACAATTCCCGAACCTGGGCAATAGAGATAGAACCATTTATTTTTAAAAAATCTATTAATTTGTTTTTCATGATATCATAATTTTTACTTTCAAGTAAAATGCCATCACTTAATTTGATAATTTCTCCTTCCTGAATTAAAAAATCTATTATTTCTTTGCTCCCGGCAATTTGGGAAATAAGTGTTTTTTCGTTAGGAGGATTAGTGGGCTTATCTTCCAAGGTTTTTAATATTTTAGAAATTAATATTTTTTGCTGCGAAGAAATTTTAGGTTTACGGGAGAGTAAAAACATTATTCCTTTTTCTAAACCTATTTTACTTGTATTAATCAGAACATCTATTAAGTTATTAAATATTTCTGGTTTTAAATAATAAAAATAACTCTGAAATTTATTTAAAGGAAAACCGGTTTGCAAAGGATAAAGTTCGTATTCCTGATTCAACCTGTTCATGAATTTTGTTTTTTGCTCTTGCCAGTAGTTTTTATCAATCAACCAGGAATTAGTATTGATTATTTCACCTTGTTTTTCCAATGATTCAACTACTTCCCTTATTTCTGAATCAGCATAATTGCTATTAATTAATAAATCATCTTTTTTGATAAAGTTGAGTTTTTTTAGTTCAGTTAAAATCAATTCATCTAAGTTAAGCTTTGCTCTTTTTTGTAAAAGATTAATGATATCTTTGTCTTTAAAATGGTGCTTGTGGGCTAAAGGGTCGACAATCAATCCCCCACCAATGGTTTTGGGAGGGCTGGGTATTCTTAAGATAAAGCGGTCTCCCAAATAAGTTGCCAGCGGTTCTTTAAAGCGAAGTTGAGCTAATCCTGTTTCACCGGGCTTTAAGTATTCCTTTTGGTCAAGAATTACTTTAGTCAAAATTTCTTTAGTCCCGGTGAAAAAAAACAATTCCGATCTATTGGTCAAAGCATATTTTTTTAGCTGGGGAAGGAGCTGTATGCGGACATCTATATTCTTACTGGCTTTAATCTGCTTGGTTCCAAAGGCAATGTCTCCTCTGTGCAGCTCATTTTTTTCCATTCCTACTAAATTGAGGGCTGCCCTGCTTCCGGGGAAGACTTTTTCTGTTTTTTCTTTATACGTCTGTAAATTTCTAAGGCGGGTTTTCTTATAAGAAGGAAAAATGGTTACTTCCATCCCCTGGTGGAGAGTTCCTCCTACCAAAGTACCGGTAACCACTGTGCCGCTTCCTTTAATATTAAAGACCCGGTCGATGGATAGTCTCGGTTTTCCAATATCTATTTTTGGTTTCATTCGGGGGATTAGATCCTGGATAGCTAATTTTATCTGATCAATTCCTATATTATTTACCGTACTTACTTTTACTATGGGTGCGTTAAAGAGGACGGTGTTTTTTAACCTCTCTTTAATCTGTTTTTCCACAAAATTTAATCTGCTCTGGTCTGCCAAATCGATTTTAGTTATGGCGATGATGCCGTATTTTATATCCAGTAAATCTACAATTTGGAAATGTTCTTCGGTCTGGGGCATCCAGCCCTCATTGACATCAATCACTAAAATTACGGCATCGATTCCGGTTGCCCCTGCTATCATATTCTTAATCAGGTTTTCATGCCCGGGCACATCGACTATTCCGACATTTTCTCCGGAAGGAAGTTTCATCCAGGCAAATCCCAGGTCAATAGTCATACCTCTTTCTTTTTCTTCGGGTAAACGATCGGTGTCTATAGAAGTTAGAGCATAGATTAAAGCTGTTTTGCCGTGGTCAATATGGCCCGCTGTACCAAAAACAAACATAAAAACCTCTTTTTATTTTAATTTAGCATAGACCGATTTGATGATTTTTATTACTAAATTATCTGATGAAGGGTCAATGCAGCGGGGATCTAAGATAAAATATTCTTTCTCTTTTCGTCCCAGTAGAGGAGGGCGGTATAAGCGCAATTCTTTTGAGAAAATTTCCACCGGACAGGGAGGTTTTATCATGATTAATTTGGTTGGTAAAGTTTGTTCGGGCAAAGAACCCCCACCTATAGCAGTTTCTCCTTCTTTGGTAAATGCCGGGATATCTTCTTTTTTCAGTTCTTGGCAGATATTCTGGCTGCGTATAGCAATTTTTTCTAAGGGGCAGGAAATCATTTTCCAAATCGGAATTTTGGTTATAGCCTCACTTTTTAGATAAGATAATAAAATTTCCTGAAGTATAGTTAAGGTGATTTTATCCACCCTTAGTGTTCGAAATAAAGGATGCTGCGAAATTTTCTTCAGATAAACCTCTTTTCCGCAAATAACCCCTCCCTGAGGACCTCCCAAGAGTTTATCTGTACTAAAACAAGCAATATCAGCACCGGTTCTAATACTTTCTTGAACAGTTGGTTCGTGTTTTAATCCAAAATTCTCGGTATTTAAAAATGTTCCACTGCCCAAGTCTAATATTAGCGGTAAATTATATCTTTTCCCTAATTTTTTAAGTTCTTTAACTTCAGCTTGATGAACAAAACCGCTCATATTAAAATTACTTTGATGGACTTTTAATAGCACAGCAGTATTATCATTAATTGCTTTTTCATAATCCTCGATAAAGGTCTGGTTAGTAGTACCGACTTCTCGAAGATGAGCGCCGCTTTGTTCTAATATCTCCGGAATACGGAATCCTCCCCCGATTTGCACCAATTCTCCTCTGGATACAATTACTTCTTTGTTTTTAGCCAGAGTGTTCAATATCAAAAATATTGCACCGGCATTATTATTAACCACCAAACTTTTTTCTGAATGGCTGAGAGTGCAAAGTAATTTTTCGACAATTTCTCCCCTTTTTCCTCTATTGCCTTCAGCAAGGTCATATTCCAAATTGGTATAACCTTGCAAAGAGGTTTGAACTGCTGCAAGCATTTCTTTGCCGAGAGGTGCTCTTCCCAGGTTAGTATGGAGAATTACTCCACTGCCGTTTATTACTCCTTGTAAAAAAGATAGATTTTCTTTTTCGAAATATTCTCTAATTTTATTTATCCTTTCTTTTGATGAGTAGAGGCGGCTATTTTTATAGGCATTTTTTTTCTCTTCAGAGATAACTTTTCTTACCATTTGGGTAAGCATTTTTCGGGAATGTTTTTGTATCAAAGACTTTAAGTTTTTATTTTGCAGGATTTTTTCTACACTGGGAATCTTTGATAGCAATAAATTTAAGTTATTATTATCCGTATCTGCATTATTTTTCAATTAGTAAGATTATCTCCTTTGGTGGTTTTTGAAGATAGAAATTAATGGCGGGAGGGGTAGGAATCGAACCCACCGCGGCAATTAAAATTAATTACCGCACACGGATTTGAAGTCCGCAAGGCCCACCAGAGCCTATCCGCTCCCTTCTTATTTAGTTTTAAGATATTTTTTATTTTAATTATAAATTGTATTGCAAGACTTTACAAGAGGACATATTAAAGTATCGAGTAAAAAACAGTATCGAGTATCGAGTATTGCGTATTGAGTAAAGAAAAGAGAAAGATAAAAAAGATTTAAGATAGTATCGAGTTAAGAAATAGAAGAAAAAATACAAAAAAGTAGTATTCTTCTTTTTATCTAACTACTCCACTAAAATTTACACCAACTATTAATTTGTATCGCGTATTGCGCTAAGAAAAAGAGAGAAAGAAAAATAAGGAGCATAATTATTCTTTTTTATTTTAGAAAAAAAAGAGGAATTTTACTAATTTTGTAGAATATAAATAAAAGGAGTATAATTTTGATAATTAAGGAAAATTAATTTACTAATTATAGGCGTAAATGCATAAAAGAAAGGAAATTTAACATGAAGATAGGATTGTATAATCTGGTTTCAGATGTGCATAATGAAGAATATATTGATAGCACTTTGCAAGGATTTTTAGCAGATATTGAAGAAAAATTAGGTGAGAAATTTAAAAATATACACTTAGAAGATTTTAATAAAGATTATTTCCCCCTTATCTTTATAAAATCTGGTGGAGCAGAAGAAAAATTTAAACAGGTTTTTAAGCAAGTCAACAGACCTTACCTGCTTTTATCCAGCGGTTTGCATAATTCCTTAGCCACCTCTTTAGAGATTGCCTCATTTCTAAAACAAAAAGGAAAAAGGGTCGAAATAATCCATGGAGATAGTGATTATATTGCCAAAAGGATAAAAGAACTCAGTAAAATATTTGAAGTGAAAAGTAAATTAGCTTCAACTAAATTAGGAGTTATCGGCAAACCATCCGATTGGCTTATAGCCAGCGAAGTAGATTTTAAGAAAATAAAAGACACTTTAGGAATTTCATTAATAGATGTTGAAATGGACGAACTGGTTAAAGAAATAGACCAGGATTACAATTTTGCCCATCCTAAATTAAAAGATATTAGAAAAAAGGGATTTAATAAAAAATCCATTGACGGAGCACTGAAAATTTATAACGGATTTAAGGCTATCGTAAACAAATATAAACTTGACGGCATTACAGTAAGATGTTTTGACCTTCTGGAAATTTATAAAAATACAGGATGTCTTGGCATATCGTTATTAAACGATGAAGGAATTGTTGCCGGATGTGAGGGTGATGTCCCCGCACTTATATCAATGACTATATTACACCTTCTGACCGATGAGCCTGTTTTTATGGCTAACCCCTCCAGTATAGATCTCAATAAGAACGAAATAATTCTTGCCCATTGTACTTTACCTTTAAATATGCCTGATGGATTTTATTTAAAAACTCACTTCGAATCAGGTTTGGGAGTGGGGATAAAAGGAGATATCAGGGAAGGGGAAGCCACCATCTTTAAACTTTCCGGGGATAGTAAAAATTATTTTGTGTCCGGTGGAGAAATAATAGAAAATTTAAGTAAAGAAAATTTATGCCGGACTCAGATAAGATTAAAAATGAATGAGGATGTAAAATATTTTTTACAAAATCCTATCGGTAATCATCATCTGATTTGCAAAGGAGATTACAGTGAAGTGGTAAGAGAATTCTTTAAATGGTAAAATAAAAATAAATAGTAAATAGGGACGGTTTAATTTTTTGATTTTAATTTTAAAAAATAGCAAAAATAGAACCGTCTACTGTCACGATTTATAAAAAATAGGTGTCTCTATTTATTTTATTTATTTAAAGGAGGAAAAGTATGGGAGATATTATGCGGCCAGTTCCCTTTAAGCAGTTACTTCACTGGATAACTGAAGAATATCGGTCGCAGTGGACAATTTTTGGGATACCTGAATCTCAATTTTTTATTAAAGAAAATGGAAAAAGTATTCAGATATTTGATGAAAGTTGTGCTACCCCTGTAGGACCAGCAGCAGGACCTCATACCCAATTGACCCAAAATATTATCGCTGCCTATTTGGTTGGGGGACGCTTTTTCGAGCTTAAGACCGTACAAAAACTTGACAGCCTGCAATTTGATAAGCCCTGTATTGATGCGCGAGACGAGGGCTACAATACCGAATGGTCCACCGAACTTTCCCTGGAGCAGGCATATGACGAGTATGTTAAAGCCTGGATACTGCTTCACTTTATAGAAGCAGTTTTTGATATGCACGTTATTGCAAAACAATCTTTTATTTTTAATATGAGCGTTGGCTACGATCTGGAGGGAATCAAAACACCGTGTATGGACGCATTTATTAATGGCTTAACCGATGCCTCCGGACATCCGTTATTCAAGCATCACTTAGAGGAATTAAGTGCTTTTATTCGGGACACGAACTTTTCAGAAGTTCTGCACATTAAAGGAAAGGTTAAAAACCTGGAAAATATTTCCAGTGTAATTTCACCTCATATCGCCCGGTCTGTGACTCTCTCTACCATGCACGGATGTCCCCCCAAAGAGATAGAATCTATCTGTAAATATCTTATGGAAGAAAAAAGACTCCATACTTTTGTAAAATTAAATCCGACCCTACTTGGCTATAAATTAGTTAGAAAAATATTGGATGAGCTTGGATTTAATTATATAAATATCAAAGAATCTACCTTTACCAATGACTTGCAGTGGGATGATGCGATAGGGATGCTTAAACGGCTTTCTAAATTATCCGTTGACTGCGGTCGTAATTTTGGAATAAAGCTTTCCAATACGCTGGGAACGGTAAATACCCTCGGTATTCTTCCTGGAGAGGAAATGTATTTATCAGGACGCATCCTCTTTCCTATTACAATTACTCTGGCTTCCCGCTTATCGCGTGAGTTTGAAGGAACTCTCCCCATATCCTATTCAGGAGGAGCGTCTCAACTGAATATCTTTCAGATCTTTGAAACAGGGATTAAACCAATTACCGTAGCCACAGAACTTTTAAAGCCGGGCGGTTATATGAGAATGGCAGAAATAGCCCGAAAATTAGAACCAATAGTTGAAGAGAGAAGACAGCTCGAGGTTATCGATATGGAAAAACTTGATCGATTAGCTGAAGAGACCCTTCAGGAGAATTATTACCGGAAAGATTGGAGGGGTACGAAAGGGGTTTTCATTAACCAGAAATTACCTTTGATCGATTGCTATATTGCCCCCTGTATTCTTTCCTGTCCCATCCGACAGGATATTCCTGAATACATTCGACTGGCGGGTAGTGGACAATATGATAAGGCTCTGGAACTTATCTATTTGAAAAATCCTCTTCCTAATATAACCGGATATATTTGCGATCATCAATGCATGTACAACTGTACCCGTCTTGACTATGAAGGAACGGTTGGTATTCGCGAGGTTAAGAGGATTGCTGCTGAGCAGGGAAAAATCACCTACGATACTAAAAGCCGTGTTAGTGCTGAGCAGTTGGATATAAAAGCTGCGGTTATCGGAGCAGGACCGGCAGGATTATCTACAGCTTACTTTCTGGCTAAAGCCGGATTTAAGGTGACTCTATTTGAGAAACAGGATTCTCCCGGTGGGGTAATAACATATGTGCTGCCTAATTTTAGAATTCCTGCATCTGCTATCGTAAAAGATATTTCTATTATTAAAGCACTTGGTGTGGATTTCAAATTTGGAATATCAGAAGAATTTTCTATTAGTGATTTAAATAACCAAGGATATAAATATATTTTTATCGGAATCGGTGCGGAAGTTTCGAGAAAACTGCAGTTAACCGGTGATGATAATAATGTCTATGAAACCCTGGATTTTTTAAGGTCTTTTAACAAAGATTCAAGGGCACTCAATATTGGTCGTCAGGTTGCGGTAATAGGAGGCGGGAACACCGCGGTGGACAGCGCACGGGCAGCTCTGAGAGTGGGAGGCGTCGAGAAGGTTTTTATCATCTACCGCCGTACTGAAGATGAAATGCCGGCAGATAGAGAAGAGTATGACCTGGCTCTTGAAGAGGGAGTTATTTTTAAGCCTCTCTTATTGCCGGAATCATTTTCCAAAACCGGTATTCTAAAATGCCGTCGAATGGTTTTAGGTGAACCTGACTCCAGCGGACGCAGACGCCCCATTCCCACTGAGGAGACCGAAGAGATAACAGTTGATTCGGTAATCAGTGCTATTGGGGAGTATACCGATTCTAAATTTTTATCGGCATACGGGTTAAAGATTGAAAAAAACAACAGACCGCATGCTAACCCGGAAACCCTTGAAACTAACCTTAAAAATGTTTTTATAGGTGGTGATGCCCTTCGTGGTCCCTCAACAGTGGTTGAATCTATCGCCGATGCACGAAAGGCGGCAGAAGCTATTGCTAAAAGGGAAATATCAGATTGGAAAGATTTGGATAAAGATTTTAATCCAGATTTTGATAGGAAACAGCAAATTCCAGAGATTTATAATAAAAAAAACCGCCTTATCCCTCCAAAAATATCCGAAGATGATAGGGTAATAGCTGAAAATGAAGCAGGGCGGTGTCTGGAGTGCAATGTTATCTGTAATAAATGTGTGGATGTCTGTCCAAACCGGGCAAATGTTGCGATCGAGATTGATAAGAAAGAGGGCTTTCAAGATGCTTATCAGATTCTTCATCTTGATGCATTGTGTAATGAATGTGGAAACTGCGCTACATTTTGCCCCTATAATGGCAAACCTTATAAAGATAAATTGACTCTTTTTACAACCAAAGAGGATTTTAAGAACAGCACTAATAATGGTTTTATGATTACTAATTTCAAGGGTAGTTGGCTGGTAACTTTAAGGTTAAAGGATAAAGTGTGGAAATTAAAATTCAGTAGGGACGGCGAATTAATGCCTAAAGACTCTTCATGTCCGAAGGGTCATGATATAAATGAAATTCGAGAGGCTTGTATAATAATAAACACAGTTCTTAAAGATTACAGTTATTTAATTGAAAGTTAGGAGGTGGAGGATTTATGCACCAGAGGACCGTCCCCTATCAGGGATATTTTGCTCCTCGTAAAATAGAGGAGGCGCTGGGGATTTTATCTAAATATAGAAAAGAGATTAAGATAATTGCCGGGGGGACTGACCTGTTAGTTCAATATTATGACCGACTTTATGAGATAAACAATTGGTTAGATTTAAAAAACATTAAAGAATTAAAAGAAGTTAAAATAAATAAGAATCAAATGATAATTGGAGCAATGGTTACCCATACCCAATTAGAAAGTTCAGAAGATATTAAAAAATATTATCCGGTTTTAAGCCAGGCAGCTGCCGATATTGGTTCCCCTCAGATAAGAAATCGGGGTACTATCGGAGGAAATATTGTGAATGCTTCTCCGGCTGGTGATCTCTTAGCCCCTTTAATGGCTTATAACGCTCAATTCAGGTTACTCTCTGTACAGGGAGAAAAGATAGTACCAGCGGAAGAATTTTTTATCGGACCCAAAAAAACTATCTTGGAACCAGCTCAATTATTAACCCAGATAATTCTTCCACTACCGTCTGAAAGGACTTACGGGAGCTGGATTAAAATTGGCAAGAGAAAGGCTTTGATTATTGCTACCATTACCCTGGCTTTAGTAGTCGAGATGGCTAAAGACAATAAAACCGTTAAAGATGTAAGAACTTGTCTTGGCTCTGTTGCCCCGACTCCAATTGAAATTAAAGAAGTGAAAAAGAAGATGACGGGAAAAAATTTTAATCAATTAGATTTTACCGAATTAGGCCAGATAGTAGAAGATAAGATTTCACCTATTGATGATATCAGGGGAACGAGAGAATATCGTAAAGATGTGGCAAAAGAGATAATGATTAACGCCTTAGAAGAGATAGATTCAGCATGTGGAGGTTGTATAAATGAGTAAGTTAAAAATAGAACTAACTATTAATGGTAAGAAAAGAAAAGTGGAGACCACTACCTCAACCCGTTTGCTGGATTTAATAAGAGATGACCTGCATCTAACCGGAACCAAGGAAGGATGCGGGAAAGGTGAATGCGGGGCTTGTACCGTGATTATAAATGGTGAACTGGTGACCTCCTGTCTGATTTTAGCGCCTCAGGCTGATGGGGCAGTTATCACCACCATTGAAGGCGTAGGAGATGATAAATGTCTGGATCCGATTCAAGAAGCTTTTATAGAGACCGGAGCAGTTCAATGCGGGTTCTGTATTCCGGGGATGATTTTGGCTGCTAAAAAGCTGTTAGAAGAAAATCCTCATCCTACTGAAGAAGAAATTAAACGGGGTATCTCTGGCAACCTTTGCCGCTGTACCGGTTATCAAAAGATATTTGATGCTATTAAGTTAGCAGCAGATAGATTGTCGAGTAGAAACGGAGGAAGGGGTGAAAAAGATGCCTAAAAGATATGTAGGTAAAAATATTTACAAAGTAGACGCCCAAGATAAAGTAATCGGCAAAGCTATATATCCCGACGATATCTATTTTGATGACATGTTATATCTTAAAATTAAAAGAGCTGTTCATCCTCATGCCTATCTTCGCCGAATAGATATAAGTAAAGCACAAAAATTAGCGGGAGTGGTTAAAATTATTACTGCTGATGATATTCCACAAGTTAAAAATTTTGGTTTAATCATTAAAGACCAACCGGTTCTTATCGGTATTGGCCAGAAGATGCGTTATATGGGAGATGCCCTGGCTATTGTTATTGCGGAAAGCAAGGAAGTTGCTTCTCAAGCAGTTAACTTAATCGAAGTAGAAGTAGAGGAATTAGAAATAATTTCTGACCCTCTTCGGGCTATGGAAAAAGACGCCCCTCTTATTCACAAAGATGGCAATATCCTGGCTACCCATTACTTAGAAAAAGGAGATATAAAAAAAGGTTTTGCTCAAGCGGATATCATTATAGAGAATGAATATAGAACAAGTTCTTTAGACCAGATACCTCTTCAAGTAGAGGCTGGGGTTGGGGTTTTTGATCCAGAGACTGAGATTATAAAGCTCTGGGTTGCTACCCAGTGGCTTCATGATACTCAAGCGGACATCGCCCAATCTCTAGGCCTACCCAAAGAAAAGATAAGGATTATCCAGCCGGTTATCGGTGGTGCCTTTGGCAAGAAGGAAGATATTTCTGTGCACATACATCTTGCCTTAGCAGCAGTGGCAACTAAAAGGCCGGTAAAATTAACTTATACCAGAGAGGAATCAATGATAGCTCAATCAAAAAGACATCCCTTTATTATTCGAATGAAAACCGGTGTTACTAAAAAAGGTTATTTAACTGCTTGCCAGGTAGAAGTAATCGGTGATACCGGCGCCTATGCTTCCAGCGGATTGGCGGTAGTGCATAAAGGTATGTACCATTGTACCGGTCCATATAATGTGGATAACGTAAAAGGTGTAGCCTATACTGTTTATACCAACAATACTTATTGTGGAGCGATGCGCGGCTTTGGTGCTACTCAAATGGCTTTTGCCTATGAATCCCAGATGGATATCCTGGCCCACAAATTGGGGATTGACCCAGTTCAATTTCGTTTACAAAATGCTTATAACCTCGGTTCTTCTACACCCAATAGTCAGATATTAACTCATAGTGTGGGAGTGAAAGAGACCATTAAAGAAGCGGCAGTTATGGCTGGTTGGAAGGAGGGAAGACAATGAAGAAACGTGGTAGAGGAATAGCTACTATTATGTTCGGTTTTGGTTATGGAGAAGGATTCCCTGACCACTCGATTGCTTCAGCGGAAATCGAAGACAGTGGCAAGATTTTGATTGGAACTGCTGCTGCTGATGTGGGTCAAGGTGTTTTAACTACCATTACCCAAATTGCTGCAGAAGTTTTAAAGGTGAAACCAGAAGCAATCCGTATTATTCCCGGTGATACTCATTTGACTAAAAATTCCGGCTCTTCTTCCGCAACTCGTCAGACATTTTTTACTGGCAGTGCAGTTAAAGAAGCTTCAGAAGGATTATTAAGCAATATTTATCATTATGCCAGTATTGAGTTTAGAAGTAATCATGTCGAATTAGGAATAAAAGATGGTTATATTTTTAGAAAAGATAATCCGAATAATAAATTAAGTTATTGGGAATTAGCCAAAAAAGTTAAAGTAAGCGGAAACAGTTTAAAGGCAGAAGCATCTTTCTTCCCTCATACTGATAAACCTAATCCTAAGACCGGACAGGGTGAAAAAGTTTATGTGGCTTATACTTTTGTAACTCAGATTATTGATGTAGAAGTAGATACAGATACTGGAATTGTTCAGGTGCTAAAAGTTTATACTACAGCAGACATTGGCAAGGCTATAAATCCTCAGAATGTAGAGGGACAGATAGAAGGAGGAACCGTTCAGGGTATAGGGATGACCTTAATGGAAGAGCAGGTTATCAAAGAAGGAATCACTTTAAACCCAGATTTAACCGGTTATCTAATTCCCACTTCTATGGATACCCCTCGCTTTACTACTTTGTTAGTAGAGAATGAAGATTCAGAAGGTCCTTTTGGAGCAAAAGGGATTGGGGAGCCAGCTACTATTGCCACTGCCCCGGCTATTGCCAATGCCATTTATGATGCCATAGGAGTAAGGATTTACCATCTTCCCATCACCCCGGAAAAAATATTAAAAGCCCGAAAAAAAATGTCAAGGGGACGGTTCTTCTGACAATGGATTAGACAGAAGGCTGGCTCGGGTTACGGCTTTAGTACCAAATTTTTCTCTGATTTCATCTAAAGATTGGGTAAGTTGTTCTAATTTATCCTCTTTGTCTTTTGAAAATTTCAATTGCTTTATTTCATTTCCCGAGGTAAGATTGGAGAGTTTTATCCCCAAAAGCCTAATCCCGCCTTTTTTATATCTTACTTTGTCTAGGAGTTCTACAACGGTCTTGAAGATGATATCATCAAGATTGATAGGATTTTCTAGGGTCTTAGACTTACTGAAGGTAATAAAATTGTGAAACCTTATTTTCAAGGTGATGGTTCTGCCTTTATAACCTGTTTTTCTTGCTGTATACCCCACCAGCTGGGAAATTTTTAGCAGTTCTTTTACGAGAACTGCTTTTTCGGTTATATTGATACCAAAAGTTGTTTCTTTGCCAATAGATTTTGCTTTAGAGGGGGGAGTAACCGGGCTTTCATCTATCCCTTGAGCTAGAAGCTTTATCTTTTTCCCGTTTTTTCCCATAAGATTCTCCAATATAGAATCGGGCATTTTAGCTAATTGTTCTACCTGATAAATACCAGATTTTTTTAGCAGCTCTTCTGTCTTTTTTCCTATGCCCCAGAGGGTAGAGATGGGGAGGGGATAGAGAATTTTTTGAATATCTTTTGAAGGGATAAGGTAAAAACCGTCTGGCTTCCCTAAGTTGGTGGCTATCTTGGCTAAGAATTTATTTTCTGCTATCCCCACCGAGACCTTAAGTCCTAATTCTTGATGAACCCTTTCTTTAATTTTTCTGCCGATGGTTTCAGATGAGCCAAAGAGTGATTCGCATCCGGATACATCTAAAAAAAGTTCATCTATACTCAACGGTTCTATCAAGGGAGTATAAGTACTGCATATCTGAAGGAATTTTTTAGATGCTTCCAAGTATTTGTTCATTTGAGAAGGAATAAAAATTCCTTCATGGCATTTTTGACGGGCCTCCCAGATAGGCATGCCGGCGTGAACACCGTATTTACGGGCTTCATAGGAAGCGGCACAGACCACTCCGCGATTAGTTTTGCCATCTTTTCCGTCGGCACTGCTTGCTCCTCCTACAATAAGAGGCTTCCCTCGATAAGCCTGATTATCTCTTTGCTCTACTGAAGCGAAGAAGGCATCAAGATCTAAATGAATTATGGATAATTGTTTATGCTCGTTCATTATTTTACTTCTTTCTGGTGTATTTAGTTCGGATAATGGGCTAGGTCTCTTTGGATTTTTGATTATCTTTTATCCGTATTTCACAGCCGATGATGGGTTTATTCCCGCACTTTTTGCCTTTTTATAAAATTGAACAGCTCCGTAGAGCCCATCATGGTCAGTTAAAGCTACTGCTTTCATATTAAATATAACAGCTTGTTTAACTAAATCATCAAGGCTGCAGAGCCCATCTTGCATACTGTATTGAGAGTGTAAATGTAGATGTACTATTTCCATTTTTTGAAATCCTTTCTGGCTAAATTAGTGGTTAGTGAATAGTGAATAGATAACTAGCTAGAAGCTTGTAACATTTCTGCCAGCATCTCTTACTAACGACTAATTTAGAACGAATGTTTGTATTAAAGAATAAAAAAATATAACTGTTTTTCTTCAGCTTTCTTTCTCCGTCTCTTTAATTTCTCCGGCTTTTATTTCTTCTTTAAGGAGTTTAATCAACATCAAGGCATTTTTAGCTGCCTTACCTTTATAATGATTATTCATAAAAATATATTGGTCGGTGGTTTTTTCGGCAATTTTTTTTATTTTAGGTATCCATTCTTTTAATTCTTCTTCGGTATAGAGATAATCATATCTCTGATAGGCTTTTTCGTGTTCCCACCAATTAACTTTGTTTCGACCGTGAAATCTAACATAACCCAGGTTAGAAGTAACTTCAGCTATGGGCGGGATTAAACCTTTGAGCTGGGGTTGGTCTACACAGCAAAAACCTATGTCGTTGTTTTTTAAAATCCTGAATATTTCGTTATTTATCCAGTAAGAATTTCTAAATTCTACCACCAAGGGTATATCCTCCATTCTTTCTTTGAAGCGGAGAAGGTAATCCCGATTGGAGAGAGTATTATAAAAAGAATAAGGGAACTGAGCTAACACGCAGGCAAATTTACCTGCCTCCAGCAAGGGCTTTATGGATTCTTTAAAATCTTTAAAAATAGTGGGATTTTCTTCTCGGCTATGAGTCATTTCTTGATTGGCTTTTACTGTAAACTTAAAATCAGCAGGAACCTTTTGTTGTAAATAATAAAAGGATGCCGGATGAGGTATGCGATAATAAGTAGAATTAATTTCAGAAACCTTAAACTTTTGGGCGTATAGTTTAAGCATCTCCTTTTTATCAGTATTTTCGGGATAAAAGTTTCCTATCCAATCTTTATAGCTATAACCAGAAGTACCGATATATAGCATGGTTACTATTTTTTTCCTCCGTTAAATCGTCTTAAAATTCCGATAACTTTACCCAGAATAATCGCATCTTTGATGTTTATGGGTTTATAAAGAGAGTTGGAGGGCTGCAGGGTAATCTGATTATCTTTTTTATATAATCTTTTTACTGTGACTTCTTCCTGATTTAGGAGAGCGATGACAATATCTCCGTTGTCGGCATTTTGCTGGGGCTTAACCATAACATAATCTCCATCAAGGATGTGATCTCCGATCATGCTATCGCCCTCAACTTTTACCATAAAGCTTTCTTCGCTGCCAGAAAGCTGCTCCGGGATAGGTATAACTTCGGTGATATCTTTTAAGGCCCACAAGGGTTTTCCTGCGGCTACGCTTCCTATTACGGGCACTTTATTGGTTTGGGGTATAATTTTGATGGCTCGAGATTTCTCCTTCTCCCGATGGATATAACCCTTCTTTTCCAGTATAGTAAGATATTTATGGGCAGTAGCGGAAGAAGTTACTCCCACGGCTTTGCAGATTTCCCGAACAGTGGGCGGATAGCCGTTTTCTCTAACCTTTTCTTGAATCAATTGGAGAGTCTTTTTATGATTTGGGTCAAGGGAATCTTTTTTAAATATGTTTAGTCTCCTTTAAAAAATTTAAATAATAATTCGCTGTATAAACAAAATTTATCATTTTGTTTATATTATAAAATAAACGTATGTTTATTGTCAAGTCTTTTATGGTAAAATTTTTAATCGGGTTTCGAAATTTGAATTCTTGACAATTATAGATACGTATGATAGATTTATCATGTTAAATTTAAAGTGTATTTTATATTATAAAAAATATATTATAAAAAATATATATTTGAATGTTAGACTAAACTTTAGTGGGGTAGTTAGAGTGGAGTAAGTAAATTTTGAAATTTTAATGTTGTATTGTATACTGTAATTTATGACTAGAAAAAATTTTGCCTTACGAAATATAATAATTGAAGTGATTTGTAGTAAAATATGAAAAATTATTAACTATTCTGATTAATGTGGTTAAAGGGGAAAATTATATATAATGAAAACTAGATTAATAAATAGTGAATTAAATAATGCAAACCGAAGAAAGTTTTATTTGACGTTAATTTTTGTTTTGTTTTCATTGTTTTCCGTAATTTTCATAAGCCAAATATCTTCTCCTTATGCAATTAATTCTTTTGCTGCGGGTACTTCAAATTCGGTTAATTTACAAGTTTACTTAGCCTATTTTTACGAAGTAGGGTGTCATGATTGTGATAAAGCCAAGATTGTATTGAAAGATATTTCCACAAAATATCCTGATAATCTAATCATAGAAAGTTTTGATATTGGTCTAACCGAGAATATGGAATTAGCTGAATCCTTAGGCGAATTATATCAGATGCCTGAGGAAGAAAGGCTCCTGGTCCCGGTTATATTTATAGGGGACAATTACCTTTTTAGAGATGCTATTGCCTTTGATAATTTGGACGAATTAGTTCAAAAGTATTCAACCACAGACACTATTGCTCCCTGGGAGAAAGTTAAGGAAAAAAACCTTACTGCTCAAGAAAGAATAATAGCTCGCTTTCAGTCCTTCGGTCTGGCTGCGGTAGCAGTGAGTGGCCTAATCGATGGCATAAATCCTTGTGCCTTTGCCACTATCATTTTTTTTATTTCTTATCTTACCCTGATCAGCCGAAAAGGGAGAGATATCCTCTGGGTAGGAGGAATGTTTACTCTATCCGTCTTTCTGACCTATTTCTTAATCGGAACTGGAGCCTTAAAGATGATTACTTCTTTATCCTTTTTGCCTTTAGTCCGAAAGATATTCGTTCTGGTTACTGCTGCCCTTGCTTTAATTTTAGGGGTGGTCAGTCTATATGACTATCTACAATTTAAGAAAAAAGGGACTACCAAAGACGCCAAACTTCAATTGCCCTCGTTTTTGAAGAATATGATTCATTCAGCTATCCGTAAAAATGTAAGACTGAGTAATTATATTTTGATGGCTGCAGTAACTGGCTTTATAGTTTCTCTTTTAGAGTTAGCCTGCACCGGTCAGATTTATCTTCCTACTATTATGTTTATCAGCACTATCCCTGATTTAAAGGTTAATGCTTTATTTTATCTCTTATTCTATAATCTGATGTTTGTAGTGCCTTTAACCCTGGTCTTTTCTTTTACTTACTGGGGGACTACTTCAGCACAGTGGGTTACACTTACTCAAAAGGATTTTGGGAAAATCAAGATAGCAATGACCCTGCTGTTTTTCGGATTAGCCGGGCTGCTGCTCTACAGCGGAATTTTTTACTAATAATAACAAATTAGTTGATAGTGAATAGTAATTCGTATTGCGTTAAGATGTAGGGGCGTATTGCTTGCGCTATTGACTGGCAGACCAGAAGACTGGTAGACTAGGTAACTGGCTAACTAATTTAATTGGTCAATCGGC
>Ga0268276_1000549_pt1 | contig 43811 bp, 30 predicted proteins | sample saktaG_4_FD_190145 | JGI IMG/M metagenome (GOLD analysis project Ga0268276, IMG submission 190145) | Saline water microbial communities from Sakinaw Lake, British Columbia, Canada - sak_2010_1_5_45m | ecosystem: Environmental > Aquatic > Non-marine Saline and Alkaline > Saline ...
AAGGATTGGAGAAGAAAAAAATGATATCGGATTATTTCCAAATACGTGATTACAGATTAGAAGCACTAAAGTCGATTACTCGAGAAAACGGAAATGCCAATGGATCCTCACCGGATCGCAAGAGCCGGCACTCAAGAAGGGGGTAAGTTGAGAACTTCGGGAAACGTTTGATCAAATCACCCAAAGTATACTTTACCGATACAGGGCTGGCCTCGTATTTACTTGGCGTGGAATCCGAGAATATTTTGGGGACGGTTCTGCCGGCAATTCCAGATCCATCCCCAAAACCTCTTAAACTACTTTAAAGCAAGAGTCAAGGTTGAGCAATAGAAGCGAAGCATATTATGTATGCTGTACGAAAGCCGAGTGATATAATACCGTCAAGGAAAGGGTGTTATGCGAGAAATTAAAATTCCAAATTATAAATCTGACGCACTATCACAGCATGCAACCAAGATACCTTTCATTCCTTTCCCTGATGGTAATTCCTGGTACGCCGCTAGCCGAAGAGGTTAGAAGAGGAGAATTTGAGGAATTGAATTCCGCGGAGTTATTGAAAGAGTCTTATGGGATTATAAAGGGGCTGGAGCTTAAGAAACCGTATTCCGATCGGATCGCGCTTCAAACTATCTCGCGTTAGAAGGGACATTCCCAAAGGATAAAGTGGCGTTGTTAAATATCCTGGAGTCCGCCATTGGTGGCGATATAAGGTTGAAGCCGGAAAGCTTAAGAGGCTTGTAGTAAAAAACAATCTCTTCCGGAATAAAGATCGCGCAAATCCTTATCAAATCATTACCGATGTCGGGTTTAGATGAGGGATGGACAAGCGTCGTCCTGCCAGCCACCCCATATCCCTGTCATTGGTTAAAGCAATTTGCCCTTGACAAAATCCAATTTATATAGTAACCTTGGTTACAGTAATGGAGGTTACGGTTATGAGATTCTACGATAGGCAGCAGGAACTCTCAGAGTTGAATAAGCTGATGGGGCAGACGAAGGGTGGCTCCCGGATGGCTGTACTGACCGGGCGCAGGCGCGTGGGGAAGACGCTTTTATCCTTGGAGTTTGTCAAAGACAGGAAGCATCTCTATCTTTTTGTGGCCAAGAAGTCAGAGGCGCTTCTTTGCGAAGAGTACATCACGGAGATCAAGCGTTTGTTTCCGGATGTTCCTGTGATCGGGGAAGTTCGTTTTTTCCGGGATGTCTTTGGGCTTTTGCTTCAAATCGCCAGGCAGGAGCCGTTTACGGTCATCATTGATGAATTCCAGGAGTTCTACAACATCAATCCGTCGGTTTATTCCGAAATACAGAAGCTGTGGGATCTAAACAAGGCCAAAGCCCGGCTGAATGTGATTTGCGTCGGGTCAGTCTATTCCTTGATGCACAAGATATTCGAGGGCTCTAAAGAGCCGCTTTTTAATCGTGCGGACAGGATGTTTATGATCAAACCGTTCTCCATTAAGACCATGGCTGGTATCTTGCGGGACTATAAGATAAAAGATCCGGCTATATTGTTTGATTACTACCTTTTTACCGGTGGAAGCCCGAAGTATATTGATCTGTTGGTGGAGAACAATGCGTTCACTTTTGAAAAAATCCTGAACTTTGTGGTTGATGCCAATTCGCCGCTCCTTGACGAAGGCAAGAACCTTCTGATCGAAGAGTTCGGCAAGGAGTATGGAACGTATTTTTCTATACTTGAACTTATCTCGGTTGGAAAGACGGGCCGTTCGGAAATCCAGTCTATACTGGAGTCGGATGTCGGCGGTTACCTTGACCGTCTGGAGAGAGATTATGCCGTGATTGAGAAGTACAAGCCCGTGAACGCCAAGCCGAACTCCAAGGCGCAGAAGTACAGGATCACGGATAATTTTTTAAGTTTTTGGTTCAGGTTCATTTACCGTAACCGGTCAGCGGTCGAGACCGGGAATTTCGATTACATTCGGGATATAATCCGGCGTGATTATTCGACCTATGCCGGGTGGGTGCTCGAACAGTTCTACCGGGTTCTTTTTGCTGAGACCGGGCAGTACAATCGCATTGGATCCTATTGGGAAAAGGACCATCAGAATGAGATAGACCTTGTGGCCATGAATGATATGAAAAAAGAACTGCTTATTGCCGAGGTCAAGATGAATAAAGCCAGGGTTGACTTGGGGCGATTAAAAGAGAAGGCCAAAGCTCTGGTCGCAAGCTATCCAAAGTATAAGGTGCAGTGGCAGAGCTTGGGGCTTGAGGATGTTGGTAACTTAATTCAGGACTGATATTGAATATCGTGTGTTCAAACGGCATGTGTAAATTTTACACCGTGGTGTAATAGATGGTTAAAAAAACAAAAACACTCAATATAGATATTTCTAAAAGCTTAGCTCCCATTGTGGGCTCTCGTGATGTGGTGTCTAATCTGAAGAAGATCATAGATAAAGCACATGCGAAAGCTATTAACTTAGACTTTTCAGCGGTGGAGTTTGTCTCCCGATCAGCTGCGCACGAACTATTGGTATTGAAAGAGAAGCTTAATAAGAGCTTTTTTAAGAAAAAAGTGATCAATTTTATCAACGCAAGTGACAACGTTACCGAGATGTTTAGAACGGTTGCCGCTAATCGCGCCCTGCCAAAATCAAAAATAGAAGCAGCAGAGATAGAAACGATAGATGTTAGTTACCTCTCGAAGTTAGCCACCTCGTAATTCGTTACACAACTCCTATCGAAAAGGCCCAATCGTCTGCATAGGCTGTTTTTGAACCTCTCCCCAAAAACTAGATAGTTTACAAGCCGAATCTCCAGTACTCTGTTTTTCACCTTTCGTTTTGGTGAGATTCTCTCCTCTTGGCGTAAAGAGTGTTCAAGTGATTTTTTCTCCCAGAGCCATGCGGTTACCTTCGCCAGAAGTCTTGTCGGAATTGGGCGAAGGTAACCGCATGGGGTTTAGCGTAAGTGCTTGGGGATAAAGCGTTTTTAAAAAAACGGGGAAGAGGTGGCCATCAGGATGGAGGGAAAACAAAAATGGAGATTCTGTTCAAATGTATTTTAGGATCAGAGATCTTCTATTTCTTGTAACTTTTTCGTTAATTTTTTTAATTTAATTTTTGCTCTCTTGGATAAGGCATCAAACCTTTTTATCCGCCATTCCAGCTTCTTAGTTTCTTCGAGAGTCATACTCTTTTTACCTATTTCTTCCGTGATGATCCCTATCTCTACATCCAAAAAAAGATCCCTAGCTTTTACCCTGCTATAAACCATCGGGTATTTTATTTTGATATACGCTTTGAATAAATCTTCATCGCTAAGTGCATTGGTGATCTTTTCCATTATAACGGGAGAGGGTAGTTTATCATCTGTTTCAATTTTAGTAATATATGTCCTGTCAATACCAGCCTTGTCGGCTAATTCCTCTGCCGTCAGCTTGAGTTTTTTTCTCCGAGCTTTTAATAAACCACCGAGAGTTTGTTTATTTTCCATAGATACATAATAGCAAAATGTGAAAAATAGTCAATGTGATTATATTTCACATTTAGGCTTGACAAGCAATGTTCTCATGGTATAATTTATGTGTGACTAAATTTCACAATAGGTTAATTTTTTTAATCGTTACGGTAAAAATTAAAATTATGGAGGTGCAGATATGGTTACAGCATTAAAGATGGAAAGGACCAGGTCAGGTATAAGGCAGTGGCGCCTGGCCTCTTTAGTAGGAATATCACAAACAGAATTAAGCCATTATGAATCAGGCCGGCGGCATTGCCCTGCCGACATTCGACGTAAGATCGCGGATGTTTTATCCACAACACCGGAGAATCTCTTTCCGGAGGGAGAAGTGAAATGACAGCATTAGATTTATATACTGCCGATGAGATGGCGGCAATTCTAAAGATTAGAGTTGAGACCCTTTATGATAACCGATGGCGCAGCGAGAGTGGCTGCCCGGTATTCAGACAAGGCAAAAGACTATTTGCGTTTAAGTCAGAGTTTGATAAGTGGTATATGGGGCGACTTCAGTATGCCTAAACTTATAGGAAGGGATGAGAATGGAATAAGGAAATATCAATATAGTTTTTATCCCTTTCCTAATCAGCGCAAGTGGATAACAATAAAAGCTCCGTCGAGAAGAGAGGCAGACAGGCTCTTCCGCGATTGGCAGAACTCGTATCAACAGACGACATCGCCAAATTCAGGAGAGCTTTCATTCAAAGGCATCCTCGAACAATTTGAAATAAAATGCAGAGCCGATAATGATTGCGACAAGACTATTAAGAATTACAGGTCGGTATACAGAAACTTCTTTGAGCGATTCTTGCCGGTGGTATATCCCGATGTAACTAATATGCAGGGTATAAAGTTAAAGGGTAAACTTATATTCGAACGATACAAGAGTTGGGTCGTAGTGGATTGCAAGAGAGAGCATGGGTGGAGAGAGGAACTCACAAAAATTAAAGTAATATTCTGCAAGCTAAACGCAATCGGGTTATGCGACGATGCGTTGTTAAAAACAATCAAGGAATTTAAGAAACCTAAAAGGCGCGGACGGATCTACAAAGAAGTATCCCGAGAACAGTTAGCGACTCTTTTAAAATTCATAGATTCTGATAGATCCGAATATTACGGAGCATCCTATCTTGTATTTCGCTATGGATGGCGCAGGGGTCAAGCATTGACTCTGAAGGCAAAGAACATCAAGTGGCAGGGATTAAGGCCTACTTCATTGATTTGTGAGCCACAGGACACAAAGACTAAGGAACCGTTCATTTTAAGCGACATAGACCCGGAACTGGCTAATATACTCAAAGGCTACCATATGGAGGCCAAGAAGCGCAACACAGCGTGGTTATTCCCCAACAGATCCGGAGATAAGCTCCATGCAGGCCATTACACAGAGTATATCAAAGAGGTGTCAAAGAAGGTGCTTGGCGTAGAGTTAAAGCCTCACGATTTCAGGCACTCTCTTATAACTTGGCTGAAATCAAGGAACTACTCAGATCGGGACATTATGGCCATTACCGGGCATAGGGATATAGGCTCACTCAATATATACTCCCACGCCACAAGCGCGAGTGTTAAACAGATAATTGATGATACAAGACTATTTGACAAGTAAGGAAAGAGAGGTTACAATGGTGGTGAAACTTGGTGGTAATAGACGCCCTTATCCGACGATAACTGACTTACAATCCGGATGGGGACGCCATAATAAAAACCCCGCACTACTTAGGTGCGGGGTTTTTATTTCTATCCTGGGCTTGCGCAGCAGTCAAGATGCCTCCCATAATACCTATTAGTTAAGGAACAAAAAATCCAGCTTATCCTAGTTGACATGCTCCTCCTATGTGTTAAACTATGAAGAAGTTAGTTTATACTATGAACAAAAATATAATCAAAATATCAAGTATTCTATTATTATTTGCCATGCTATGGCAGGATATCCTATTTGCCCATCCTGCCCTTACGCAAGAGGCCTGCCCGAAAAACACCCTCCAAATACTTTCGCGCCTTGAGTTTTCTGACCCCACACAGAGGGTTGATCATTGTTTGCGATGGGCCCTGGAGTCCCGTAAGAACTTAGAAACAATAAAACAGACACATCTCCGGCTTGAAATTGCCGGCGTTGGGATGAACTTCGCCCCGCGAAATGGCGATATCGTTGTGGTTAAGGGAGACTACGATGGCGGGGAGTACGAAGCGTCCATAACGCTTATAGACGGTGTGCCTCCTCATGCCCTGCACATCACGATAAAATGGCCTGGCGCAGAAAGGGAAAGCGCCAAAACAGGCGTCGCACAGCAGCCGGAAGTAGTCAGCAATACACTAAAGAGCTGGCATGACGCATATCTCACGTATATCAGCGAAGCGCGTAAGCTCTGGCTCGAAGCCAACCCTGGCAGGACCGACACCGAAATGTTAAAACTGAGCCTGCGCCTGCCGCCTGGGGTCAAAGATAGAATAGGACCTTCCAGTGTAAATATTGAGATGTCGGACGACGGCGCGTCCGCGAATATCATTCTTAATGGCAATACCTATCAGGCCTCGGCAGACAATCCTCTAGACCTGGCCAAGCTTCAATTACCGTTTGCCGAGCGAATTTCCATGCTTATCTCCCTGCCGGATTCCGCAAAACCTTATTTCAAATGGTGGCCGGAAGGCATAAACAGCCTTTTTGATATTCTCGTTGAAAGAGGCCAAATTATGAGCCCCGAAGTTTCGGCCGACGCAGAAGAAGTCGCTTCCATGTATTTAAGAATAGAAGGAGACATGATATGCGTGGAACAATTTATTGTTAACCCGGGCTTTCGGCTTACAGGGGCCGGAAAAGAGTTTTTGCGAAACGCCATAGATATTATACGAAGGGAGTCAGAATCAAGCGTCGAAAGGATACGGTTTAATTATCTGGCCGAAGGCGCGCGTGCATGGCTCGAATATTTGGAGAAAATCGATTTTATAACATGCCCTCTCGTGGACAAGGAAGGCACATACTGGTTTTTGGGCGCGGCCTTAGGCGGTAAAGGGCCAGTACACAAAGTGGAGAGTGAAAAAATTTCCGATATCAGCGCGAAAATACTTGAATCCATGGCTCCGCCCAGCGAAGCCTTTACCCGTGACAATGCGCTTGCACGCCTCACCGACGGCATGAAAGACATGGCGGATATTTTCGGGCTAGACCGCTTCGCTCTCTATCTTCCATTCGTAGACGAAGTAGGAAACTACATCACGTCGCCCGTCGACAGCGAAGGGCTTTCGCATATACAATGGGAAGAGAGGATAATGATGGGCATGCCGTGGGGCTCGCGCTACGCAAAGCCCCATCCTTTTACCGGAGAAAAGTGGATCTCTGAACAGGTGGCGCGGCATTATTTAAGCGCCGATGAAATAAACAAGTTCAATTCGGGCTGCGCATTTTTTGATGAAGAATCCCACACTTGGCAGATCAACGACAGGCGCGTCTTGATTAATAAAATGAAACCGGATCCCGTTTGCGGCAGCCATATTTCAATCGATGATGTTGCACAAGTCGAGAACGATATCACCGCTCTCGGTCCTCCTGGTAATAAAATCACCTATCAGGACATATACGCCCCGACGTTAAAAGAAGGCGGCGAGCCTAGGCTGCTTGGGGTATTCTGGATAATCGGCGATGTTAATATGCAGCAACTAGCCGCCATCAAATCTTTCGCCGTTCAGGCAGGCCATGCGCTCGAAAGGATTTATCTATTGCATTCGCTTGCTGCAAGGACGCAGGAAATAGATAAGGCGTATTTACACAAAAAGACGGTTGCAAAATATCTGTCTTATTTGGAAAAGAGAGTACACATTATTAAAAATCAGATTTCAAGGATAAACTGCGATTTACGTCTTTTGCTCATGAGAAAAAAGATTCAGTCAATAGAATCTCTTGATGAACGCAATGCAGTAGAAGCAGAGGCCGTCAAGATGGTTAAAGACTTAGTGAAAAGCGTGGAAGAACTGGATAATTTATTCGGCGAAGCAACCCCTCAGGGAAAAAGGCGTACCTTGATGGTGTTTTCAAACATGAATCTTGCAGCAGCGTTGATAATGGCTGCTGATAAGGCCGAACTTGACCGCGCAAACCAGTATTATATAAATTATGGAGGCGAAATCGAGACTACAAAAATAGGTCCGATGAAAGAGATCGCGCATAAATCATTCGAAGCTTTAAGCGAACTGAAAACAGTTACAGAAGACCTGGAACTCATTCGCTCCAAAACAGACGCTCTTTTAAATGATATGAAGGAAAAATGCATAAAGTTTATAGCGATAGTGAGTAAATATATGAAGCTGCCATTGGGCCAGGCAGAGAATTTTAAGGGCGATAAGAGCATGGGCGAGGACCTGTATAACACGCTTACAAAACAAATCCCGCCCCCGGTAAAAGAACTTGCCGCGGCAGCCGTATCAGAAGTAACTGAGGAAAAAAGCATAGACACAGAGCTGCAGGCTTTGATTAACAGCGCAATAGATGAAATGCGGCCGGCGCTGCAATCAGACGGCATCCATTTATTATACCACCCGCCAGCGAAGCCGGTTATGGTTAGAATAAGGCCTGGCGCTTTCAAATCCGATGTCATTATAGAATTTCTCCGGAACGCAATAAAATATATACCGGATGAAAAGCAAGATAAGAAAGTAGAAATATCCTTGTCCTTCCCGGATGACGGATACGTGGATATCCATATAAAGGATAACGGGATAGGGATGTCGGAGGATTTTATTGAAAGATGTTTTACCCGAAGAGCAATGGCTAAAATCCCTGAGGAGATGTCTACAAAAATAAGCCGTTCCGGTATCGGGCTATATGTCGCAAGGCAGGCCATGCTGGATATGGGCGGCGATATTTCCATAAACCGGGATTATACGGCACCTGGCGTGGGCACCTGGTTTGTCGTGCGCTGCCCCCTGGCCGCAAGCGATGCCGTCAAAAAAGAGCTCCCAGCTTCTCCGGATGCCGCAGGTCAATCCGAAGGTCCGGCAAGAGATGATGCCGGCGCGAGCGCAGGCATGGCGCCCATCTTGAGCCGGGTGCTGAGCAAATGGGGCGTTCCGTTGAAATGTCAGGCCCTGATAGAGCAGGGTATAGTGGCGGTCTTCGCGGCATGCACGGTGCCTTTTATCGGGTGCATCATACCAGCCGCCTCCGTGTTATTCGGCTTTATCACCGCGCATTACATGCATTATTTATTCAGAATAAAGCATACAATACCGCATGCGCCGCCGTATTTGCCGACAGTCTCATTCTACGCATTCTTTAATGCCCTGCCGATATGGCTATTGGCCTCCGTTCCGCAACTTTCAATAGCATTATTTTTGCTTACAACAGGTATCCATCACTTTTTAAATTTGCAAACCCTGGATGAGAGTCGGCCCTTGGGAAGAAAATTATTTTTTATAAGCCACCGGCTAAAGAATGACATGGATATTGCCGCTATCAGGCATCCGCAGTTGTGGAGGCAGCTTGGCTTTACAAATAATGAGTCACGCAGAATAGCCCAGGCCGTTACAGCCGTTTCAAACGACGATTATGTACAAAGCTTAATAGGCGATCCGTGGAAAGCATACGAGATAGCGTTTCTTGCTTCGCTACAGATAGCCAATCCAGACGCTACTCTTAAAGAGGTCCTTCTGGAGCTTGGGCCTACCGGGACGCAATCCTGGACGCGCAATGAAACCATAGCCGACGGCCGCACCGAAACGGGATACAAGACATTGCTTCTTATAGAGATGGACACGGTGATCAATGAAGTAATGTCCAATTTAACGGGCAATGATGCCATCCCGGTCTTCCGTGCTTTTGAAACCAAAGACTTCTGGGAAGGCAAAGGGTTCTTAAGCGAAGACGCAGAATATATTGCCTTTATATTTTTGGAAAACATTAGGAGAATATCTCTTCAGCATGATCACGGAGCCGCGGTTGGTATCGATCAAGTTATAAATAAGGTTTTCGACGCCATAAAATCAGGTGAAATCCCCGACTTGGAGGAAAGGCTGAGCCATAAATTGCCTGACGCGCCTACTAGCAGCAAGAGAGCGTTTATTAGCCGTAAAGAGATCAAGGCCCTAGAAGGCATTCCGGATTACGTATTTCAGCAATTACACGAACTCAATAGCGAAGCATTAGTCAACAAGGTTCAGAAATTGGCGGACAGCCTTAAAAATGACGCAAAGGAATTGCTTATCCGAGGCCACATTAAAAAAGCGAAAAAGGCGCTAAAGACAAGGGCCGCTCTTTTGGAACATTATGCCGAAATAATGAATCCCAATACGCGAAGGGGACAAGAAGAAAGGTTTGCTAGAACAATGCATGAAACAGATCTTCAAAAGGCAAAACCGGTTACTCCGAGAACATTAAGGCTTGAACAAAGAAGAAAAGGGCCTGAGCCGTATTTACAGGGGATGGAAAAACCCGAGGAAGTTGTCAGCAATATTATCGGCGTCACATGTTCTATTTTAAACGGCGGGAAAAAATTCAAGGAGCCTGTACCCGCGGGCGGCAAGACATTAGTACTCGCGTACCATAAGAATATAAAAGGCTTCAGGAACGGGGAGCTTCGCTCGCTCATAGCGAAATTGCAGGAGTTAAAAAATAAAGACGGCTTTAAGATATTGCTAAAGAACCTCGTCATCATATCTTCTTTTACGTCGGATGCCGATTTCAGGGAACAACTTAAGGATCACCAGGTTGACCCGGACGATAAAGATAGAAATATCATATTTACATTCGCACCTAAAGAGGAACAAGGCAAGTTCGCTATCTCCGCGCAAGGAGATATTAATCCCGTTTTCATTGAAGAGCAAGGCGAATTCGATTCCCCTGAGCTTTATTATCATCCGCTTTTTGAGATCGTGCTGATATCGCTGGTCAAGTATTACAGAAATTTGAGCGCTCAGGATATCAAGGATAACCTCAAGGCGCTTGCCTTTGACCCGAAAGACCTGAACATAGACGATTTCACCGATGATAACACCCCATTCTTGCTGTTCAAGCTCATTCCAAAGGCGCAAAAGCACGAAATAGACATTCAGGTGAACCGTGAATGCAGGATCCGTGAAGCCCTGGAGGCACAGGCCTAATCATGCAAAGCAAATTTAAATTATGGATCAGGATCGTGAGCGCTATTGTCGCCTTCGCGTTCCTTTTTAATGATATCGCTTATGGCTTAAGCCCTGCTATTGTTTCAAGCGAGATGGGTAAGGGAGCTTCCACTAGGGACGACATGTATGCGTTGGGCCAGAAACTCTTCGGCGCCAGAAGAGGCCCCGGCTCGCTCAACCTGGACATTTTCAAACCTCAGAAATTTGCAGGCGAAGCCCCTGCAATTCCCGGCATTACCTTTGCTGTAGATTACTCCAAGCCACCCGCAGGGTGGGAGAACAATCCAATACTTCAAAAAACAAACCTCATAGAAGCCCTTGAATATTTCAGAGACAACGAAGCGCGGATCTCCACAGAGAAGCTAGAGATAAAAGAAGGGTATTTTGATGTAGACGAAACCAAGGGCGAACTTCCTATTTCCCGCATAGAGAGGCATGGCGACCGTTATATTTTAGTTGTCCATACCAAATTCGTTCAGATGTGGAACCATATAAGAGAGCACGACGTGTGGTTTGAGGCGGATATAAATGGCACAAAAAGGACCATGAGCGCAGCATGGGGATTATTTTACCGCCTCGCCAAACACGAGATGTCGGATTTGAAAAAAGAAGGCCTTGTTCCTAAAAGCATCGGCCACATTACCTATTATCCTGATAAAGACCTTGGAATAACAGAAGACGAAATCACTGCCAACACCATAGGCGGTAAATATAACCTCATTAACGATACCATCTGGATGTGGTTTTTGGGCTCGTATTGCTTCGGCGACACCACGAGGTATGATAACTACACATTGGCGCGAAGGTTGAGGTGGTTTTTTAGAGCCAGCCATCCCGACTTGGAGAATTTAAGAAAAGAATTCCCTTCGATGATCGAAGCGGATAAAGAAGAGGCCTTTCAGCTCGCCTGCGCCATAAACTTCCGCTTCTTCGGTGACATGAAAAAAGTGCCGGAATTCGAAGTAAAAGACGATCTTGTCAAGGAAGGGCAGGCGCGCGAAGCACGGATGACCGCCCCACCGCTCTACGTCACGGGAAGTGGCGACGACCAAGCTGCGGGCGATAGTGTGATACCGTCCCCGCTCAATATGTTTGCAGGAGAGTTTGCGGACAAGATTATTGTTGAGCGAACCAACGTTAGAGGAAAACCCAAAGAGCAGGTAACGCTGCGCGCAGTAGAGGTAATGCAATTAAGAGACAAGTTAAATGATGCCCAGCGGGCAGAGCTTATAGATGCGCTAAAACGATGGTATATTTTTTCCTCTAAAGTTTTAGTCCATCCATCGGTCATCAATATAGCCATATACATGCTTGAAGGCGGCGATGCTTGGAAACAAGATTGGCTGGTCGATCACGTGGACCGCGTTTATCTTGCAATAAGCGATACCGATGTGAACGGCGAAAAGACGATCGGTGTAGAAGGTTTTGCCGCGGCGCACAAAAAGGACGGCCTATCCTGTATTACTTTTCTCGAGATAAGGCCTGATAACAGGTCTGGCGGAGACGTGGCCCCGAGATTTATAGGTGTCGGCGCCCAGCTTCTTTCTTATGCAGCGCATGAAGAGACGCAACGGCTGGAGAACGGATTTGTATTTGATATTATTGTGCCGGACAAACTCAGCAAATATGGATTAAGAACGGCTAAAAAATATGAGGCCGGTGATATCATAAGGTATGTAAGACAGCGCAGCGTAGAAACCATCGACCGCCTGAATAGATCCATTGCCAAAGGCGACGAAGGCGCGCGGGTAATTTTGGAGAGGCTGAAAACAGCCAATGGCACAACCTACCCCAAAACCCCGCCGGACCAGGGCGGAGGCGTTGTGAGTGATTCGAAAAGAGTCCGCAGGCAGGGATTAAACCGCGCTCAATGGATATCCCTGCTTCAGGGCCTCGTTAAAAAACTGCCCCCAGGCACACCGCCGACACTGAAGAATGTCGCAGGAGTATCCGAAGGCAAACTTACGGCTCAGGATATGCGCCAGGCGCTTACCAATCACAATATATCCTATGAAGAAGCAGGCATAGTAAGAGAGAGAATAAAGCCATTTACATTGGTGCAATTAGGTTTAATCGCGCATTGGGAAGGCGAAGAAGGGCAGGCAAGGCGCATAGTCGGAAGGCCGAGGGAAAGAATGCCTCCTGATGAGGCCATCCTTCAAGAGACAATAGACAAAGTTAATCAGCTGATAGAGTCGCTTACTCCACAAGACCGCGAGCTGGCATATCAGATATTGGATGGATTAAATTATGCCGAAACAGACGCCCCAATCGATGTAAAAACTATATCAGATTTAAGCGGCGTGCCCGAGGAATCCGTAGAAAGAATATTAACCAGATTAAAATCAGGGTTCACCGAGCAGGATAAAACAGGATCCCGCCCTGAAAACGACGGGAAAACCTACCCCAAAACCCCGCCGGACCAGGGCGGAGGCGTTGTGAGTGATTCGAGCGGCCTCGGTGTTTTTAAGAAAGCGCTTTTAGGAGATAAATCAACGGCGCTTCAGACGTTAGAAGAGAACGGGATAAGCGCGGTTTATATGGATAGCCCGCTCTTTCTTATAGACGATAAGGGTAAACCCATTGACTCACCCGGATACAATAAAACCAAACAGGGTCTGGAGAGAATCCCATTTTATGAAATCAGGCCGAAAATAATACCATATAAATTAATAGAAGTCCGTAAAAAAGAAGGCGCTGAGCCATCGGAGGTAGATATAGTGAGCCGGGCGACCATAGTACTACATGAACTTCTTTCGAATTCCGCCCATGTGTTTGACGGTAAAAGCGGCCGAAAGATGATCATAGGCGCAAGGGCCGCGGACGAAGGCCGGAGCGTCAAGGTCTTTTCCATCGATACTGGAAGCGGCATTGATGACATACCAAGAGCCGTGGAAACGCAATATTCAGGCCTGAAGGAAGAATTACGGATCCATGGATTGGGCAGCGGGGCCGGCCTGACCACGGCAACGCTTGGCTCGCTCTTCATGTTTAAGGGCGGGGAACTCACAGTAGATTCGAGAGGAAAAAGATTCTCTTACTCCTATGATACCGCAAAAGGAACAGTGGTGCGCCGAGAGCTTAAATCGCTGATCGGCAAACAAATAGGAACATATATTGAATTAACCCTGCCCGTCCCAAAGGAAAAATTTACCGTAATATATTCCGGCACGCCTGCTGTCGTGCCCTATCAAGAGAGTACCTCAGGGACGCATCCATTCGGGCCGAACACGCTCGGCGCCGCAGAAATTAAGAAACCCGCCGGCCGGGACGAGGCAGGGACGCTTTCAAAATCTATCCCAGACCCGTTCCAAGTACCGAAACCGCCCGCCGCGACTCTAAGCTTGCTGTGGGGTGGGTATTTTGGCTGGTTCGCGAAGGTTACTCTGACTTTCTTGAAACGTGTTGTAATGAATATGTTGAAAATCGAGAAAAATGAGGAAGGCCCTGAAGCTAATTCCCTGCCTGCCGGCTCGCCTCACGGCGCAGTTGTGGGCAGGCAGGCCAAATCTGCCCCTGAGTCAGGCAAAGAACTGCAAGCCATGCTGGACGAATTCCTTAAAATAGTCAGCGTTGAGAAATTACACCCGTTGTTGGTTCCTTTGGCAAAAGCGATTGCGGGCGCGTTTGTCAATGATCCAAAACTGAAACTGGATATCGGGTCGCTTAAGAAATTAGTGCCAGTGCTTGCCACGCTCGATTCTCGCTACAAAAGAGAGGCGGCGAATATGATTATTGAGTTTGCGCTAATGAACGACGATGGGTCGTTTTTGGGAAGTGCTATTGATATGTTGTCCGATATCAGTATAAGCGTCGACGCACGTCAAATGCTTGTCAATATTATAGGGGTTTACCTCAAGAGAATCGGAATTCATATACCGTCCGACATGGTTAAGCGGCTCACAAGTGTGAGCGATGAAAAATTGAAAGGAACGATATTTGATAACATTATCGAACCGCTCTATTTCAAGGCGCCGGAACTTTTCAGTGGCGATACCATTAAAAGAATTGTAGCCTCTTACATCAATGACGCGCCGGCTGCAAAATACCTGCTCTTTTACGCATCGATGCATGAGTCCGGGCCGCCGCTCTATACAGAGAAAAATTTTCCCCTTCATGGCCGTATCAAAAATCTTATCGCAAACGGCAAGAAGCGAATACTATTCGTATACAACATTGCAGATGGCATCGGCGATCAATTGCTGGTCGGATCAACCATGCTTCAATCGCTACTTGATGTAAATCCGGAACTGGAAATTACCGCTTTGACGCCGCGGCCCTATCTCTATGATAATCCGCGCATCCATTCTCAAAAAATAGGCGATATCGTTTCCCAGCCCGGTGACTATGACATCGTTATTTATGCCCGAACGGACGCAGAGCTTTACATGGTCGCATACGACTCACTGCTAGATGCGTATTTAAAAGCCCATCCAAAAACATTTTATGTCGAGGTCAATAAGCATCCTGATTTTGGCGGGAAAAAGATCGGCAGCGACAATGACTGTATCGCGTTTACTTACTGGCCGTTCGGCAGCAGATATAAAGGGCCTTTCCATACATGTGCGGAGCTCGGGTTGCCTTTCAGGTACGGCACATCCGCCAATGCGCACGATGTCTACGTCAAGGACCGATATCCTGCGGCGGAAGATTATTGGCGGAATAATATAGATGCTTTGAATAAAGAAAACAAACCGGTCGTTATCTTCAATCCTTTCGGAGGAGAGATACGCAGTAAAGGTGTAAATGAAAATAATAAAGAACATTTCATGAAGATTCTGGAAGCCCTTGTCGATAAGCAGTATTTTGTTGTTATGCTTCCAAACCAGCAGAGCTGGGGCTCAGTTCAGAAAGCCGAAGACCTTAAAACCGGTTTAAGTGAAGATGCGCGCCGCAATATCGCCATCGCGCAAGCGCCGAAGAGAGACCCTCGTTTGTATAAATATATGATCGACCGCGCAGACGGCGTGGTTACTGTCGAAGGAGGTTTAGGGCACCTTGCCTACAATCTTGGCAAGCCGATGGTGGCGATCTTGACGGAATCCTCGGGCGAAGAGAATGAGTGGATACCGCTCGGTTCGGACTGGTTACAGGGAGCCATGGGGTCGCGTTATTACGGTGTCGCCGGCTCAGCGCGTTTTATCGCGGAGTTTGATATACGGGGAGCCTTAGGGACGCTTTCAACATCCATCCCAGACCTGCCCCAAGCCGATTTATTGAGCGCTCTGAGATCCGCGATAGATTCCAGAGATCTTGAAGAGACAAGACGGCTTGTCGCCGGTATCGAAAAATCGGACTCGCGCACGAACGCAATAGTATTGACGCCTCAGGAACAATCTATCGCGCATTTTCTCAAATCTATAAAAGATAAAATCGTTGCATCGGGCGTAGAAGATGCGACATACGTTTTAACCGCTATCGACGAATTTGTAGCCAACATCCTGCGTCATTCCGGCATGCGGGAAACTGATAGTACGAACGAAAATATTTTCGGCGCAGGTTTCGTACGTATTGTACCGGAGGAAGACGGCATAACGCTTGAATGCGTCTTTCAGGATAACGGACGCGGCCATGGGAACCTCGTGAAGATGTACGAATACATAATAGCCGCTACGTCAAGCGAGCGCCTTAGCCAGGAAAGCGGCCGGGGTATATTTTTACTGCATTCTCTTATTGTCCGAAATTTCCACAATGCCGAATTATATTTTATTTCCAACGGCAAACGGCTTACATTCCCGGGTCTTGATAGAGACCGCGCTAATCTTATTACAGACGATAACTCGATAAAGAACGGCATGCTCGCAAACCTGCGGTTTAAAATTAAAACGCCGCCATCTGCCGCATCGCCGGCCGAGACCATTGTCCCGAATGAAACAGTTTCAATAGATATAAGTGGCATAAGTGCCATCCCACAAGGCGCCACCCCAGCTGCACCGCCGGCCGAGCCCGCTGTCCGCCAGCCGACGGCGGAGGCCGCGCTGCAAATCCCGCCCTCAGAGAAACCCCGGCCCGGCGAGAAGCCGCGCTGGTCACCGCCGGAAGAAGTTAACCGCGTCTTCCGTGAAGAGCAGGCGAGGACGATGAATGAGGCGAGGGTCTTTGAGCGGCTTAAGAAAAACGCCGAACGCAGGCCAAGGCTGAATTTAAGAGTGAAGCAAACAAGAATGCGTTTGGGCTTCCCGCTTGATATCAGGCCTTTCGTAGCCGAAGGCGTTGCCCCGGTCCGCATCATTAAAGACAGCATATTTAGGCCGAGATATTTTGCTATTGTAGATGAATTGAATCCGTCAAATTATGCCGTCTTTAAAGTAGATATCCTGGAAGGCGGAAGAAGGAGGATCTCAGCAATAGGGTATGATGGAGATGAGGCCGTAGTGAGTTCGTGCGATTCCAACTATGCCTTGGGCAGTTTTAGGGCTGGAAAGGCATTTTACGCGCGGTTGGCCAACAGAAAGTCGCATATCTCGAAGGCGGATTGTGTCTATCAAAGCGGAGCGGGGGCGGGAAACCCATACAGTCATATTTCTTTTACAAAATCCAACGGTAAGCAAAAAGGCATAATTATTAGTTTGGTACCGGTCACCGATGGCAGCCAGGACCGTTATTGGCTTACGCCCGGTTCCGCTTATGATAAGGATGAAGAGGGACAGACGGTTTTTGCGTGTCTCATAGATCTGAAAAATGAGAGATTGAAACGGCCGCCCGTATTGCCCGGCCTTAAGGAAATAGAATCATCGGGCGGCAAGTTTGTGGCGTATCCCCCGGAAATCCATTCGGCTCAAGACTGGCTAAAGGTTAATCAAAATGGTGCTTATCAATATTTTCAGAATATAGGTATGATCGAGGAAGGCGGCAGGCCATTTGTAGTGTATAGAAGGATAGATAAAGAGGACCGCATCACGGCGATTAATATTGCGCCCGACAGGGGCAGTTTTACGGTCGAAGGCCTTGAACTGGACGGCAAGCCTATTATTTTTGAAGCAGATAATATTTATTTAAGCACCCTTCTTTACCTGCTTACAAATGATAATGAAGAGGATCTTGGGTTTTTGCCGGCAGATGTTAAATCGAGGCTATCAATATCACCAAAGTTGCGGAATTTAGTTTGCGATACCGAACATATAGCAAGGCAATTCCACGCCAAGATACCGACCTCCATGCGTCAACGGATGATAGGAGGTTCTCCGCAGTGGTGTTTAGGCGATTGTAAAGAGATCCACTGGATGAGCCGATGGGGCGATGAGGTAAAGAGGGAATTGGCATTGAAAAAGCTGGGTGCGGTGCGGCAGGAACTGATGTCCGATATTGCGGGCGTGCCCGTTCCTCTGCATCCATCCGAGCCGCCGGCGCAGGCCGAAGCGCCGCCGGCCGAGCCCGCTGCCCGTCAATCGACGGCGGAGGAAGCGCAGCGCGAAAATGCGAAAAGGAACCGCGGCGATAGGCTGGAACTTGCTGCCGGCCTTCCGGAGGATGGCGAGATTTCCGATAAGCTTAATAGAGAATTAGACAAAGCGCGTGAGGCCGACAAGCGCTCTCCCAAAGTATCTTTTAAAGGCAAGAAGAGAACAGGTGCCAGCAAATGGGATTTATTGGATGAATTCAGAAAAGATCTGGAGGACCTACCGAACAAAGCCGTTGAGAATTTAAAAAAATCGAAAAGCCTGGGAGAGCAAAGAAGGATTCTTGTAGAAAATAGAATAAGTCATGCAGGAACGATAGACGGGAAATTCCTCCATCCGGAAATAGAGAGGTTGCTGAAAGAGCGTTCAGTAGCGGAAGAAGTCCTGGTGCAGGACCCAAGATTGAAGCATGGCGGCCAAGGCAGGCACCTCAAGGCATATGGAAGCGATAATTTCGATTATATAGTGAAAACATACAATACCAGCGACATGAAGAAACAGGTGCAGGTTTTATGGATAGGAAACGGTTTTGAGATAGCCCAGATGCGACTTAATGGCCTGGCGGTTCCCACAATGGTCATAGACGCTACAAGGGATAATAAGAGGCCATTTACCTATATATTACAAAATGCCGGTTCGCAAAGGACCGACCTTGCGATTATACAGAAGAGAGTAACACCGCTGCTGGAACATCTGAAGGTGTTGACCAGGTCAGGAGAAGTGGCGCAAGCAAAACTTCTTATCGATGAATTCAAGCAGCATGTAATTGCGCTGTTCAGGAGGGGGGTTGTTGATACTGACTTCGGAGGCATGCTTGCAAATTACGGAGTGGACAAAAAGACCGGACATCTTTATATATTTGATTTTGGTGACCTTGAGTCGGTCGAAATGAAGGCGGATGAATTTGTTGATACGACGGACCTTACAAACGATTTTATTATCGAGGCGTTGAAGTCGTTGGTGGATACAAAAATAGCGGATTATTTCAGGAAGAATCCGTTCAAGGCCAAAGATTTTTATGATAAAAGCGGCGCTTCTTTATTCGAATCCGATTTACAAGGCAAAGACGCCGACACTTTCAAAATGACATTTCCGTATAGCGAAAAAGAAATACGCACTCTTTTTACCAGCGGCAGCGTATCTGAAATTCAGCTCGCCGCCCGTCAGCCGACGGCGGAGGAAGTACGAAAAGTAAAAGCCCAAAAGAACCGCGGCGACAGGCTTGAGTTCGCAGCCGGCCTTCCGAATGATGATAGAATTTCGGATAGGCTCAATAAAGAACTGGAGAATGTACATGAGGCTGCCAGTCACGCTAGTCAGGATAAGACAAAATCACCGCCCAAAGCGCAAACGGCAATCATAGAACTAGTGGACGCATTAGGGTCTTATGGTGAATCGATCGTGTATCCGGCCATTTTGAATTTGATAGAACTGGGCGATGCGGCCAAAGAAGCCATATTGCAAGCTACAAAGGATAAGAGCCCCCAAAGGCGAGGCAATGCCTGCGCTATACTGGGCTGCTGGCAAAGGGACGAATTTCTGGAAGTGATCGAACGCCTTTTGGGTGATGAAGACATGTATGTGGTCCGCCAGGCCATCGTCAGCCTGGAGCGGACCGTCGGCTTAGAAGAAGCCGATAGAATCTTAGAAAGGCATCCGCAGGCTAAGCTCTATGCTATGGCCGACCGACCAGAAAATGTATCTCGGCGAAATCCTGAATACGTGCAGAGCTTAAGAGTTAAACCAAATGACCTGGATATTAAAAAAATCGAAGCAGCGGTAAAGGAATTCAGGTTCACGACATGCCTGGCCAATGCCTCCATGCTTATTTATTTATTAAGGGCTTTGGGAGAGAAAGCGGAACTTATGGGCATGTACAACAAGGGCGAAGACATGCCGTTCCATTACTTGGTACATACGGAACGATGGGGAGAAAGGGATATATGGCCCTATACCGGTGAAAGCGCAAATTACGAACGCACAGCCAAAGCAAGCGAAGGGGATTATGAAAGAATGGTGGACTCTTTTAGGGAAAACGGCACCCTTGCCCGCGCGGATCAGACGCTATTGCGGCCTGTGCCCGGTACAAGATTAATTTCAGACATCAAACCAAATGCACCCTTTAGCCGTACTGTTACGTCAAAGAAAGATCTGGACAAATTGGTTGAAGAGCCCTTATTGGATGCGTGCAGGATTTTATATGACAAAGGACTATGCACGATAGCCTCCTCCGCGAACAAAAAAGATATAAAACATGGATATGCATATATTGATATAGCCGGCGGTCTTGGTATTTCGTCCGAGAATCGCACTATCGCCATAGGATTGGGAGCAGTTCCGCTAATAGACAATGATGAAGAGTCTGATACATTCGGGGAAGAACTCACGTTCGAGTTGCGAATCCCGATCACTGAACGCTCAACCGTTGAAGAAGTGAGAGCGCAGTCGATACACATGGCGAATCAGTTTGTAGGGCAAGCAAATTTTATAAAGGAGAGGGACAGTGCCACCCCAGCCGCGCCGCCGGCCGAGCCCGCTGTCCCGAATGAAAAAGAAACAGTTTCAATAAATACAAATTTAACAAAAATCGGTGAAGCATTGAGCAGAATCAGTGGGATCATTGATCGGATGGAAAGCTCGGCAATAAGTGCCGAGAAAGCTAGGATAGAACTTACCGGCATTTCACGTCAGGTAGATATGTGCGGTGATGAAATAAAGAGAAATGCCGGTTTCGGCAAAGACATCAATAATGCGCTTCGCAGCATTGCCAACTGCGTCTATATTATGGAGGCATACTCGTCTCAAAAGATGCGCGATGGAGTAAAAGAGATAAGAGAAAAATTATTAGCAGTTATTGACGCAATAAATCCGAAGATATTGGCCCCGGGTGAAGTGCGCGACGCAACAAAGCCGGCTGTAAGGATAGACACTATTCAGGATGCTGAGGGCGCGATAGGAGAGGCAGTGGTTGAGATGAAAGGCGGGATTATTACCCTTCGGCCGGTGGCGTTTGAGGCTTTTTGTAAAGCATACCCAGAACTCTTCCAGGCAATCAAGTATTTAATGAGCGATGCACAAATAAAACAAATCTTTCAGACGCAAAATGCTCTAGTGGAAAAGGCTGAGATAGACGGGATAATAGAGGCATTTAAAACATCTAAGGGCAATATAGCTAGAACTGCCAAGTTGCTAGGTCTTAAGAAAAGCATAATATATCTGGCGCTGGAAAAGTCGTATGCCATGAGGATGCTGAAGGAGCGCTTTGACGGGGACCTCCCACAGAATGCCAGCCGGGCCCCTTATCTTTGGAGCGCGTCCCGCCGGGAAGTGCGCAGAGCAAAGGCCAAACGGAACCGCGGCGACAGGCTTGAGCTCGCAGCCGGCCATCCGGATGATGACAAGATTTCGGCTAGACTTAATGAGGAACTGAAAAAATCGCATGCTGCGGAACCGATCCTTCCTAGCGCTTCTGTACTTGAGGAGATGAAAAGATTATCCGCGCAAGATATAACGCTAGAGGCGGCAATAAAGGCAGCCGGATTTTTGGATTATAAAGGAGAAGGCGCAGAAGAGGTAAGAAGCTCCCTGAGAAACTTCTTTGGAGCCATACCGGATGACGCGGCCTTTATTAAAGATAGCGCGGTGAAGGCGGAAAGTAAACAACCCCCAACAGGGCTATTCTCCGAGATCAAGGTATATTACAACGACATAAGTCAGTTCCCGTTATTGACCCATCTGGGAGAGGTGAAGTTCGGTGCTCTTGCCAGGCTCGGAGACAGTAAAGCGCGCGAAGCGATGATCAGTTCAAACCTGCGGCTTGTCGTCAAAATAGCCCGTAAATTTGCTGGTGTCGGGATGCCGATAGCGGAACTTGTTGAAGAGGGGAATATAGGCCTAATGAAAGCGGTTGAAAAATATGAACCCAAGCAAGGCTTCAAATTTTCCACGTACGCCAATTGGTGGATTAAGCAGAAGATCCGCAGGTTTATCAGGGGAAAGTCCACGATGGTGCGGCTGCCCGAATACATTGGCGAGGCTATCCAAAGCTTGGCTAAGAAATGCGAAAGAGAAGGCCTGGATTTTTATGACGCACGCACAGCTTCCGTCGAGATCGCGAAAGCGACAGGCATGCCTCTTGAGCAACTGGAAAAGATCAGGAGAGCGGTATTTGAAAACAGGACTCTCGGCATGAATGGCCAGGCAGAATCATCATCGGATGAAGGGACCGGCTTGGAAAAAATCACCGCGATTAAACCGGGCGAAGCAGAGGCAAAAGTGGACGCAGCGGAACTCGCTTCCGATGCAGAAAAAGCAATTGTGCTGCTGCGGGCAAAATGGCATGACAAGGCGGACAGAAATGAAAAAATACTGAAACTGAGAGTGCTTCCCCGGCTTGGTTTAAGTGATGAAAGAGAAAGGACCCTTACTGAAGTCGGCAGGGCAATCGGCCTTACAAGAGAAGCCGTCCGGCTAATAGAATCTCAGATATTGAATACGATCTATGCTGTGCGGCACACGCGCCGCGGGCCGGTAGGCAGCACAGGTGGATATTTGAATCGATTGATAACCAGAGCGGCGGAGGCGCTCGACGAAGGAAGGTTCGACGAAGCGATAATAAGGACAGAACAGGCTCTTAGGTTATTTAAGCGATTTGATATGCTAAAAGACGATCCTCCGGCGCGAATGAGATTTTTGGATGAACTTAATTCCGACGGGAACGATGAGAGCGAATTCACCGAGAGTGAGCGCTCTCGGGCGCAGAACATATTGCGGAGGGCGCAAGTTGCGGCGTCCGCCGGCTTGCCCGCCGACCTATTCGCCAAAGCCGTGCCCGACACGACACATGTACAGGCGAAGGCCAATGCGCCGCTCAGATTGGCAATGAATTCCGAAAAGCGGCGCGATCACCCGGAGATCAATGGCAGGAGTATCGTATTGGCGGCAAGGCGGAAGAGATTAAAAGAGCTTTTGCGGAAAAGAGAATTTACCATGGAAGAACTTTGCGCAAGGCTCGGAGTAACTTCAGCTACCATATATAAAGACATACAGGTAAATAAGGAGCTGAGACGGCTAAGGGCCCATATTATAAAAAAGCCCCGCCATCAGCCTGAAACCGACGAAATAGAAGATACTATAAGCAATGCAAGGGTCAAATTGAAAAAAGAACATAGGGCGGGCATCCGCTGGATCGTCAAATGCATCAAGGCGTTAGAAAAACAGGCTGAAAATTATTCCGAGAAAGACGGCGAGGGGGCGGCGGGCCACAAAATAGACATAGCTCTTAACCTGGTGAAGCTGCTTTTTGAGAAGGGCGTCGACGTCAGTGGTCTCAGTGATAGGCTTAAGAAAAAACAGAAATTCTATATAGAGAAGATGGAAGAAGCGCTTCATAGAGACGCGCTGATCGAAGAGCAAGCCCATGACGTCCTCGATGGTGAATATTGGCAGGAGTTAAGAAACGGCGGATGGACGCCGCCCGAAGCCAGGATTCATCTCCCGCGCGAAGTGACCGGAAAGCACAAGCCCGGCGGAGAGGACGAACTCCTTCTGTCGCCGCCGGAAGAAGTAGGCAAAATCTTCCGTGAAGAGCGGGCGAAGGCGATGAATGTTGGCCTTGGGGCCATCCTACAAAGTGCCACCCCACCCGCCCCGCCGGCCGAGCCCGCTATCCCCGATAAAACAGTTTTAACAGATAAGCCTGATGGCGTGGCGGAAGGCATGAGGCTCGTAAGCGATTTGGCGAAAGAAACAATACGACTTACGAGAGAAGACTTGGAGCGTATCATTGCCCTCGTAGATGAAACCGCGGTCAAAGATACGGGCGAACAACGCTTTGGCGTGTGGGCTACAGACCTTCTGCACTGGTATTACGAAAAGAGTACCCAGATGACGCCGTTAGAAAAGGCGCTTGCAGTGTTTACCTATGTCAGAAGAGATAACGATATTTTTCCTAATGGCAATACCCGCACGGCATTTCTATTAATGCAATATACACTGCTGAAAGCAGGGTTAAAGCCATTCGAGTTAAGTAATGAGGATTCCTGGAAAATGTTTAAGGCAGCAGATGCCGAGGCTATCAGGCGCGAGTTATTATTGCAGCAACCACACGCTGATAAGATTGGTGCGAGGAGGGCGAGCCCGACAGTTGCAGAGCCGCTGATCGTGAAGATCATTTCAGAATATGTTGTCCAGGTCTATCAGGGCAAAGGGCCGGGAAGCGATAAACTATCCGTCAAGGAATGGGAAAATATTTATAAAGCAGTCAGCCTGTTCCACAGTGAAAGAATAGAAATATTCATGCCGAAAGAAGCGTGGCTCGATGAAGAAATGCAAAACGTGCTTAGAGATATCAGGATACGCTGCCGCAGCGATGATATTGTAATATGCCATGAGTACTCATATTGTGGCAAAAAACCATTGGGGGAATGGCTCGACACACCTGCGAAAGAAGGCGTGAAACGCATCGTTGTAGTCGAAAAGTCTTCGGCGGACAATATCATGGCAATCGTTAATGCAAAACCGAAGCGGTTTGAGGGCGTCCGCCTTATGCAGATAGCATTGCCGAAAGAATACAGCTCGATGCCTAAGATCGAACAGACAGCGCAACAGGCGAAAATCATCACAATTGCGATCCTTGCAAGGCTCTTTGAGCGCACCGACGCAACATCGATGAAAGAGGCGATTTTGACGGCGATGCTGGAAGGCACGATGAAGGATGTCAGCGGGTTTCTTAATGGCCTGCCTGAATCGGAAGGTGAAGCCAATAACCCTGCCATGATAGTATCGAGAGTAGAGAACTGTTTGAAGAACGTCATTAGTATCGTAGAGAGAATCGGCGAAGAGATCCGCTTCATGAAGGCCTTCTGGACCGCCGCGTAAGCAAAGTTATCCACAATAGTAGGGCACCCTTAAGGGTGCCCTACTGCTTGAACATTTGCCAACCAGTGTGTTATAGTATGGATCATGGATTGCATATATATTAAAAACGGCCGTGTGATATTAAAGGACCAGATCGTAGACGGTGCTACGGTCACTATAAATGGCGGCAAGGTCGCGGCCATTAACAAAAAGATGGCGCCAAAGAAGGGCTCCTTCGTAATAGACGCCAAGGGATGCTTCGTCTCGCCCGGTTTCATAGATTGCCATATACACGGAGAGCCCGAAAAAATATTCTTTAATGAAGCGAGACACGGCACTACGGCATTTGTGATCGCCGAATCCTGCGCGCCGTTAGATCATATCTATAAAAGAGCCGCAGGAATAAAAGAGTTTATCAGGAAGCATCCTTACGGGCCCAACGTGCTGGGCCTGCGTTTCGAAGGGCCCTATATAAGCAAAAGTAAGGCCGGGGCTCAAGATCCGGATTATATAAGATCTCCCAACGCAAAAGAGCTCTCTTCCATAATAAGGCGCTGCTCAGGCCTTTTAAAGATAATGACGATAGCGCCTGAGCTGCATGGCGCCCTGCCGCTGGTAAGATTATTACGCAAAGACGGGATCATCGCTTCCATAGGCCATTCGGATGCGAATTACGAAAAGGCCGTCGAGGGCATAGATGCCGGGATAATGCACGCAACGCATATTTTTAACGCCATGAGCTCTCTCGATAGGCGCGAGCCGGGCGTTGTCGGGGCGGTTCTTTCCGAAGAGAAGGTCGTGGCAGAGATAATATTGGATTTTATCCATGTGCATAAAGCGCTATTCGGGCTTTTGTTAAAATTAAAGAGAAGAGATAAGATAATTATTATTACGGATTCGCTGGCGGCGGAGGGTATCCATAGCCTGGTTGGCGGGGCGTACCGATTTGAAGACGGGCGGCTCGCCGGGTCATCACTCACCATGATAGACGCGCTTAAGAATGCTGTAAAAAATTGCGGTGTCGCGCTGGAGGACGCCATAAACATGATCACTCTGAATCCGGCAGAGCTTTTGGGAGTCGAAGGAACGAAGGGCTCGATAGCCGCAGGCAAGGATGCCGACATAGTCGTATTCAGTAAAGAATTTGACGTGAAGATGACGATGATTCGTGGTAAAATAGCATACAGCTGTAAGCTATAAGCTTTAAGTTTTAAGCTTGTAAAAAAAGTTCTCAATTTTTTTAAAGCTTACAGCTTATAACTTAAAGCTGAACATAGCTAAGACGAGGCAATAATGTGCGGGATAGTAGGATATATAGGCGATAGGGAAGCTCAAAACATATTACTTAAGAGCCTTTCAAGATTAGAGTACAGAGGCTATGACTCGGCCGGCCTTGCCATTATTAAAGGCAAGAAGATCCATCTGGTTAAAAAGAAGGGCAAGCTCAATATCCTCGCCGCGGATCTTAAGGCGGAGGCTCTTGAAGGCTCGATGGGTATAGGGCACAGCAGATGGGCCACTCACGGCGTGCCCAGCGATACAAATGCCCACCCTCATCTCGACTGCAAGGGGAAGATCGCCGTGGCTCATAATGGCATTATCGAAAATTACCTCGAATTAAAAGAGAAGCTGCAAAAAGAAGGCCACAAGTTTATCTCCGAGACAGATACCGAAGTCATCCCCCACCTGATAGAGAAGTTTTACTCCGGCGACATAGCCGAAGCCGTCCGTAAGACCGTAAAGATCCTGCGCGGCTCTTACGCGATAGCCGTTATCCACAAGGACGAGCCTTTGAAGCTGGTCGGCGCCAGATGCGATTCGCCGTTGATAGTAGGCATCGGGCGCGGTGAAAATTTTCTCGCCAGCGACGTCCCGGCCGTCCTGGACCATACCAAAGAAGTCATCTATCTCGATAATCATGAGATCGTCGTGCTTACCAAGGAGCACATTACTATTAAAGATCTCCAGGGCCGCAGAATAGAGAGAAAGCCGTCAAAGATAACATGGGACATAAGCCGCGCGGAAAAGGGCGGCTACAAACATTTCATGTTAAAGGAGATATTCGAGCAGTCCCATGTAGTAGGCAGCATACTTGACTCTCGATGCAAAGACGGCAGGATATCTTTCCAGGAGCTTAAGATAAGCGATGGCGATCTCAAAAAGATCAAAAGAATAGCTATAGTCGCCTGCGGCACCGCCTACCATGCGGGGCTCACCGGAAAGTATATGCTCGAGGAGTACGTCAAGGTCCCCTGCTGGGTCGACGTCTCGAGCGAGTTCAGATACCGCGACCCTCTCGTAAACAAGGAGACGCTCATGATAGTGATCTCTCAGTCGGGCGAGACGGCCGATACTCTCGCCGCTCTCAGAGAAGCGAAGAGGCATGGCGCGAAGGTCCTGGCCATCTGCAATGTGCTCGGCAGCTCCATAGCAAGAGAGGCCGATGGCGTCGTCTACACGCACGCGGGACCGGAGATAGCGGTTGCCTCGACGAAGGCTTATACCGCGCAGCTGGCGATATTCTATCTATTGACATTCTATCTTGCGAAATTAAGGAAGACGGCGGCGCCCGCAAAGCTCGACGCTATCTTGAAGGGTTTAAAGCGCATCCCGGAGCTCATGGAGGAGCTCCTCGCCGAATATAAACCGGAATATAACCTGCTTGCGGCGTACGCCGGGGCATTTAAGAAATATTACCATGAAAAGCACAACAAAACATTCTTCCTGTACTTGGCGAGGAATATAAATTATCCAAATGCTCTCGAAGGCGCCCTTAAGTTAAAAGAGATAGCGTATATCAGCGCCGAGGGTTATCCCGCCGGAGAGATGAAGCACGGACCGATAGCTTTGATCGACGAGAACCCATGGGTGGTCTGCATAGCCGTCAAGAGCAAGACCTACGACAAGATGATATCGAATATCCAGGAGATAAAGGCGCGTAACGGCATAGTCATAGCCATATCTACCGAGGGCGACAAAGAGATACTGCATCACAACATCAACTATCTGATAGAGATACCGAAGGCCGAGGAGCTCTTTTCGCCGCTACTGGTGGCGATACCTCTGCAGCTGTTGGCGTATTACGTCGCGCGCGCGTTCGGATACGACATTGACCAGCCGCGCAATCTTGCGAAATCAGTAACCGTAGAATAATATGCCCGGAACCCTATACGTAGTGGCTACGCCGATCGGCAACCTCGAAGACATCACCCTTCGCGCTATAGATACGCTCAAAACCGCCGACCTTATCGCCGCTGAAGATACCCGCCACACCAATATCCTGCTCGCTAGATACGGCATCAAGACCCGCATGACGAGCTACTTCGAGTACAATAAGATACAGAAAGGGGACTACCTGCTCAAGCTCCTGAACGAGGGCAAGTCGGTGGCCCTTGTATCGGATGCGGGCACACCGGGCATATCTGACCCCGGATACAATATCATACGGCTCTGCATAGATAACAATATACCCGTAGTGCCCATACCGGGGCCATCCGGGATAATTGCGGCTCTGACCATTTCCGGCAAGCCCACGAACGAATTCACGTTCGCCGGATTCCTGTCACCCAAGCCTATAAAGAGAAAGAATCAGCTGAAGAAATTATACGATGAGAAGAGGACTATCATCCTGTATGAGTCCGTTCACAGGATAGGGAAGCTTTTGAACGACATTTTAGAGGTATGCGGCGATACGGAAGTCGTTGTGGCAAGAGAAGTTACGAAGAAATTTGAAGAGATAAGGCGCGAGAAGGTAAGCGTAACTATAGAGCACTTTAAGGCGCATAAGCCCAAGGGCGAATTCATCGTAATAATTTAACCAATTCCTGGGCCGGGGCCAGGAATTGGTTATTCGATTTGGTACTTGACAAAGAGGATGTCTTATGGTATCATCTGACCATAACATTAACCTTTTAAAACCGGAACAGAGAGTCCGGGAAAGGAATAAAAATGAAACAAATGACCCACTTGTCTATTTTGATAGGTGGGATTTTTATTTGTCCGGCTATGGCTACCAGACAAATAATCCGCCGAAGCACCGAGCCTACTGAGAGTTGATTGCGAAGGCGGATATGAGAGGAATAATATGAAACTAAAAGAAAAATCAAAAATATTAGACAAAGATTTGATAGAGAAAGCCTTAAAGCGCATGGCGCACGAGATCATAGAGAATACCAAAACAACGGACGATACGGTATTGATCGGCATAAAGAATAGAGGCGCCTATATTGCCGAAAGGCTCGCGGATCACATGAAGGCGGTCTCAGGGCACCGTCCTCCTGTGGGAGCTCTCGACATCACTCTATACAGAGATGACCTTACTCAAGTGTCTGAGCAGCCCGTGGTCCATGCCACAGAGATAACCTTCGATGTTGAAAATAAACGGATAGTGCTTGTGGACGACGTTCTCTTCACCGGCAGGACGATAAGATGCGCGCTTGATGCCTTGATAGACTTTGGCAGGCCAAAGCTTATACAGCTCGCGGTGCTTGTCGACAGGGGCCACAGAGAGCTGCCTATAAGAGCGGATTATGTGGGCAAGAATATCCCCACTGCCGCAAATGAAGTCGTAGAGGTGCGGCTGTCGGAATCCGACGGTAAAGATGAAGTGGTACTCTGCGAAAAGGTTGATTAAAGATGACGAACGAAAAGAAGATGGTATGGACTAAAAAAGACCTTCTCGGATTAGAGTATCTTTCACGCGAGGAGATCGAGCATATCTTATATACGGCCGCGAGCTTCAAAGAGGTCACGACGCGGCAGATAAAGAAGGTGCCCGCTCTGCGCGGCAAGACGGTGGTGAACCTCTTCTACGAGCCGTCGACGAGAACACGGATATCATTTGAGCTGGCCGCCAAGAGGCTCTCCGCCGACGTCATAAATGTGGGGGTTGAGTCGTCGAGTGTGCGCAAAGGCGAAACGCTGATCGACACCGGGAAGAATATAGAGGCCTTAAAGATAGATATAATCGTGGTCCGCCATGACTGCTCGGGCGCGCCCAATATACTCGCACGCTCTGTTAAGGCGAGCGTCGTCAATGCCGGCGATGGATGGCATGAACATCCGACGCAAGCCCTCCTGGATATGTTCACATTAAAATCGAAACTCGGCAGGATCGAAGGCCTGAACGTGAGCATAATAGGCGACATAGCCCACTCGAGAGTGGCCCGCTCCAATATCTGGGGGCTTACGAAGCTCGGCGCAAAAGTGACCGTCTGCGCCCCGAAGACTCTGATACCCGAGGGGATAGAGAAGATGGGCGTCAAAGTGACGAACGATCTCGACGAGGCGATAAGGGAAGCGGACGCCATCAATGTATTGAGGATGCAGCTTGAGCGCGACGTGTCAGGAGTATTCCCTACAAAGATAGATTTCTTCAAGCAATACGGAATCTCCGAAGAGCGGCTTAAAATATGCAAGAAAAATATAGTGGTAATGCACCCAGGGCCGATAAACAGGGGCGTCGAGATGTCGAGCGCCGTTGCCGACGGCCAGAACTCGGTGATATTGGAGCAGGTTACAAACGGCATAGCGGTCAGGATGGCTGTGCTATATCTGGTGGCGCACGCGAAAAAAGGATAGTATGAAATACCTGATCAAGAACGGAAGAGTGATAGACCCGGCGAACAAAATCGACGATATTCTTGATGTCCTGATATCCGATGGCAAGATAGAGAAGGTCGACAAGAACATCGACGCTTCTAACCTGATTAGAATCATCAGATTAGAAGCTGAGGGAATGATAGTTGCTCCCGGACTCGTAGATATGCACACGCACTTAAGGGAGCCCGGCAGAGAGGACGAGGAGACCGTTCTCACCGGCACCCTCGCCGCCTTAAGGGGCGGCTTCACAAGCGTAGCCTGCATGCCCAACACCGAGCCCGCGCTGGACAACCCGGCCATAATAAGATCTCTCAAAGATACGATAAAGAAGGATGCCCGGGCAAATGTATTCATAGTCGGGTCGATCACCGAGGCCCGCGCGGGTAAGAGAGCTACCGATTTTCATAAGATGAAGAAGGCGGGAGCCGTCGCGGTATCCGACGACGGTTCATCGGTCGATGACGAGCTTGTCATGTCGGGCGCTCTCGAGCAGTCGAAAGAGGAGAGCTTGCTCATAATAGAGCATTGCGAGGACCGCAAGGTATCCGGAAAAGGAGTGATGAACCACAGCTTTACGGCTACTAAACTCGGCTTAAAAGGAATACCTTCCGAGAGCGAATACGAGCGCGTAAAACGAAATATCGAGCTGGCGAAGAAGCTCAGCGCGCGTATCCACATAGCGCACGTGAGCACAAGAGAGTCGGTGGATATCATACGCCGCGCTAAGGCTGACGGCGTGAAGGTCACGGCCGAGACGGCGCCGCATTATCTGGCATTGACGGAGGAGTGCTGTGCCACATACGACACCAATACAAAGATGAACCCTCCTTTAAGGTCCAAGGAAGATATGGAGGAGCTGAAGAGAGGCTTAAAGGACGGGACCATAGATGCCATAGCCACCGATCACGCCCCGCATACGGACAGCGAGAAGGATGTTGAGTTCGCGTTTGCGCCGTTCGGCGTAATAGGCCTGGAGACGGCCTTAAGCCTTTCCGCGATGGAGCTGGTAGATAAGAAAGTCCTCTCCTGGCCGGAGCTTATAGCTAAGATGTCGGTAAATCCTTCAAATATCCTTGGTATCGACAGGGGCAGTCTGAAGAAGGGCGCGCCGGCCGATATAGTTATTATCGACCCCGAAAAAGAATATACATACACAAAAGATTCCATAATGTCCAGGTCGAAGAATTCACCTTTTATAAATTGGGTGCTAAAACACAAGGTCTCAAAGGTCTTTGTGGGCGGACAACTTGCCTGGAATGGCGAATAACATATGAAACAGCTGAAGGCGAAGATAATAGAAAATAAAAGGATCGCTAAAGGCTTCTACAGGATGCGGCTGGGCTCAGCGTATCTTGCGAAGGCCTCAAAACCGGGGCAGTTCGTCGAGATCAGGTCTTCCGATACCGACGAGACACTCTTAAGGCGGCCTTTCGGTGTGCACAGGATAGTGAAGGGCGGCATTGAGGTCCTCTATGAAGTCATCGGCAAAGGGACTACGAGCCTGTCGGCTAAGAAAAAAAGCGAGCATTTGGATATCATAGGCCCGCTGGGGAACGGTTTTTCGGTAAAGCGTCCGGCGCGCGGTATACAGCGCCCGGCGGTGCTGGTGGCGGGAGGCGTGGGCGTAGCGCCTCTGCTATGCCTGGCCGAGGAGATGACCAAAAAAAAGATAAAGCTATATGTGATGATCGGGGCCAAGACCGGGGCGCATATTCTTTGTGAAAAAGAGTTCAGGCGCTTAGGGTGCTTTTGTCTGGTCTCTACCGAGGACGGTTCAAAAGGGCATAAAGGCTACGTAACTGATATAATGAGGCACCTGTTGATAGTGGTCAGGCGCAAGGTGTCGGGCATCTACGCCTGCGGCCCTCATCCCATGCTCAAAGCGGTAAGCCGCATAGCGGCTTCCTCCGGCATACCGTGCCAGGTATCGATGGAGGAACATATGGCGTGCGGCGTGGGCGTCTGCCTTGGCTGTCCGGTGAAGGTAAAGAGCGGCGGATACAAAATGGTCTGTAAAGACGGGCCGGTTTTCAATATGGAGGAGATCGCATGGTAAACAAAAGGAGGGGCAACATGAAGAAGTTGATTTTGGTTGCGGTTGTTTTAATATGTATCGGTATGGTGGCACCGACGGTCTATTGCGCGAGCAACGCAAAGGTCGAGACCAGCTCTCAGGTCAAGGTCATCCCGAAAAAAGTACAGGTCGACTCGAACTTCGACGGCAAGATCGACAGGATAGAGAACTATGACGCCGAAGGCAGGCCGATCAAGACAGAAGTCGATAATGACAACGACGGAATAATGGATGAGACCGTAATATACAAAGACGGCAAGCCTGTCAAGACCACAAAAGATACCAATAAGGACGGCAAGCCGGACGTATGGATAGATCTGTGAAATTGAGTTTGGAAGTAAGAATAGGAAAGCTTAAGCTCAATAACCCGGTGATGGTGGCGTCGGGGACTTTCGGGACGGAGTGTGGCAAGCTTATCGACATAAATAAGCTCGGAGCGTATATCGCCAAGACGATCACGCTAAACGCCCGTATCGGAAATCCCCCGCCCAGAGTCTGCGAAACGCCTGCGGGGATGCTCAATTCTATCGGGCTTGAGAATAAAGGGCTCGATGACTTTATAAAGAATAAGGTCCCTTTGCTTAGGAGGCTGAAGATACCGCTGGTAGTGAGCATCGCCGGCGATGACGCGGCCGAGTTTAAAGAACTGGCGAGAGCCTTAAGTAAAGTCAAAAAAATAGCGGCCCTCGAAATAAACCTCTCCTGCCCGAATGTGAAACACGGCAAGAGGAACTGCCTTATCGCCCAGGACGAAGGGGCGACTTACAAGGTAATAGAGGCGGTGAGAAGGTCGACGGTGCTTCCCGTCATAGCGAAGCTCTCGCCAAACGTCACGGACATCAGAAGAATAGCCGAAGCCGCCGAAGGAGCCGGAGCGGACGCCGTGTCGCTGATAAACACGCTGATAGGAATGGCGGTCGATATCGATAAGAAGAGACCACTACTCGGAAATGTTACGGGTGGCTTAAGCGGCCCCGCCGTAAAGCCGGTGGCGCTACGCATGGTGCGCGAAGCTTACAAGAGCACCAGGATCCCGGTGATCGGCATTGGCGGTATCATGGATTATAAGGACGCGGTTGAGTTTATGCTCTGCGGGGCGAGCGCCGTTCAAGTAGGGACGGCGAATTTTGTAGATCCACGGGCCCCGATCGCGATCATCGACGGGATCAAGCGATATATGGCGAAAAACGGCATGAAAGAGGTAAAGGAGCTGATAGGAGCGCTTAAAGCATGACGCCCAAAGAACGTCTCATAGTCGCCCTGGACGTAGAGACAAAAGAGAAGGCCCTCTCTCTGGTAGAAAAACTTAAAGCCGAAGTGAATATCTTTAAGATAGGCAGTGAACTATTCACGTCGTGCGGCCCGGATATAGTGGCGGCCGTTAAAGACAGGGGCTGCGGCATATTCCTCGACCTGAAGTTCCACGACATACCCAATACCGTAGCGAAATCCGCCGCCGCGGCGACCAGATTAGGAGTCTCCATAATGAATGTGCACGCCCTGGGCGGATATGACATGATGAAGAGGTGCGCCGAGGCCGTTATCGCGCAGGCGAAAGCGTCGAAGATACCAAAACCTAAGGTAATAGCCGTGACCGTCCTGACGAGCATGGATGAAAATAGCTTGAAGAAGACAGGTATAAATGATAACATGGAAAAGCAGGTTTTGAAGCTCGCTAAACTTGCCGAAGAGGCATCTCTCGACGGAGTTGTGGCTTCTCCATCCGAAGTCAAGCTGATAAGGAGAGAGCTGGGAGAAGAGTTTATCATAGTGACTCCGGGCGTGCGCCCCGTATGGGCGGCAGCGAACGATCAGGAGAGGATCGCCACGCCCAAAGAAGCCATTGTCGACGGCGCGACATACATCGTAGTTGGCAGGCCCATTATCGAGGCGCCGGATCCTCTGGCCGCGGCAAAAAGAATATTGGAAGAGATAAGATAGTGACTGAAGAAGAAGTCTTAGAGCTATTCGAAAAATTAGGCGCCCTGTTGAAAGGACACTTTAAGCTTTCGAGCGGGCTCCATAGCGAAAAGTACCTGCAGTGCGCCCTCGTCCTGCAGTATCCAGATATAGCCGAGAAGATTTCGAAGGCTCTGGCAAAGAGATTTTCCGGCGAAAAGATAGACGCCGTTATAGGGCCGGCCCTGGGCGGGGTGACGCTCGCATATGAGGTGGCCCGCGCCATAGGCTCCAGGGGCATATTCGCCGAGCGCCGGGACGGCCCGTCTGCCAGTGCGGAGACATCTTGCGGTCGGGCAGGCAAGATGGTCCTGCGCCGCGGGTTCTCCATAACTAAGGGCGAAAAGTTGCTGGTCGTCGAGGACGTTGTGACCACAGGAGGCTCGACCAAAGAAGTTATAGATCTGGTAAAGTCCTTCGGAGCGGATGTTGTAGGTGTAGGCAGTATAATAGACAGGTCGGGTACAGGGATAGATTTCGGCGCTCCGTTCAAGTGCCTAGCCAAAGTGAAAGTCGAGACGTTCGAAGAAGGTAATTGCCCCCTTTGTAAAGATAAGATGCCCGTAACGAAGCCGGGCTCAAGGAGATAAGGTAATGGCGGAAGAGATAAAAGAACTTATAGAGAAGATACGCTCCGAGGGCGTAAGGGCCGGCGAGGACAAGGCCAAAGCGATAGAGCTCGAGGCTTCAAAAAGGGCGCGCCAGATAATCGCCGACGCAGAAGCCGAAGCCAAGAGAATGCTCAGTGAGGCGCGAGAATCCATATCAAGGTCGGAAGAGAGCTCTAAAAGCTCCCTCAAGCAGGCTGCGCGCGATGTGATAATAGGCCTGAAGAAAAAGATCCTGGCAATGCTTAACAAGATAACGCTTTCTCACCTCAACAAGACTCTCACCCTGGAAGAGACGGGGAAGCTCATAGCCCATCTTTTGAAAGAGTGCAAGGCCAAAGAGAAGGGCGCGGTCATCGTATCTTTAAAAAAAGAGGACGCCGACAAGCTGGCGGCGGTCTTCATGTCGGAACTCTCCGACGATATCAAAAAGAGCCTCGTCCTGAAGCCCTCCGAGGATATCCACGGCGGGTTTACCATAAGTTACGACTACGGCAAATCTTATTTTGACTTTACAGATCATGCGCTTGCCGAATACATAGGCTCTTATATAAGACCGAGGCTCTCGGATATACTGAAAGATATATAGAATGCCTGGATACTACATATACCTGATGTCGAGCCTTCCGATGCTTAATTTCGGGGCAAAGCCGCCGTTTACCATGGAAAAATTATTTTCCATGAGCGCGGACCTTATCTCCCCGGAAGACCTGGAAGAATTGAAGAGCGCCCTCAAAGACGAAGGGGCCGGCGAATATCGTGAGTTTGAAACGGCCCTTCGCAATGAGCTCGTCAGGATAAGGGCCCAGCGCAAGCACCTGGATGCCTCCAGGTTCTTAAGAAGCGACGGATATGCCGACCAGTGGATCTCACACATAGCGGCTAACGCCAGCCGCAACCCTTCTATTATAGACGCGGAGAGGCTGCTCGATCTGGACCGGTGGAGATATCTTGATGAACTTTCGGCGGGCCACTATTTTGACCTGGAGTCCCTCATGATATATGCGCGCAAATTATCGATACTCGAGAAGTGGGAGCGGGTAAGGACCGCCGAGACGAACGAACTTTTAGAGGAGGCCCTCGCAGCATGACAGAGAAGAGAACGGGCCGCATAGTGAGGGTCAACGGCAATATGGTCGTGGCCGAGACCGGTTCGACGATAATACAGAACGAGGTCGCCTATATCGCGCACGGCGCGGAGCACCTGAAGGCCGAGGTCATTCGTGTAAGGGGCAACCGAGCCGAGATGCAGGTCTTCGAGTCGACGACGGGAATAAATATCGGAGAGGAGGTCGACTTTACCGGAGAGCTTCTTTCCGTAGAGCTCGGTCCCGGTCTCCTGGGGCAGATCTTCGACGGGCTGCAGAACCCACTCCCGCACCTGGCCGAAAAATACGGCTTCTTCTTAAAACGCGGCGCCTACACGGAAGCCCTGCCGGACGAAACGACATGGGATTTTACGCCGCTAGTCAAGAAGGGCGATATCCTGCGCGGTGGCTCACGCGTCGGGTTTGTCCCGGAAAAGATATTCAAGCACTACATAATGGTGCCGTTTCAGCTGGCGGCCAGCGACCTAGAGGTCGTAAGCGTAGCGCCTGGCGGCCGGTACGATCTGAAGACGGCGGTCGCCGAACTCAAAGACCGGAACGGAAAATCTCACAGCGTATACATGCAGCAGCTGTGGCCGGTAAAGATACCTATAAAGGCGTACGCTGAAAAACTTATGCCGTCGACTCCTCTTGTCACGAGGATGAGGCTGATAGACTCACTATTCCCGGTAGCGCTGGGCGGAACTTACTGTATCCCCGGGCCTTTTGGCGCGGGCAAGACGGTCCTCCAGCAGCTTACAAGCAGGTACGCCGAAGTCGACATAGTGATCGTAGCCGCCTGCGGAGAGAGGGCCGGAGAGGTAGTCGAGACGCTTAAGACGTTCCCCACAATAAACGACCCGCGCACGGGAAGGCCACTCATAGACAGGACCGTCATAATATGTAATACCAGTTCCATGCCGGTAGCGGCGCGCGAGGCCAGCGTCTACACCGCCGTTACGATAGCCGAATATTACCGCCAGATGGGATTAAATGTGCTCCTCCTGGCCGACTCGACTTCAAGGTGGGCCCAGGCGATGAGAGAGATGTCCGGCAGGCTCGAGGAGATACCCGGCGAAGAGGCGTTCCCGGCATACCTTGAATCGAGGATAGCGTCGTTCTACGAAAGGGCCGGCGTCGTGAACCTTAACGACGGCACCAGGGGCTCCGTAACTATCGGCGGCACGATCTCGCCCGCCGGAGGGAACTTCGAAGAACCCGTCACCCAGGCTACGCTTAAGGTGGTGGGGGCCTTTCACGGCCTTTCGCGCGAGAGGTCCGATGCCAGGCGTTATCCGGCGATAGACCCTCTCCTTAGCTGGTCGAAGTACAAGAGCTTTATAGACGAGAAAGAGGTCTCCTACGCCCACCGGATGCTGCGCAAAAGCAACGACGTCATGCAGATGATGAAGGTCATAGGAGAGGAAGGAACATCCGTAGCCGATTACATAGATTATCTCAAAGGCGAATTCTTCGACTTCTCGTATCTGCAGCAGAACGCTTTTGACGAGGTAGACGAAGCGACGCCCGCCGACAGGCAGAAGTACATATTCTCATTTTTATATAGTGACGTGCTGAAGAGGGAGTTAGACCTTCCGTCAAAAGAAGAGGCTCTTCACTTCTTTCAGAAGTTGAGACAGCTCTTTAAAGGGTGGAACTCCGTTCCCTGGAAGACCCCGGGTTTTGAAAAGGCCGAGAAAGAGATAAGGCTCGTCCTGGATGAGAAGGCCCATAAAAAGGAAGAGATAAGTGCATAAAGTATATACCGATATAGTCCAGATAGCCGGAGACGTCATCACCGTCAAGGCCGAGGGCGTAGGTTATAACGATATAGCCGAGGTCACGACGAGAAGAGGTATGTCGCTCGCCCAGGTGATACGTTTAGACGGCAAGATGGTATCATTGCAGGTCTTCGCCGGGAGCAAGGGCATATCGACCGGAGACAAGGTCCGTTTCCTGGGCCACCCGATGCGCGTAGCGAGCGGTGAAAATCTCCTGGGGCGTATATTTAACGGCAGCGGTCTGCCTCTCGATAAAGGGCCGGTCCTCACCGACAATATCATAGATATCGGCGGCCCCCCGGTAAACCCGGTAAAGAGAATAATCCCGAACAAAATGATACGGACCGGCATACCGATGATAGACGTATTCAATTCTCTAGTCGAGAGCCAGAAGCTGCCCATATTTTCCATTGCCGGAGAACCTTATAACGAGCTTCTCGCCAGGATAGCTATACAGGCCGAGGTGGATATAATAATACTCGGCGGCATGGGGCTCAAACATGACGACTATCTCTTTTTCAGGAAGAAGATCGAGGATGCCGGAGCCCTCTCGCGCAGCATATTCTTCATCCATACCGCCGCCGACCCTACCGTGGAATGCCTTCTGGTGCCCGACATAAGTTTGGCCGTCGCGGAGGAGTTTGCGCTCTCCGGCAAAAAGGTGCTGGTCCTTTTGACGGATATGACGAACTTCGCCGACGCCCTTAAAGAGATATCGATCACAATGGAACAGGTTCCGTCCAACAGGGGATACCCGGGCGATCTTTACAGCCAGCTTGCCGCGCGTTATGAAAAGGCCGTCGATTTTGATACGGCGGGGTCGATCACGATACTCGCCGTCACCACAATGCCGGGAGATGACGTAACTCATCCGGTTCCGGACAACACGGGATATATCACCGAAGGCCAGTTCTATCTGAAGAACGGCGTCATAGAGCCGTTCGGATCCTTAAGCAGGCTGAAGCAGCAGGTGAACGGCAAGACCCGCGACGACCACAGGGCGATCATGGATACCATGATACAACTCTTCGCCAGCTACCGCGAGACGGTCGAAAAGCAGGCGATGGGTTTCCAAATGAGCGCCTGGGACAAGAAGCTCCTGGCGTACGGCAGGCTCTTCGAGAAGCAGATGATGTCTCTCGATGTCAATATCCCTCTCGAGGACGCGCTCGACCGCGGCTGGCGGATAATGTCCGACTGTTTTACGCCGGAAGAGACCGGCATGAATAAGTCCCTGATAGAAAAATACTGGCCCGCAAGATAGGCTTTTAACCCTTATCCCGCCACGCCAAGCTTGTGGCTATGGGGCGGGATGTCGCATAAGCAGAAAGTAGCTACGGGCTCCATGGTCAAGATAAAATTCTCAAAAGGCGAACTGAAAAAACAGAGAGACGCCCTGAAGCAGTACAGGCGCTATCTTCCCACCCTGCAGCTTAAGAAACAGCAGATACAGATGGAGATACTCCGCCAGCATATCATGCTGAATGAAGCCGGCCATAAACTCGCCACAGCCATGGAAGGCGCCGCCAAATGGGCGGGGCTATTATCGGAAAAGGGTTCTTTCGACAAGAGATGGGCCAAGCCCAGGCATATCTCAAAGAGTTCAAAGAATATAGCCGGAGTGGAGCTGCCCGTATTCGAAAAGTGCGAATTCGACAGGACAGAGTACGACCTCTTCTCTATGCCGTTATGGGTGGACTCGGCCATAGAAGAGCTCAGGGCGATAGTCTCCCTGCGCGAACATGTCAGGGTGCTCGAAGAGGGCGTCGAGGTCCTGCGGCAGGAATTACGGATAACTACACAGAGAGTCAATCTGTTCGAGAAGGTGAAGATCCCCGAGGCCGAAGAGGCCATACGGCGCATAAAGATATATATAGGCGACCAGATGGCAAATGCCGTCGGGCGCAGCAAGGCGGCGAAGCGGAAGATAGAGAAGACTTTCGCCGAAGAGGTAAACGCATGACCCTTCGGCGCGGCCAACAAGCAATAGATAGCCTTGCTCATCCCTCGGCTTCGCTCGGGATGAGCCCTGAGCAGGGCCGAAGGGCTCAGGGTCATGGTGAGCGAGCGAAGCGAGTCGAACCATGATAGTCCTGATGAAGAAGGCTTTTATACTGATGCAGGCAAAGGACGCCAAGGGCTCCGCGGCCTCTTTAAGGCGGCTCGGCCTTCTGCACATAGAGAACCAGAATCAGCCTAAAGGAGAGGACTTACTCTCTCTCCACGAGGACATATCCTATATAGACAAAGCCGCCGGTATACTTGCGAGTCCGGAGTTCTATGTAAAGGGCGAAGTCGACTGCGACAAAAGACTGAAAGACTGGCGCGCTATAGTCCGTCATATAGCGGATCTAAAAAACCGGCACGACCAGCTTGAAGAGTACTCAAAAAATCTTTTCGACAGGATAGCGCAGTGGGACGCCTGGGGTGATTTTGATCCGGCCCACGTCAAAGATATCGGACGAAACGGCGTCAGGGTGAAGTTCTACCGGGTGCCGGCAAAAGATGTGAGCGGCCTTAAAGTAGACGCCATCTTAAAAGTTATTTCAGTAGCCGCCGGCATGGCGAACTGCGTTCTTATATCCAAGAAAGATATAGAGCTACCATACGAAGAGCTGGCTATGCCCGCTATGGGGTTAGAGAGCATGAAGCGGCGCCTGGCCGAAAACAGGGAGATGACAGAGCAGATAAGGAATGAGATCAGAAAATACGTCTGCTATCGCCATAGGTTCCTGCTGATAAAGGGCGCTTTTGAAAAAGAGCTGGAGCTTCACGAGGCGGTCAGAGGGATGGGCCGTTCAGACGAAATGTCCTACATCTCGGGGTATATACCTTTCGACGCCGAGAAAGAGCTGCTTGAGCATGCGCGTAAGGAGAAGTGGGGCATTTATGTGAGGGCCACAACCGAGGACGATAATGTGCCTACGCTCGTCCGCAACCCAAAGTGGATAGCCTTGATAAGCCCGGTCTTCAAACTTATAGAGATCGTGCCCGGATACCACGAGCTCGATATCAGCCTCTGGTTTCTGATATTCCTTTCGATATTTTTCGGGATGCTCGTGGGCGATGCCGGCTACGGGCTCATCTTCCTGATCTTAACGCTATTCGCCCAATTTAAGTGGGGCAAACGCGTGAGTAATAAATCGGTATTCTTTCTCTCCTATCTCATGAGCTTATGCGTGATAGTCTGGGGCGTTCTTACGGGAACCTTCTTTGGGCAGCAGTGGCTGCCGGCCTGGGTCCGGCCTTTGGCGCCCGCATTGAGGAACGACAAGACCGTGGAAGAGGTATGTTTTCTGATAGGGGCGGTGCATTTAAGCATCGCGCACCTGTGGAGGGCGGCGCTGAAGGCGCCGTCGCTGAAGGCCCTGTCCGATATAGGATGGACCGTGATTTTATGGGGTGGGTTCTTCCTTGCCAGGATGCTTGTCCTGGGAGAGTCTTTCCCCGCGTTCGGCAAATGGCTCTTCATCGTCGGGATGGTTTTGGTGATATTCTTTACCGATCCAAGAAAGAACATATTGAAGGGCGTGGCCGGCGGGTTCGGCAGCCTCTTGTCGAGCGTAGTCAACAGCTTTACCGATATAGTTTCGTACGTCAGGCTCTTCGCTGTGGGGCTCGCTACAGTCGCGGTGGCCGATTCGTTTAATTCCATGGCGATGGATGTTGGTTTCGGCACCGTTGCGGCGGGCGCACTGGCGGCTCTGATACTTTTCATCGGACACACGCTTAATATACTGCTGGCGCCGATGTCGGTGCTCGTTCACGGCGTCAGGCTTAATGTTCTTGAATTCTGCAGTCATATTGATATAAAATGGACCGGATTCAGTTATAGGCCGCTGGAGGGCGGCAAGCAGGCTTTATAAATATAAAATCAAAGCAAGGAGAACTATTATGGACGCGAATGTTCTGGTTCAGTTCAAGGATCTCGGTTTAAGCGCTGCCCTGGCCTTTTCCGCCATCGGGTCGGGTCTCGGCGCTGGATATGCCGGCATGGCGGCCGTGGGCGCGTGGAAGAAGGCGTTTTCACAGAATAAGGCCGCGTCATTTCTGCTCGTGGCGTTCGTGGGTGCGCCTCTGACACAGACCATATACGGCATGATATTGATGAACAGGATGACGGAGCTTGCGCTAAAGGGGTATTATGCCTGGGGCGTAGGCCTATTTTGCGGAGCCGCGATAGGTGTCTCCGCTATCATGCAGGGCAAGGCGGCCGCGGTCGCCTGCGACGCGATGAGCGAAACCGGCAGAGGGTTCGGCAACTACATCGTCGTGCTGGGCATTATCGAGACGGTGGCATTATTCGTCATGGCATTCGGCATGGCGCTCTTAGGTAAGCTGTAAGACAGTAATTCATATCAAGTGGGCAAGTAGCTCAATGGCGGAGCACTCGGTTTACATCCGATAGGTTACAGGTTCGACCCCTGTCTTGCCCACCATGAACCATTTGCAAAAAATTTCATCTAATTTTTTGCGCAGGTTCATGGCACAGCCATCCACTTCCTATGGTATACTTACACCTGAGTACTACCCATGGGTGAAGCATGGAAGCAGATCCTGATGATGAATAAAGACAAGTCCCAAGACAAGAAGATATTAGTCATAGATGATGAAGGGGACCTCCTGAAACTTGCAAGAACGCGGCTTGAAGCAAGCGGATACCGGGTACTGACCCTTGACAGCGGAGACCGGGCCGTGGAGTTCGCAAAATCCGAAAAACCCGATCTGATCCTGCTGGATATCGTAATGCCGGGGAAGAACGGCTGTGAGGTATGCAAGGAACTGAAAGACGATAAAACTACCAGCCCAATACCGGTGATAGTATTCACCGCGCAGTATCCGGAAGAGGAGTACGTCAAGACCAACACCGAAGAGATCGGCGCGGACGACTACGTCCTGAAACCGTTCGACGCGCAAGAATTGCTCGCCAAGATCAAATTCCTGGTAAAGTAAATAGGTCCAAAAAATTTAATAGTATCTTTTTGAATGCCCTGATGAGCGGGACGAGGATCTGCCGAAGTGATGGCGATTGCCGCTAGAGCCGCTTCCGGGACGAGAGTGTCTGTAGAGGCGCCTCTGCTGCGAGGAGCCGTATCTTGAAGCTGGCGGCTGGTCGGAGATCGCCTGGAATGATTCTTTCGGGAACTCCGGGTGCTCCGCCACAGGCAGGGCTGTCCTTATCAATTTTTCTATACTGCGGACCTCGAATGCCTGGTCCGGCGTCGCTATAGATATGGCATGGCCTTCATGTCCGGCGCGTCCGGTGCGTCCTATCCTGTGAACATAATTCTCCGCGTCCTCCGGCAGATCATAGTTTATCACCAGCTCTATTCCCACTACATCTATCCCGCGCGCCGCTATGTCGGTGGCTACGAGTATCCTGTATTTGCCAGATTTGAAACCCTCAAGAGCTTCCCTGCGCTGCGGCAGGGACTTATCGGAGTGTATCTCGGCCGCTCGCCAGCCGTTGGCCCTCAGGGCCCGGGTTATCTTGGCGGCGCCGCGTTTTGTGCGCGAGAACAAGAGAACGGACCCGTTATACTGTTTCAGGATCTTGCTCAGAAGCTTGCCTTTAGCCTCTCTCTTTACTATAAATAATTCCTGCGTTATGCGCTCGGCCATTGTCCCGGACGGTGCCACCTCTATATGTATGGGAAGTTTCATGTGCGCGGTGGCTATTCTTACGACATCGCCCGGTATCGTGGCCGAGAATAGCATAGTCTGGCGGTCCTTCGGTATCGATCTTAATATCTTCTCTATCTGCGGCAGGAAACCCATATCGAGCATCCTGTCGGCCTCATCCAGAACGAGTATATTCGTATCGGCCAGCATGACCGTCCTCT
>Ga0268276_1000550_pt1 | contig 43805 bp, 52 predicted proteins | sample saktaG_4_FD_190145 | JGI IMG/M metagenome (GOLD analysis project Ga0268276, IMG submission 190145) | Saline water microbial communities from Sakinaw Lake, British Columbia, Canada - sak_2010_1_5_45m | ecosystem: Environmental > Aquatic > Non-marine Saline and Alkaline > Saline ...
CAACAAACACTAGTATTGATAAAACCGGACGGCTTAAAGAAATCTCTTACAGGTAACGTGGTGACGCGCCTGTCTGAGACGAAACTCGATATTGTCGCCGCAAAGATTGTAAAGGTATCGCGCGAACTGGCAGAGCAGCACTATATAATGCTTAAAGACAAGCCTTTTTTTGAAGAGCTGTTAAAATACCTTATGGGGGAGTACCATAAAAAGAAGGTTATGGCACTCGTTTACTGGGGTGAGGACGCTATAAAGAAGGTAAGACAGGCTTGTGGCTCCACTAATCCAGAAGAAGCCGATCCGGTCTCAATAAGAGGAGCTTACGGCAGGATAACTACCAAAGGCGTATATGAGAATATAATACACGCATCCGCAAATGAGCCCGAGGCCGAGCGCGAGATAAAGCTCTGGTTTCAACCCGACGACATAATTACAGATATGTATCCTTCCAAGATAGTAGAAGATAAATGCAAGCACCGCATCTGGGTGTAGATAATAGGGGATAGTAATGATCAGATCGATGACAGGTTTTGGCAAAGCCGAATTCATTCTGCCAAAAGGGAAGATAACAGTAGAAATAAAAACGGTGAACCATAAATTTTTGGACGTCTCTTTGCGCCTGCCTGTCGGAATGTCTATTTTTGAGGACAAGGTAAAAGATGTTTTACAGAAAAACGTAAAGCGCGGGAAATTAAATATTAATATCGCTTATGATGGAGCGCTTCTTAAGGAAGGCAAAGTTGTTATAGACGGTAAAACCGCAAAACGTTATTATGTGGAGCTGTCAAAGCTCGAAAAAAGTCTGGGATTAAAAAACGGAATAACGGTGAAGGATCTCGCGGCGCTCCCCGGTGTGGTAAGCTATGAAATAGAGGAAGCAAAGATAGCCGCGTTATGGCCCAGTATCAAGATCGCGCTTGATAGAACGCTTGTCAAGCTAAGGAAAGATAGAGAAAAAGAAGGGCGGGCTCTCTTTGTAGATCTGAATACCCGCGCTAAGAAGATAAAGTCACTACTCAATACTATAAGGTCAAGAGCACACCTCAACATAGACGAGTATAGGCGGAAATTTAATGACAGAATAAAAGATCTTACGGGCGGGCGCACTATCGATATTGGCAGGCTTGAGATAGAGGTAGCGATATTTGCAAAAAATAGCGACATCGCCGAAGAGATAACGCGCCTCGATAATCACCTTTCCAATTTTTGTAAGACTATCACTGAGACCGGCGAGGTAGGCAAAAAAATAGATTTTATCGCCCAGGAGCTGCATCGCGAAACCAATACGATAGGGTCTAAGGCAAGCGATTTTAAAATATCGAAGAATGTTATCGATATAAAAGGTGAGATAGAGAAGATACGCGAGCAGGCGAAGAACCTAGAGTGATAGGCCACACGAAAGCAAAACTTTTTATAGTTTCCGCTCCGTCCGGCAGCGGCAAGACAACCCTGTGCAGGAAACTGCTTGGAAGCGGCTTAGGTCTTGTTGATTCCGTATCTATGACGACGCGCCTCCCAAGGCCCGGGGAGAAAGACGGAGACGACTACATATTCGTTTCCGACGCCCACTTCAGGAGCGAGATAAAAAAGGGTGGGTTTTTGGAATATGAAGAGAATTTTGGCCACCTATATGGCACTCCCAAATCATTTATTGAGAAGAATATAAATAAAGGGACGAGCGTCCTGCTGAATATAGATGTCAAAGGCGCGATGAAGGTTAGACGCGCATATCCGGCGATAAGTAGACTCATTTTTATACTTCCTCCGTCGATAGCAGAGTTAAAAAAACGTCTTCATCTGAGGAAGTCCGACTCAGTCGAGGTCATAGCTAAAAGGCTTGCCATAGCAAAAAAAGAGATGTCATACAAGAAAAAGTATGATTACAGAATAATAAACGACCAGATAACGCAAGCGTATGGAAAATTGAAAAGTATAATAAAAAAAGAGATAGGGAAGGGGTAAATTTATGAAAGCTAAAGCAAAGCCGAATCAGGAAGGGGCGCCAAACAGTATTTACAAGATCATTATAACCGCAGCGGCGCGCGCGATAGAGTTAGGTGAAGGTTCCAAGAGGCTTGTTGATGCGAAGCCTACGGATAATGTGTTAAATATAGCCTTAAAAGAGATGAAAGAGGGCAGGGTTTCGTATAAAGTAAAAAAGGATAAATGAAAAACATAAAGAAGACGGTAGTGCTGGGTGTTACAGGTTCAATAGCTGCTTATAAGGCGTGTGAGATAACCGGTTCTTTACGAAAAATGGATCTCGACGTCAATGTCATCATGACGAAAGAGGCCGGGGAATTTGTAACGCCTCTTACATTTCAGACTCTGTCAGGCAATAAAGTAGCTGCAGGTATTTTTGATATGCCTGAAGAGTGGGATCCGGCTCATATATCGCTGGCCCAAAAAGCGGATCTGATACTCGTAGCGCCCGCCTCGGCTAATATCATAGGAAAGCTTGCTTCAGGAGTATGCGACGACCTATTGACGTGCGTTATATTTGCCACAAAAGCGCCTGTTTTGATAGCTCCGGCGATGAATACAGTAATGTATGAACATAAAATAGTGCAGGAGAATATCGCTAAACTTAAATCAATAGGCTATCATTTCATAGGTCCTATCAAAGGACGTCTTGCGTGCGGTACCGAAGGCATCGGCCATATAGCGCGCTCCGAAGATATAATAAAGGAATCTAAAAGGCTTCTTAAGTGAAGACCCCGTTGGTCCTCGTCACGGCAGGCCCCACAAGAGAGAGGATCGATCCCGTAAGGTATATTTCTAATTATTCCACAGGGACATTTGGATACAAAATAGCCGAAGAAGCGCGTGATAGAGGCTGCCGTGTAGTCCTCATAACCGGGCCGGTATCGATCGAGTCTCCATCGGGAGTAAAGACGATTCATGTCGAGAGCGCCGTAGAAATGCAGAAAGCCGTGAAGGCTTGGGCCAATAAGGCCGACTTTATATTCATGGCTGCTGCGGTTTCAGATTGGCGTGTCCGTAATTCGGCAAAGTCTAAGATAAAGAAAAACAGCGAAAAAGTATTGCTTGAGCTAAAGGAAAATCCGGACATACTTAAAACCCTTGGAAAGAGTAAAACTTATCTGCTGGTTGGGTTTGCTCTGGAGACCGAAAATTTAGCAGGTAACGCGATGAAAAAGCTTAAAAGTAAGGGGCTGGATATAATAGTTGCCAATAAGCTTACAAAAAGCTATAAATTGTTCGGGGACAATAAGATAGATGTGCTTTTAATGGATAGGCACGGAGCCAGTAATCTGTACAAAGGCTTATCAAAGGGGAAGCTAGCCAAGATTATTCTTGACAAGGCCTTCAGTTTTGATATTAAATAGCCCATTATGACAAGAAAAAGCGGCGTAACACTCATGGAGCTACTTTTTGTAGCTGCTATTTTTATGATAGTGGTAATGCTCCTGACGCCTTTTGTGCATATGGCCAAAGATCGAAGCCGCAGAATAGATTGTGAAAAAAATTTACGTAATATTAGATTGGCCCTCGGCTCTTACGCATCTGAACACGGCGGGGAATTTCCAAAAGAGCTAAAAGAGCTCTATCCAAACTATATTATGGATAAGGCTACATTCGATTGTCCGGCATCAAGTACCGTTGGCGAAATAGACCGGCCGGATTACATATATACCGCAGGCCTTAAGGCTCTATCTCCCTCGAAGGGTGTGGTTGTAGAAGACATCGATGGCAACCATGGTAAGCGCGGCAAATATTTGTTAAGGGTAGACGGTTCTATAGATTGGGTAAGAACGGCGGCTTAGCCAAGCGATAAGAATAACGGCGTGGTAGCCAAGCGGTAAGGCAGGAGTCTGCAAAACTCCTATACGCGGGTTCGATTCTCGCCCACGCCTCCAATTTTAGTTTTGATGGGCAGTTAGCGCAGTTGGTTAGCGCACCACGTTGACATCGTGGGGGTCAGAGGTTCGAGTCCTCTACTGCCCACCACTAAACTGCTCGGCCTCCGGGCCCAAAAAGTGTGGAATTGCTTTTTGGCCCTTCGGCCGCAGTGAGCTTTTTTCGACGGGCGAGTGGTGGAATGGCATACACGAAGGATTTAAAATCCTTTGGCCGTAAGGCCTTGAGGGTTCAACTCCCTCCTCGCCCACCACTTAGTTTCTGATGGAGAATTTATTATTGTAATACGTGTATAACTATGTTATACTTATATTATAATAGGAGGACATTTATATGACTTTATTAAAGGCATTCCGTCTGCCAGCCACGCTTGTTAACAAATTGGCTTCATTGGCGAAGGCTACGCGCCGCAGCGAAACTTTTTATATTACCGATGCCCTGAAACATTATCTGGCAGATTATGCGGATGCGCAGATCGCGAAAGATCGTTTTAATGATCCTAAGTCCGGGATTATTTCCGGCGCCCAGATAAGGGGCAAGCTTGGCGTATAAAGTCGTTTATTTAGATCAGGTCGAACAGGATCTAAAAAAACTTGATAAATCTATCATTAAGAAGATTCTAGCCCGGATTGAGACCTATCTTGCCGCAGATCCGAAAGAACTGGGAAAACCTTTAAAAGGGGAATTTCAGGGATATTGGCGGTATCGTTGGGGGGATTACAGGGTTATCTATAAAATATCGGAGCGGGAAATATTGATTATAATCCTGCGCATCAGCCATAGAAAAGATGTTTATAATTAGGAAGCAGCGTAAAATAAGAGATTAGAGATGGATTCAAAAACAGATTTAGCGATACTAAGGCACAGCACATCGCACGTGATGGCGCAGGCGGTAAAAGCCCTGTGGCCGGATGCGAAGCTCGGCATAGGTCCGTCTATAGAAGACGGATTCTACTACGATTTTGATAAGCCTGAGCCTTTTTTGCCTGAAGACCTAGTGAAAATAGAAGCGAAGATGAGAGAGATTATAAAGGCAAATTACCGTTTTGAGAAGTCCGAGATGAAAAAACCAGAAGCCTCGGCATTTTTTAAAAAAATCGGAGAGATTTATAAATCCGAACTTGCAGAGAATGTGCCCGGGGACACGGTGACGATATATAAAAACGGAGATTTTGTAGATCTATGCCGCGGTCCTCATGTGGAGGCCACAGGCAATATAAAAGCTTTTAAACTGCTCTCCATAGCCGGAGCTTATTGGCACGGCATAGAAACCAACCCCATGCTCCAGAGGATATACGGCACGGCTTTCGATACTGATAAGGAGCTCGTCGATCATATTAACATGATCGAGGAGGCCAAGAAACGAGATCATAGGATCATAGGGAAGCAGCTGGAATATTTTAGTTTTAATGAAGATGTCGGCCCGGGGCTCGTGCTATACCATCCGAAGGGCGCGATGCTTCGCATGATAATAGAAGACTATATAAGGCGCGAACACCTGAGGCGCGGGTATGAGCTTGTCGTCGGGCCGCATGTGATGAAGTCGGATATATGGATGACATCCGGCCACTATGAATACTATAAAGAGAACATGTATATGTTTAAGATCGAAGATCAGGAGTACGCGATAAAGCCGATGAATTGCCCTGGCCATATACTTGTTTATAAATCCAGGATGAGGTCATACCGAGAGCTTCCTTTGAGATTTTTTGAGCTCGGCACCGTGTACAGGAACGAGAAGTCGGGCGTTCTGCACGGACTCCTGCGCGTTCGCGGGTTTACCCAGGACGATGCGCACATATTCTGTCTTCGGGAACAGGTTGAGAACGAAATAGTAAGCGTAATCAATTTTGTGATAGATACTTTAAATGTTTTTGGGTTTGAGGATTTTAAGGTAGAGCTTTCCACGCGTCCGGCAAAATCTATCGGTACCGATGCGGATTGGGAAGCAGCCGAAGGCGCTTTAAAGAGCGCTTTAGCCAAAAGATATCTCGCTTACGAGATCAATGAGGGCGACGGAGCTTTCTACGGCCCTAAAATAGATATTAAATTAAAAGACGCTCTCAAGCGCGAGTGGCAGTGCGCTACAATACAATGCGATTTTGCTATTCCGGAAAGGTTTGACCTTAAATATATAGCCGAGGACGGCAAAGAACGCCGGCCCATAATGCTGCATAGGGTCATATTAGGGTCTCTTGAACGCTTCATGGGGGCCTTACTGGAACATTTTGCCGGGGCGCTTCCGTTGTGGCTTGCGCCGGTACAGTGTGTTATAATACCCGTCTCAGAAAAATCCGGTCCATATGCGGCCACCGTAGCGGATGCGCTTAAAGCCGCTGATATAAGGGTGTCGGTTGACTTCAGGAATGAAAGGCTTCAGAAGAAGATACGAGACGCCGAAATGGAAAAGATACCGTATATGGTGGTAGTGGGCGAGAAAGAGGCCCAGGATAGGACGGTTTCGGTGCGCTCAAAAGCCGAAGGAGATATGGGAAAAAAGGGCGTTGAAGAGTTTGTTCAGATGATTTCAAGGGAGATCACAGAGAAAGTTAAATAAAAGTAATGCTCCACAACCTATATTAAGAGAGGGGGAGAGGCTTATCGCAAAGAAAGAGCTTAGGATAAATAATCGGATCAGGGTGAAAGAAGCCAGGGTCGTAGGCGCAGAAGGCGAACAGCTCGGAATTTTACAGGTGCAGGATGCGCAGAAGCTGGCGGAAGAGGCGGGATTAGATCTCGTGGAAGTGGCATCTACAGCGGTGCCGCCGGTTTGCAGAATAATGGATTACTCTAAATACAAATATGAGCAGGAGAAGAGCGAAAAGGAAGCGCGTAAGAAACAAAAGGTTATACATTTAAAAGAGGTACGCTTAAGCCCGAAGATAGGCGAACACGACTACCAATTTAAATTAAAGAATCTGCAGGAATTTTTAAAGCGGGGCGACAAAGCGAAAGTTACCATGATGTTTAAGGGAAGAGAGATGGCGCATATGGATCTTGGGCGCAAGATCCTGGATAGGCTGGCGGGCGACATATCGGCTGTAGGTGAGATTGAAGAATCGCCGAGGCTCGAAGGCCGTATCATTATGATGATAATAAGAGCGAAATAACAAAGGAGTAATACAATGCCGAAGCTGAAGACCAATAGAAGCGCGAAGAAACGGTTTAGAATAACGAAAACCGGTAAGATAAAACATTTCAAAGCGGGTAAGGGGCACCTTTTGACGCTTAAGAGTTCAAAGCGCAAGAGGCATCTCGGTAAGGCCGGTTATATAGAAGGCGGCGAGGCAGTGAGCATAAGGAAGATACTGCCGTACGGCGCGTAATAAGTTGTAAGTAGAAGAGCACTAACTAGGAGAGATTAAAATGCCAAGAGTAAAACATGCAGTAGCCACTAGACGGCACGTTAAGAGGACATTAAAGGCTGCCAAAGGCCAATGGGGCGGCAGGTCGCGTTTCTATAAGCGCGCTAAAGAGTCCGTAGCCAAAGGCATGATGTATGCAACGCGGGATCGCAAAGCGAAGAAGCGCAATTTTCGCTCGCTATGGATCGTAAGAATAAACGCCGCTTGCAGAGAGCACGGTATGCCATATTCGCTATTCATGGCGGGGCTCAAAAAAGCGAAAATAACGCTAGATAGGAAGATACTGGCGGAGCTTGCAGTATCAGACAAGAAGGCTTTCGGGAAAATTGTAGAAGCCTTAAAGGCGTAAGAAGAGTGAAAGACAGGATCAAGGAGACTGAATCCAGGGCTCTTTCGGAAGTAAAAGCCGCCGCGGGACAACGCGATGGGCTTGAATCCTTGCGCATAAAGTATTTGGGGCGCAAGGGTGAAATATCTGAACTGTTTAAAGGGTTATCGGCTATTGCTCCGGAAGATAAAGCCGAAGTCGGAAAACTTTTAAACGAGCTTAAGATTTCGGTCACCAATGTTATCGAAGGGTCGTTTGCATCGTTATCAGCCAAACCATCCGGCGTTAAAAACAGTATAGACGTAACTCTCCCCGGCATCTCTCGGCGGCTCGGCAATCTTCATCCAATAACACAGACTATAAACAGGATCTCGGAGATATTTATTGGTCTCGGCTTCAGGGTTGTCGAAGGGCCCGAGATCGAGACCGAGCATTATAACTTTGAAGCTCTTAATATCCCGCTGGAACATCCATCACGCGATGCGTTTGATACTTTCTATCTGGAATCTCTCGGCGGTAAGCACCTATTGCGCAGCCATACTTCACCTGTCCAGGCGCGTTTCATGGAGAAAAATAAGCCGCCTTTCTCTATCATAGTCCCGGGCAAGGTCTATAGACCAGACGCTACCGACGCCTCCCACTCATTTATGTTTCATCAGGTCGAGGGCTTGTGTGTAGGCAAAGATATACATTTTTCGGACCTTAAAGGGTGTCTCGAAACATTTGCAAAAGAGATGTTTGGATCATCTACCAAGATGAGGCTTAGGCCCAGCTTTTTTCCTTTTACAGAACCAAGCGCCGAAGTCGATATTTCATGCATAATTTGCGGCGGAGCGGCTATGGAAAAGAGATGCAGCGTCTGTGGCGGAAAAGGATGGCTCGAAATACTCGGGGCCGGAATGGTCAATCCGAAGGTATTTGAAAAAGTCGGCTACGATCCTAAAAAAATCACCGGTTTTGCGTTCGGTATGGGCGTCGAGAGAATAGCGATGCTTAAGTACGGCATAAATGATATCAGGATGTTTTATGAGAACGATGAAAGGTTCTTAAGGCAATTTTAATATGCGAATAAGTTATAATTGGCTAAAAGAGTATGTAGTCTTAAAAGAGTCCGCTGAGGATTTGAGTGAGATGCTCATGTCTGCGGGGCTTCCTACGGAATCCATAGAAAACATCGGCGGAGATAAGATCATTGAGGTTGAGGTAACGGCCAACAGGCCCGATTGGCTTTCATATATTGGAGTGGCGCGTGAGGTTGCAGCGATAACCGGGCGTAAGCTGATGATTCCGTTGGTAAAGAAGCCAGAGATTAAAGCCAAAAAAGTAGAAATAAAAATCAGGGTTGAAGAGAAGGAGCTCTGTCCTAAATATACCGCGCGCGTTATAAGGAACGTTAAAGTCGGCGAGTCGCCGGCATGGCTTAAGGCCCGGCTCGAAGCGATGGGCTTAAGGCCGGTCAATAACATAGTCGATATAACGAATTTTTGCCTATTTGAAACCGGTGAGCCTATGCATGCTTTTGATCTCGATAAAATATCCGGTGGGGAAGTTTTTGTAAAAAGAGCTAAAAAGGGTGAAAAGATAACCGCGATAGACGGCGTAGAAAGGGCTCTCGAGGATTCGATGCTGGTAATAGCCGATAGCTTAAAGCCGATCGCTATAGCGGGTGTTATGGGCGGGCTTAGCACAGAGGTGAATTATGCTACCAAAAATATATTGCTCGAGGCGGCGTATTTTGAGCCCATATCAATACGCAGAACCTCCAGAAAATTATCTCTATCATCGGATTCGAGCTACAGGTTTGAGCGGCGCGTCGATATATCGAATGTAAATTACTCTTCCGACAGGGCAACCGAGCTTATATGCCAAATAGCCGGTGGAGAGGTGGGAGAATTTATCGATATAGGCGTAAAACCGGCAAAAAAAAATCCGGTGAGCCTTCGTTATTCTAAACTCGACTCTGTCTTGGGACATAAGATCCCTCCCGTAAAAGTTAAAAAAATACTTACCGATCTGGGATTAAAGCTCAAGACATCGTCCAAAGACAAAATATCGTCCGAAGCTCCCGGATTTAGGTATGACTTAAAAGACGAGATAGACCTTATAGAAGAAGTTGCAAGAGTCTACGGCTTTAACAATATTCCGAGCACCATACCGCCTATAGTTGCGCAAGAGGAGAGGATGTCTTCCGACGTGGCGGCTTTAAGAAAGGTTCGTGTTGCTTTTACTGGTCTGGGGTTTGACGAGATCATAACTTATAGCCTATTGAGCAAAAAGATCATACAGAATACCGCGCTTCCGGTTGAGTCTTCGGTTTGTGTTGCCAATCCTTTATCGATAGAGCAGGAGGCTATGAGGCCAAGTCTTTTGTCCGGGATGCTGGGGGCGGCGCTGTGGAATATAAACAGAAGGTCTAAGGACCTTAAATTCTTCGAAATAGGGCATGTGTACGGAAAGAGCGGTAGCGATTTTACCGAGAGACAGTTTTTAGGCGCGTGCATTACCGGTGAGATGTCTAATTGGGCAGACGGATCGCGCGCTTATTCATTTTTTGATCTTAAGGGCGCTGTAGAAGCTTTTATCGAGGCGCTCGGGATAAAAGGTATTTCATTCGCAAATGCCAGCGACTGCAGATTTTCGGGCGCTTCCTGCGCCTCGATTGAAGTGGCGGGAGAGAGTGTAGGTATTATCGGAGAGGTTGATGCCAATGTCCTGAAAAATTTTGATATAAAAGCTCCGGTATACGCTTGCGAGATATGTCTCGACAAAATCAATCCCTATATCAATGTAAAAAATAAATTCAAGATCCTGCCAAAATACCCCTCGGTTTCCAGGGACATATCGATAATTGCCGACAAGAATACGCCGAACCTGCAAATAGTATCTATTATAAGAGCTTCCGCCGGGGAGGTTTTAAAAGAAGTCAGGCTTGTCGATAAATATTCCGGTAAACAAATACCCGATGGCAAGATAAGCCTCACCTACCGGATCGAATACCAGAATCCCGCTAAGACTCTCGAAGAAAAAGAGGTTTTAGAGGCTCACGCAAAGGTCCTTCACTCGCTTGAATCGGAACTCGGTGCTAGCCTTCGAGGCTAGTGCACTCCCCATATTGTAATTTCCGGAATTTGTGATATACTTTTGGTATCCCTGCGGTACGCGCGATTGGTTCGAAGAGTCTTGACCCAATATCAATAAACTAGGGAGCCTGACTTGGGCTTCGCCTTGGCGTAGTTCAGAGGGCACCCACCTGTTAACGTAACAGGATCAAGATTCCCGTTCTCACACGGTATCGCGGGGTTTTTTAATGAGGCCACGACTTATGGAAGCCCGAAGGGCGACATAAGTCGTTACTGTATAATGACAGTCGGGCCGAATTATCCCCGGATTTGCTAAAGCAAATCCGGGGGTTACCACGCTTCCCATGAATTAAAAGGCTACCCGGCCAGTGGGCTTCGCCTAATTTTGATCTCAAGCGTGATTAGGTTATAGGTAGCCATAACATCTAGATTTGTGCTTATGGATCCGGTTTAGCTTATATATTTTTATTTAGTGAATGCCTGATCAAAATTTACGGCTCAACCCACATGGCCCGGGTAGCCTTTTTACTCTGCGGCAAAATTTTTCATCTGCCTTCATTGTAATAATTGAATTCATTGTGAATTGAAGTATGCCATGTTATATTATCCCTATGGATCTCTTTGAGCGAACGACTATTGATAAACAGCAGACGACTAAGAACGAGCCGTTAGCTGTACGAATGCGGCCGAGGACGCTAGAGGAATTCTTCGGACAGGCGCATATATTGGGCGATGGAGGGCTTCTGCGCCGCCTCATAGAATCCGACCGCACTACATCGATTATCCTCTATGGACCTCCCGGATGCGGTAAGACTACTTTAGCGCTCATCATAAGCGAGCGGACTAAATCACATTTTGAACGAATAAATGCCGCGTCAAACAATGTTGCCGATATGCGCCGCATCATAGATCAGGCCAAGCGCCGCGAATCTATCGACGGTAAACGCACGATACTCCTCGTAGATGAGATTCACCGTTTTAATAAGGCTCAACAGGACGTTCTTATGCCTGATGTCGAAGCCGGCAATCCCGTTTTAATAGGCACAACGACTCATAATCCATTTTTTTATGTGAATGCGGCACTTTTATCGCGCTCTCAGGTATTTGAGTTTAAGAAGCTCCCCGATGAGGAGATTATAAAGATGATGCGCTCGGCTCTTTCCGACAAAGAGAGGGGCTTGGGCAAAATATCGGCTATTTGCGACGATGATGCGCTAGCGCACCTCGCTAAAGTCGCGGAAGGTGACGGCCGACGCGCTTTATCGGCGCTTGAAGTCGGCATTCTAACGACGCCTGCCGGAAAAGACAAGAAAGTGCGCTTTACTATGAAGGTAGCCGAGGAGTCTATACAGAAAAAGGCGGTCCTCTATGACAAAAATGAGGATGGCCACTATGATACGATATCGGCATTTATAAAGTCGATGCGCGGCTCGGATCCGGATGCTGTGCTATATTGGCTCGCAAAGATGATATACGCCGGCGAAGATCCCAGATTTATTGCGCGAAGGATAGTCATATGCGCCGCCGAGGATGTCGGCAATGCCGACCCACAGGCGCTAATTTTGGCTAACGCCGCTCTCCAAGTTTCCGAGTTCGTTGGTATGCCGGAGGCTAGAATACCTTTGGCCCAGGCCGCGGTCTATGTGGCGTGCGCGCCAAAATCGAATGCGGCGTATTTGGGAATAGAAGCGGCGCTTAAAGATGTTGAGGAGGGCAAAGTCCTCGATGTGCCGGATCATTTGAAGGACGCGTCGCTTGACGGCGACGCCTTTGGCCACGGCAAGGGCTATAAGTACGCTCACGACTTCGAGAACCATTATGTGAAGCAGGAGTACAAACCATCAAGCGTCAAATACTACTTCCCGACGGTCATTGGATACGAAAAAAAGATAAAAGACTGGCTTGAGCAACTCAGGCGCCAGACTTAACGCCGACCGGCCACGTGGGGTTCGGCCGTAAATTTTGATCAGGAGGCTTTTAGATGCACAAGAAGTGTGTTGCGCTGCTTTCAGGTGGGCTTGATTCGATACTCGCGATACGCGTGCTGCAGGAGCAGGGTATCGAGGTCGAGGCGGTTAACTATGTTATAAAGTTCGCCGCATGTATTCCGACAAATGGCGAGAATGCGGCGACCAAAGCCGCTAAGATACTCGGGGTACATGTAAAGGTAGTCGATATCACAGAGGAATACTTGACGGTGTTGCAGAATCCGAAGCATGGTTATGGCGCTAATATCAATCCATGCATAGATTGTAAGATATTTATGCTGGGCAAAGCCAAGCAATATATGGAAGAGGTGGGCGCGTCGTTTTTAGTAACAGGTGAAGTCCTGGGCGAGCGCCCGATGTCGCAGAGAAGAGACGCCCTCGCCATAATAGAGCGCGACGCCGGAGTGCGAGGAATATTACTCCGTCCTCTTTCAGCAAGGATCCTCGACGAGACGCTTCCCGAAAAGGAGGGCATCGTAGACAGAAAGAGGCTCCTCGATATAAAGGGCAGATCGCGCCGGCCGCAGATGGCCCTAGCCAAAAAATTCGGAATAAATGAGTACCCTAGTCCGGCAGGAGGATGTTTATTAACCGATCCCGGATTTACAAGAAGAGTAAAAGATCTGATGGAGAATAAGGAATTTAATATTGATAATCTGACGTTTCTTACAGTCGGAAGACATTTTAGGCTTGCTCCGGGAACGAAACTTGCCATCGGACGCGATAAAGAAGAGAATGATACTCTCGAAACGCACGTTGGGGCGAACGATATATCTTTGAGGCTTAAAGAATATCAGGGTCCGCTCGGAGTATTGAGGGGAATGGCCGATGATGGGTCAATACTTTTGGCGGCGCGCCTAGTCGCGTATCATACTAAACTGCGTAATGAGCCTAGTCTTAAAGTTGAGTATTGGAAAGGCAAGTCCGGTGATATATTAACCATTGCCGTAAAACCCGCATCACTCGAAGAAGTCGAGAAACTAAGGCTATAGATGTTTCGCTATATCAGGCTTTCAATCGTTATTCTTGTCGCAATAGTATTATCCGGGTGCGTCACAATTCCCCTTATGGCCGGCAGATATAATAACGCCGAAGAGATGGCTCAGGCCGCAGGATTCGAACGGTCATATATAAAGGCCGGAAGTTTCACATTAACCGTCTACACCCGTATTAATAAGCCGCAAGATCCGGTAACTATATATATAGAAGGCGATGGGCTTGCCTATTTGAATCGTTCGAGAGTGTCCATGGATCCGACGCCGGCCAATCCGATCGCTTTAAAGCTTGCTGCTTTAGATCCTGCACCCAATGTAGCCTATATAGCAAGACCCGGACAGTTTTGTCAGGGGGAGACCACAAATTGCGGTGAATCATATTGGACGACCAGAAGATTCTCGGAAGAAGTTATTCGTTCAGTCGATGAAACTGTTTCTGAGATAAAGCGGAAAGTGGGTAGTGAAGAGCTGAGTATGGTCGGATTTTCGGGAGGCGCCGCCATCGCATGTCTGGTCGCCGCGCGCCGCAATGACGTTGGATCTATCCGCACCGTAGCCGGTAACCTCGATCCGGATGCAGTAAACGTATTTCATAAAGTAAGTAAACTCAAGGGCGCTTTAAATCCCATGGGTGTTGCGGTGCGCCTTATAGGTATTCCGCAGCGCCATTTTATCGGCGGGCACGATAAAATAATTCCGCCGTCTATAACTTCCGATTTCGCCAAAAAATCAGGCGATTTTATAAAAAAAACCATTACTGTCGTGCCTGAAGCCGAGCATAATAAAGGATGGGCTGAGCGCTGGGTGGGGTTACTTGAATTATCTCCGGTTAAGCCTTCAGAGTATAAAGACTTTTAGATATATTGACACATTTGAATAGGGTGTGTTCTAATAAGTCATATGGAAAAGCTTCCCGCGCTTGGCAAGATTCATCCCGAATTCTTTAACCGCGTAATATATCCGCGACTCGGCAAAAAAGATCCATCCATAATAGTAGGTCCTCAGCACGGTGTTGACTTTGGCGTTATTGATATCGGTGCAGGGAAGGTTATGGTTTTATCGACGGACCCATTTTATATTGCAAAAGAGCTGGGAATAGAGAAAGCGGCGTGGTTTGCCGTGCATATTCTGGCATCGGATGTCGCCGTGAGCGGCATACGGCCTAGATATTTAGCCGTTGATCTAAACCTCCCGCCTGAAATGACCGAGGATGAGCTTGAGCGCATGTGGGGAGCTGTTCACAATGAGTGCAAGAAGCTCGGCATAGCGGTCGTAACAGGCCATACGGCGCGCTACGCAGGATGCAGCTACCCGATGGTGGGCGGGGCTACGGTATTTGGTATTGATAAGAAGTCAAAGCTCATAAAGCCCAAATTAAATATCGGCGACGCTATCATAGTATCGAAGGGCCCTGCCATAGAGACGACAGGGCTCATGTCAGCGTACTTTCCAAAATTCCTCGAGGCAAAATATGGTGCGGCGTTCGTTGAAAAAGCTCAAAATGTCTATTACCAGATGTCCACTGTGAAAGACGCCATGATCGTCGCAACGGTAAAAGGCGTGACCGCTATGCACGACGCGACCGAATGCGGCGTGTTTGGAGGGCTTTTTGAAATGGCGAGCCACTCTAATGTAGGAATGAACATATATAAGGAAGATATTCAAATCCAAGATGTCGTAAAGAAGACCTGCAAATGTTTCGATATTGATCCATATATAGCGATAAGCGAAGGGACACTCCTCGTCACCGCAAAGAAAAATAGCGCAAAGGCCGTAATAAAAGCTCTTCAGGGTGAGGGGGTGCCTGCGAGCATAGTCGGCGAAGTCACCCCATCTAGGGACGGAATAAATATAATCACCGGCGGCAAGAAGAATAAGCTGGAGCATCCCCGCATAGATCCTTTCTGGGGAAAATTTGAAGAATATCTCAAACTGTTGTAAGATCGTCAATATAAGGAAGCGAAGAGTGATTTATGATTAAGCCCATAGTTGATTGGTTGGTGTATGATATTTTTAAGATGCCGAAAGGTGCTCTTTTTTCAGAGGCGCTGAATTTCTTCCTTTACGATACGGTCAAGATCTTCTTCTTATTGGTTATCATCATCTTTGTTGTTGCCATAATAAGGACGTTTTTCTCCCCAGAAAAAACCCGGGCCATTTTAAGTAAAAACCAAGGTTATAGTGGTAATGTGTTTGCGGCGCTTTTAGGAATTGTGACGCCTTTTTGTTCCTGTAGCGCGGTCCCTTTATTTTTGGGTTTTTTAGAAGCAGGAGTTCCGCTGGGAGTAACATTCTCATTTTTAGTGGCTTCGCCGATGATCAATGAAGTGGCGCTTGTCATGTTGTGGGGGCTTTTTGGCTGGAAAATATCATTTATATATATCGGCGGAGGGCTTCTCATAGCTATATTTTCCGGGCTAGTGATCGGGAAACTTAAAGTCGAAGAATTGGTTGAGAAAACCGGGCATAAAAAACAAGGATGCTGCGCTCAGTCAACCGAAACGACGTTTGGAGATAGGGTTACTTACGCTAAGGGGTATACCTGGGGTATATTAAAAAGCATATGGGTGTATGTAATTATAGGAGTGGGTTTGGGAGCATGGATTCACGGTTACGTTCCGGCTGATTTCCTTGCAAAGTATGCGGGCAAAGGTAATTGGCTTGCTGTGCCATTGGCGACAATTATCGGCATTCCTCTTTATTCCAATGCCGCCGGTATTATTCCTCTTATTAGCGCTTTAACAGAGAAAGGGGTAGCTATGGGCACGGCGCTATCTTTTATGATGGCGGTAACCGCGCTTTCGCTGCCCGAGTTTATAATACTTCGAAAGGCAATGAAACTGAAGCTTCTGATAATTTTTGCTTCGGTTGTAGGTTTAGGGATTATATTTACGGGGTATCTATTTAACCTTATTCTGAAATAAGGGGAAAAAATGAAGAGACTATTTTTCATCATTCTGACGGCTGCGGCGCTAAGTAGCGGCAGCGTAATTATTTTACCGGCGGCTCATGCAGCAGAAGATGTAAAAGGCGAGCATGTCGTCGCCTACTATTTCCATGGGGCAATGCGCTGCCCAACCTGCCATAAGTTAGAGCAATATTCAAAAGAAGCCATAGATAGTAACTTTAAAGACGCTCTTCGATCCGGAAAGCTCGAATTTAAAGAAGTCAATATAGAGAATAGCGGCAACGAACACTATGCAAACGATTATCAGCTTTATACCAAATCGCTTATTTTGTCTTTAGTTAAAGATGGCAAGGAAGTTAAATGGAAAAATCTTGATAAGATATGGGAACGCGTCCGCAATAAAGAGGGATTTATAGATTATGTAAAGAGCGAAGTTGCCGATTTTCTGAAGGAAATCAAATGATAGAAATATTTGTAGGTTTTGCTTCTGCGCTATGGCTGGGGATCCTGACATCTATCAGCCCGTGTCCTTTAGCCAGTAATGTGGCCGCCATTTCTTTTTTATCCAAGAAGATAAATAATCCGGCCCTTGTTTTCTATTCAGGTTTGGCGTATACGGTTGGTAGGATGGTTTCATATGCTCTTTTGGGATGGATCATCATCAGTTCTCTTTTGAGCGTTCCTCAGGTTGCGCAATTTTTACAGAAATATATGGGTAAGCTTCTGGGGCCGATTTTAATTATAACCGGGCTTATGCTGCTTAAGATAATCACTATTCGTCTGCCAAGAGCGTCGCTTTCACAAAAGCATCATAATAAGCTTGCAGAATCCGGCGCGCCGGGCGCATTTTTACTTGGTTTTATTTTTGCCTTGGCGTTTTGCCCTATTTCCGCGGCTTTATTTTTCGGAAGCCTTATACCATTAGCTTTAAATAGCAAGGCCGGGGCTTTATTGCCATTCATATACGGAGTGGGCACAGGGCTTCCGGTCCTTGTCTTTGCCGTCGCGATCGCGCTTGGCATTACCTCGCTTAGCCACTGGTTCCATCGAATCGCCGCCATAGAGAACTACACGCGTAGAATAACAGGTGTAATATTCATTCTTGTCGGAATATATTACATCATTAACTACATTTTTCCCTCCCTGTAAAATTGTGAAAATAAAACTTGACAAAATTCTAGCTTAGTGTATAATCACTACTAAGTTAATCATATTTATAGGGATTACAATTGGAGCATAAATGAAGATCACTTATAAGGGCGACTACGCATTAAAGGCATTGTTGCAACTCGCGCTTCGTTATAACGAAGACGACGTGCTGTCCATAAGTGAAATAGCTAAATTTGGCGATATGCCCGTAAAATTTCTGGAGCAGATACTCCTCACTCTAAGGAGGGGCGGATTTGTAAAGGCGAAGCGCGGCGTGCAGGGTGGGTTTTCGCTTGCCAGACATCCTAAAGATATAACCATAGGTGAAGTTATAAGGTTTATAGAGGGTCCGATAGAGCCAATATCATGTGTGGAGAAAGGCCATTATAAAGGATGCAAGGATGTCAGCTCTTGCATATTTCGGGGTGTGTGGAAAGAGGTGAGCCACGCGATATCGGTTGTAGTAGATACTCTGACATTTGAAGAGCTTGTTATGAGATATAAAGCAAGAAACCTGGATGAGAGGCTGATACATGAATATTCAATCTGATGTAACGAAGCTCATAGGCAATACGCCGGTAGTGCGCCTTAATAGGCTGCCGACGGCAGGCTCGGCAACTGTTTTGGTGAAATTGGAGTACTTTAATCCTGGTGGCAGCGTAAAGGACAGGATTGCGCTCGCCATGATAGAGGACGCCGAATCGAAAGGCGTCTTAAAAAAAGGAGGCGTAATAATAGAGCCGACGAGCGGAAATACCGGGATAGGTCTGGCGATGGTTTCAGCCGCGAAAGGCTACAAGTGCGTCCTGACGATGCCGGAGACGATGTCTGTAGAGAGGCAAAAGATATTGAAGTTATTAGGGGCTGATATAGTGCTAACACCGGGCGTTGAAGGCATGACAGGCGCGGTAAAGAGGGCCGAGGAGCTTAATAAAAATACCCCGGGAAGTTTTATGCCTCAGCAGTTTAAAAATCAGGCAAATCCCGAGATACATCGTAAGACAACAGCCAAAGAGATATTGGATGCCACCGGCGGGAAACTGGATGCATTTGTTGCCGGGATAGGTACCGGCGGAACAATAACAGGAGTTGGCGAGGTCCTTAAAGGTTTCAATAAAGATATAAAAATATATGGGATAGAACCTTCTAAGAGCCCGGTTTTGTCGGGTGGTAAGCCCGGCCCGCATAAGATACAGGGCATAGGCGCTGGTTTTGTTCCGGATGTTCTTAATCGCAGCGTGATAGATGAGATTTTGCAGGTTAGCGACGAAGACGCCATAGATATTTTAAAGAGAATGGCTAAAGAAGAGGGGCTTTTTGTAGGGATCTCAAGCGGCGCGGCTGTGTGGGCAGCGCTGGAAGTAGCGGCAAAGTTGGGCAAAGACAAGACAGTGCTCGCTTTGTTGCCGGATACCGGCGAGCGGTATTTGTCGATGATATAATTGAATAGGAGATTTTGAAAATGGCTAAAACCATAAAAGAAATAAACGAAAAGATAAAACAAGGCACTTGCGTGGTGGTAACTGCCGAGGAAGTGATAGATTTAGTTGCTAAAAATGGAATAACAGAAACGGCCAGACAGGTAGATGTCGTTACGACCGGTACCTTTGGGCCGATGTGCTCAAGCGGCGCATATCTCAACGTTGGCCACTCTAAACCTAAAATAAAGCTGGGCGGCGGGCATGTTACATTAAACGATGTTCCGGCATATACAGGATTTGCTGCTGTCGACGTCTATATCGGAGCTACCGCGATGTCCGACGACGATCCGAGAAACAAGGTCTATCCCGGCGAATTCAAATACGGCGGCGCGCATGTTATCGAAGATTTTGTCGGCGGCAAGGATGTCGTCCTGGAAGGGACGGCCTATGGTACGGATTGTTATCCCAGAAAGCATATCAAAACTTACATTAATATAAATGATGTCAACGAGGCGGTGCTTTTAAATCCGAGGAACTGTTATCAGAACTATAACGTGGCTGTCAATCTCTCGAAAGACAAGGCGATTTATACCTACATGGGGACATTAAGGCCTGATATAGGAAATGCTAATTATTGTTCGGCTGGCCAGCTGTCGCCATTATTAAAGGATCCCAATTATAGGACCATCGGCGTCGGCACCAGAATATTCTTAGGCGGCGGCGTCGGGTACGTATATTGGCAAGGGACCCAGCATAATCCTTCTGTGAAACGCAAAGATAACGGCGTGCCGCAGGCGCCCGCCGGGACGATCGGCGTAATGGGGGATTTGAAGGGCATGAAGTCTAAGTACTTACGCGGAACATCGTTCCAGGGTTATGGTGTGTCGCTCGTCGTTGGTCTGGGAATTCCGATACCGGTGCTCGACGAAGATGTCTTAAAATCCGCGGCGGTGAAAGACGAAGACCTATGGGCCCAGATCGTAGATTATAGTGAAGACTACCCTCAGGGCAGACCCAGCGCGCTCGGCGAAGTAAACTATAAGCAACTAAAGAGTGGCAAGATTATCGTAAAAGGGAAAGAAGTCCCGACGGCGTCGCTTTCGAGCTATCCCAAGGCGATCGAAATAGCCGAAGAGTTAAAACAATGGATAAAGGATAAAAAGTTTTTCCTGACAGAGTATGTCCAGAGTCTTCCCGGTGCGGATTCCGGGGTGTCGTTCAAGCCTCTTAAGGAGAGACCAGTAAAAGAGGAATAGATGGAGAACTTCATCCATGTCTTCCTGAATTATCTGTATGAGGTGCTTCCTGCGCTCGCGATAGGGTTCCTCATAAGCGGATTTGTGCATGAGATGATACCGGAGGACCTGGTCCTTCGGTATCTCGGCAAGCGCGGGATAGTACCAATATTATTTTCAACTCTCATAGGAACGCTTCTGCCGGTTTGCTGCTGGGGTAGTTTACCGATAGCAATAAGTTTTTACAAGAAGGGCGCTAAACTGGGGCCCGTTCTGGCGTTTCTCGTAGCTACCCCGGCTACTTCGGTAAGTGCGCTTCTTGTAGCTTATTCAGTCCTTGGTCCCGTCTTCGCCATCTATATATTCTTCGCTGTAATAGTAATGGGTGTTGTTATAGGTTTGGCAGGAAATATGCTTAATGTCGAGCCTAAACATACCGGCGGAGATATAACTTGCTCTCATTGTAAGACAGATCCTGCGCATGTTCACCTCCATATAAAGAAGACCATTTCCGCGCGGGTATTAGCCGCTCTAAAGTATGCCTGTATAGACTTGCCGAGAGAAATAGGGCCGGAATTATTTTTAGGGCTAGTCCTGGCAGCTGTAGTAGCGACGTTCATGCCGATAGGCCATATAATAAAAATGTATCTCGGAGGATGGTTTGGGTATGTTTTTAGCGTCGTATTTGGTATAATAACTTATATATGTTCTACGGCAAGCGTCCCGCTTGTAGATAGCCTTATAAAACAGGGGATGAATTTCGGCGCCGGAATGACGCTTCTTTTGATAGGGCCGGTTACGAGCTACGGCACGATACTCGTATTGGCAAAAGAATATGGAGTTAAAGTTGTCACTGTGTTTTTAATGGCGCTTATCGTGATATCGGTATTACTGGGTGTCGGTTTTCAATCTTTGGTAAAATAATGGAGGTAAATATGAATTTAAAGAGTTTTTGTGTAGCTGTAGTGGTATTGGTAGCCGCAGCGTTCATTATTCAGGCCGCCGTCGGCACAATGGCAAAAGCACAGGATGACTCCTCTGTCTCAAGTAAGCTGAATGAGGTCTTAAAGGGACAGCAGGCGATAGCTGCGGATATAGCGTTTATAAAGTCCGAGCTGAATGTAATAAAGATAAGGGTCACCCAGATACAATGAACGAGAGCATATCCTATGCGGTTGCGTTTGCCGCGGGCTTTTTATCTTACCTGTCGCCGTGTTTATTGCCGCTTATACCTTCTTTCATAGCCTACATATCCGGCGTATCATTCAATGATTTAAAGGATTCCGGCGCGAAGTCCGAGGTCAGACGCAAAACCATAGTCCACTCGCTCTTATTCATTCTTGGTTTCTCGGTAGTTTTCATACTGCTCGGACTGACAGCGACGGTTATGGGGAAAGCCCTATGGCAATACCAAAAAGCGATAAGGATAGTCGGCGGCGTCCTTATAATGTTATTTGGCTTAAATCTTATGGGGATCCTGAAGTTCGATTTTTTGCTGAAAGAGAGGCGTTTTAATGCCCAGGTAAAAAGGGCAAGCTATATAGGGTCCTTTGTAGTAGGAGTGACTTTTGCCGCGGCGTGGACTCCGTGCGCGGGGCCTATTTTGGGATCAATATTGGTGTTGGCCGGAACAAAGGTTGACGTGATCCAGGGGGCGAAGCTTCTCGCGGTCTATTCGGCAGGGATAGCGATACCGTTCTTTCTAACAGCTCTTTTGGTAAACTCGTTTTTGGAATATTTTAATCGTTTCAAAAAGATTCTCAATGTGGTAAATATAGTAGGAGGAGTATTTTTGGTCATAGTAGGTATACTGGTAATGACCAACTATCTTACTGTGATCGGAAATAGATTATTTTCCACCATTATAAAATAGAAAGGACGATTGTATGATGAAACTCAGATCTGTTAATATTATAATGTTGATGCTTGGGATGTTTTTGATAGGAGCCTGTTCAAATAGCGGCGCCATGGAAGCCGGCAACAAGGCCGTGGAATTTACTTTAAACGATATTAACGGCAACAGAGTAACCCTCGCCGACTATAGCGGCAAGGTCGTTATACTCGACTTCTTTGCCGACTGGTGTCCGCCGTGCAGACAGGAGGTACCTGATTTTATTGACCTCGAAAAGCAGTATGGGGATAAAGGGTTTTCGATGATAGGGGTAGCGCTTGTAGACCGCAATGCGGCTAAGGCATTTTCTGATAAGATGGGAGTAAATTACCCTATTCTTATTGATGACGGAAATGTAAGCGCGGCATATGGGCCGATCAGCTCAATACCGACGACATTTGTGATAGATAAAGAAGGTAAGATCGCGAAGGTTTATATAGGGTATAGATCAAAAGATGTTTTCGAAAAAGACATAAAGGAGTTACTGTGAAAAACGAAAATATAGAAAAAGCTTTAGCTAAGGTAAGGGTTGGTTTGCAGCAGGATGGCGGGGATCTGGAGCTTGTTTCAGTAGAGGATGGCGTTGTGAAGGTGAGGCTTAAAGGCGCATGCGCCGGCTGTCCGATGAGCCAGATGACGCTCGCCAATTTTGTTGAGCGAGAAATCAAAAAAGCGGCGCCCGAAGTAAAACGCGTAGAGGCGGTAATTTAAGAGAATATGAGCGAAATATTAAAAATATCGGATCTTACGGTTTCGTATCCGTCTAGTTTCAATAAGATCAGGACGGTTATTGAAAGCTTGAGTCTGAATCTGGATAAAGGATTAATACTTGGTCTTCTGGGGCCCAACGGCGCAGGGAAGACGACTCTAATAAAGTCTATGCTCGGTCTGTTGAACTTTCAAAAAGGGACCATATCTATTTTTGGGGATACAAAATTATCGACCCAGACTAAGGCAAAACTGGGCTATATGCCGGAGGTGGCACGCTATTACTGGTTTATGACACCCGCGGAGATACTAAGTATGTTTGGAGGATTCTGTGGACTGCGGGGAGCGGATTTGCGATCGCGTCTGGATCGGACGCTTGAGATCGTAGGCCTGGCCGCCGAACGGAATAAGATCGTAAAGACTTTTTCAAAAGGGATGCAGGAGAGGCTGAATATAGCGCAGGTTCTACTGCATGATCCGGAATTTCTTATACTGGATGAACCGTTTTCCGGCCTCGATCCGCTCGGTCGGATTCATATCCGTAATATTTTAAAAGACCTGAAATCACGTAATAAAACGGTGTTTCTATCCTCGCACGAACTTTCCGAGGCAGAGCTAATATGCGATCATATCTGTATAATGAAAGGCGGTAGGATACTTAAGAACGGGCCTCTCAATGAATTATTGGCCGGTAGGGAAGGCAGGACGCTTGAAAGTTATTTCGTCGAAATAATAGGTTCAAAAGATGCGTAATATATTTATAATAGCCAAGGGCGTAATAAGGGAGCTTTTAAGACGTAAGGATTTTTACCTGATATTTACGCTGTTAGCCGTCATAATGCTATATTCCTCTGCGGCGACATTCGGCGGAGAAAGCGGTTTCTACAGATATTTCAAGGAATTGGGCATATCGCTCGCATACCTTTTCTCCGTTATAATAGCGGTCACCTTCGCCGCGAGGCAGATACCACAGGAGACGGAAGAGAAGACGATATATCCCATTCTGGCGCACCCCGTTTCGCGGGCGGAATTTATTATCGGCAAATTTACCGGCGCATTCCTTATATCAGTTATAAGTTTCTCGTTATTTTATGTGGCATTCATAATAGCGCTTGCCATCAGGAAGGATTTTACCACTCCCTGGCCTCTCTTCGTCGAAGGTTATTTTCTGCACGTGATGCTGCTTGCTTTTTTCACAGCCCTTACGGTATGTCTGTCGTTATTCTTAAGCGCTTCGGCAAATACCGGAATAGTCCTAATATTGTATTTTGCGTTTAACTGGTTCGGCGCGAATATGCCGGGGTATATTTATCTTCCTCACACGGAACTCTTTGACATAAAAGAGAGGATTGTCCATTCGTGGGACCTGGTACCTTTTTGGGTTATGTCATTTCTGGCGGCATATGCCTTTCTGTATACGGCTTTTTTTCTGGCACTCGCTTGCCTGACATTCAGGAAACGCGACCTGTGAGAAGAACATTTTTTTTGCCGATAGTCGTAGTAATATTATATGCGGCCGCTATACCGATCAATATGTATTTTAAGGGCCTGCCGATAGCGCGGCAGCACGGCGCCGATATAATACAGAATATATTCGGCGCTACGAGGGAATTTGTGGCGGACTGGGCGTTTATGAAGGCCGAGGAATATCACCATCGGGGCCTTTCGTTTATGAAGTCTATAGCATATCATGAAGGCGAATCGTTTACTGGGGAAGAGGTGCACCACGCGCACGAGGGTGCGCCTGCCGCGGAAGGCCCGCAGAGCCTATTTGAGAAGATCTATTCATCCGTGAAGATTAACGGAGATTCACACCTGAAGCCTGCCGAAGAAAAGGAGTCGCTACCATGGTTCTTTATCGAAGTTCGATTCAATCCCAATGACATCAGAGGGTATGTTCTTGGCGCTTACTGGCTTGAACGCATGGGTAGGCTCGATGAAAGCCTTAAATTCCTCGAGGAGGGCGAGAAGAACAATCCGGACTCGGCGGCGGTGAAAGCGGCGCTCGGACATATATATTATAAAAAAGGCGATCTCGGAAAAGCCGTCAGCTATCTTGAAAAAGCGCGGAAACTATGGCAAGGGGCTTTGCCGGTTAATGCCGTTTCCGACAGGTATTCTGCGAGCGATAAGTATTTTGCGCTCGATCTCCTCGGGGCTCTTTATAAAAGGCAAGGTAGATACAGCGAGGCATCCGAAACTTATGTCGAGTTATACATGTACCAGCCGAACGAGAGCCTAAAGAAAAAAATAAGTAACTTAAGAGATGCAAATGAAAGGCCTGCAGAGATGGAAAAAAATAGGGAAGACAGAAAATGATTATAACGAAGCAAAAAGAAATTAAAGATATCTTAAAGCACCTTGAGGGTCAGAATAAGGTCTTTCTCATAGGCTGCGGAGAGTGCTCCACTACCTGTAAGACCGGCGGCGAGGCCGAGGTCAAAGCCATAACGGAAGCTTTAGAAAAAGCCGGCAAGGTCGTCACCGGTTATTGCATACCGTCCGCGCCGTGCGTAGCTGCGCAGGTGAAGCTTGCGTTAGCCAAAAACAAAAAGACGATAGACTCCTCAGATGCCATACTTGTCCTCGCGTGCGGCCTCGGCATACAGTCCGTTAAAGATAACTTTAGGGGTGACAAGCCGATCCATATAGCGTGCGATACTCTTTTTATGGGAGCCGTAGACGCCGGTGGAATATTCCTTGAGAAGTGTTCGGCCTGCGGTGACTGTGTGCTTGAGCTTACCGGCATGATCTGCCCAGTGACCAGGTGTCCCAAGTCTTTATTAAATGGCCCTTGTGGAGGCCAGAATAAGGGCAAGTGCGAAGTAGACAAGGACAGGGACTGTGCCTGGATATTGATATATAATGAATTAAAGAAACACGGAAAGCTCGAGCTTTTAAGGCAGATAAAGGCGCCCAAAGACCATTCGAAACTGTCTAAGCCTAGGCAGTTATCCCTGTAAAATCACTTATATTTCTTCCAGAGACGGATGAGTTTTTCTTTATCGTCGGGGGATATGTCGCGGAATTGAACGCCTATAACGAAATATTTCTTGTGAACTCCCTTTATCTGCTTAAACCACCTGATCTCGCCGTTTACCCTTATTAGATTAAGGTTCGCTTCGTCTGGAATGAGCATCTTCATCTGAATTTTAGATTCTTTGGGCAGCGGCTTGGAGCACATTATCTTCATGCCTTCAGGAGAGAAGTCGAGGCCGGATTCATCGCAGAATTTCGGATTATTTCTTATGGCGTCGAACTTCAGATGCTTGCCCTCGGCATCAACTGATACTATGTTTACCGCGAAAAACTTTTGCGCCCTTTTAAATTTTCGCTTATCTTTCATCTATTCCCCTATCAGGTATTTTAAGGTATTAATTACGGCAGCAAGGCTTACGGGTTTTTCTATATAACCCTCTATCTTAAGGTCAGCTAAGTGTATATCGGAAACATCCTGCGGGTGGCCTGTTATAATTATTACCGGGGTGTTCGAGACCTTACGGATTATCTTTAGCACCTCCATGCCGTCGATGTCAGGCATCTTTAGGTCCAATAGCACTATATCCGGCTTTATTTCCTCGAAGTATTCCAACCCCATCTGGCCGTTAAACGCCAGAAAGACTTTATAATTATGAGGTATGAGGAAAGAATAGAGCATTTCGCATATTTCCTGCTCATCGTCTATTATAAGTATTTTTTTGGCCGAAGGCTGCATTCCGGACGGCGGAGTCTGGGGGAGGGAGCCTTTATTTTTTTTAACGGTAGATATATAATCCAGCACGCCCTCAACATCCGTGGGGTCGAGCTCGCATACCTTTTCTCCGTCTACATAAATCTCGTTCTTAATAATCTCGACCTTCTTATCTTTTGGCTGGCCTAAGAGACGAGCTATCGTCATATTCAGGACCCTGGCCATGCGGTTAAGCTCAGCAAGTTTCGGCGTCCTCTTATTAGATTCCCACATACCTACCGTGGACTGGGCAACTCCTAGTTTCTCGGCGAGCTCCTGCTGGGATAGGTTTTTTGATTCGCGTATGCGTTTTAGGTTTTCGGCGAAACTCATGACAGAAGTATAGCATATCCTGGCAGGAAGGCAACACAGAATGTGATTTATTTTATGGAAGACCTTGACATTATCACAATTTGTGATATACTCATGATAGGCTATTATTCCAAACCTGGTTTGGAATCAGAAAGAAGGTGAGCTAAATATGAACGTGCTTATCGTGATCCAAAAGGAACCCGCCCAGAAATTTTTGGTCAATCTCCATACAGAAAAGCTCAAGAAAGAAGTAAAGGGTCTCATAGGTGATCGCAAACACACCCAGGCGATCGTCGCCGCCCTTACCAAAGGTCGGTTCGAGCGCGAAGTCGCCCACGAAGACCTTCAAAACCTCCAGGCCGACCTCATTCTCTCCGAGTACAGCGCCAGCTGGGATCTCAAAAAATAGGACTCCGTAGCCATGGCATTCCAAGGGGGAAACGAAGTTTCCCCCTTTTACATATGTGGCGCCTTCGGTGACCTAAATGAAAAGGATCTTTTATACTTGACAAAAGTAGTCAAGTTTGATACAATTTGAACATGAAGCTCTCAACGAAATCGACTTATGGACTTAGGGCGATGCTTAATGTCGCCATGGAATCGAACGGGGCCGCGGTGCCTATATCCGATATTTCCAAAAAAGAGGGGATATCAGTGCAGTATCTGGAGCAACTTTTAAATAAACTTCGTCGGGAAGGCCTTATAGAAAGTGTGCGCGGGCCTAAGGGCGGGTATATGCTTTCGAAAGACCCTGTTAATATCACAGTGGCCGACATAGTGAAGGCCCTGGAAGGCAATATACGCCTTTCTCATTGTGTAAGTTCCGGCAAAGTGGCCGGATCAAATTGCAAGAAGACAAGATCGTGTGTGCCGAAGCTGGTTTGGCTTAAGTTATCTAACGCTATAAGCGATTGCCTCGAATCTATGACGCTGGAAGATCTATGCGGCGAGGCAAGAAAGATCGGAGGCAATTAAAATGAGAAAAGTTTATATGGATAATAACGCTACCACGAGAATGCGCGAAGAGGCTCTGGAAGCGATGCTGCCATATTACAGGGAGATCTATGGCAATGCATCCAGCATACATGCTTTCGGCAGGCCGGCCCGGATCGCGGTAGACGAGGCTCGCGCCAAAGTTGCGCGGCTTTTGGGTGTGGCGCGGGAAGATATAATATTTACATCGGGCGGTACGGAAGCAGACAACTTGGCCATAAAAGGCGTTGCCTCTGCACTAAAGTCAAAAGGCGATCATATAATCACCTGCGCCATTGAACACCATGCGGTGCTTAACTCTTGCAAATATCTTGAAAAAGAGGGATTTAAAGTTACATACGTCGGGGTTGATAAGGACGGGATCATAAAACTCGACGAATTGAAAAGCGCAATAACACCTAAGACGATATTAATAAGCGTGATGTGGGCAAATAATGAGGTTGGGACAATAGAGCCTGTCGAGGAGATAGGGATGCTCGCAAAAGAAAAGGGTGTATTATTCCATACAGACGCTGTCCAGGCGGCCGGGAAGATACCGATGGATCTGGAAAATATGCCGATAGATCTACTTTCGATATCCTCACATAAATTTTATGGGCCTAAAGGCATAGGAGCTCTGTATATAAGGAAAGGGACTAAGATAACGCCTCAGCTTCATGGAGGCCACCACGAGATGAAGAAGCGCGCCGGCACAGAGAATGTAGCGAGCATCGTCGGCATGGGGTGTGCCGCGGAGCTTGCAAAAAAAGAGATCCCCGAAGAAGTAAGAGAGCTTACCGGATTAAGGGAATATCTTTATAAAGGTATTATTTCGAAGATCCCGGACGTAACGCTTAACGGCCATCCGACGAAGAGACTGCCTAATACGCTGAATGTTAGGTTTAAATACCTTGAAGGCGAGTCTATAGTGTTAAACCTCGATCTGGAAGGAATAGCGGTTTCGACGGGGTCGGCTTGTACTTCCGGGTCGCTCGAGCCATCGCACGTATTGACGGCTATGGGAGTGGGTGCGGCTGAGACACAAGGGTCAATAAGGTTTTCATTGGGTAAAGATAATACAAAAGAGGACGCGGACCATGTCATAGCAGTGCTGCCTCCGATAATTCAGAGGCTGCGCGACATGTCGCCTTTATATGAGAAAGGAAAATAGAGATGGAAGGACAATATTCGGAAAAAGTTATGGAGCATTTCAAAAATCCGCACAATGTCGGAGAGATCCCGGACGCAAGCGGCATAGGTAACGTCGGTAATCCGGTTTGCGGAGATATAATGAGGCTCTATATAAAGGTCGACGACAAAGAGATAATAACCGACGCGAAGTTTAAAACTTTTGGTTGCGGGGCCGCAATAGCAACTTCCAGTATGGTGACGGATCTTGTAAAAGGAAAGACTATAGATGAGGCTCTGAAGGTTTCCAATCATGCGGTTGCCGAAGCGCTGGGAGGACTGCCTAAGATAAAGATGCATTGCTCTGTGCTTGCCGAAGAGGCTCTTCGGGGAGCGATAAACGATTACATGGCAAAGAAGAAAGCTACGAAAGCTTAAAACTATAGTATGAAACATAAGATAAGGCATGAAATAAGACATAAAATAAAAGCGTGTTCCGAGCTTGAAAAATCGCGCAAAAGTGATATAATTAAGACTAGGTTATTTAATGAAGAAGCGTTCAAAAAAGCCAAAGTAGTGATGTTCTACGTCTCGTTGAAGGACGAGGTCGATACGACCTCGATGATCGACGAGGCGGTAAAATCGGGAAAGAGGGTTTGTGTTCCCGTGATCTTTAGGGAAGATAAACGACTTATAGCAGGCGAGATAAAGGATAGGGTTAAGGATTTGGAGAGACAGCATTTCGGAATCTTCCAGCCAAAAGCTGGACATGTAAGAGAGGTTCCATTCGAAGATATAGATCTTGTGATCGTGCCGGGCGTGGCTTTTGATAAATATAATATGAGGCTGGGCCGCGGACACGGATATTACGACAGGTTCCTCTCGTCTCTACCGGATCGTACAACGACCATAGGCCTTGCCTTTGATTTCCAAGTCGTAGATAACCTCCCAAAAGACTCACACGACATTCCCGTTTCAAGAACAATCGCTGCATAGAGTAGGTGTTAGTGAATAGAAAATAGGAAATAGGCGGAATATTTCTATTTACTGTTCTCTGGTTGCTATCACCTATACACAACGGGAGGATACCATGCAATCTAACGAAGTCACGGCCGTCTACATCGGCCTTTCGGCCATCGCCGCGGGCGTATTTGTAGCCCTCGGATATTTCATCCGCAAAATTCACGCAAAAGGTAAGCTAAAGAGCGCAGAGGATAAGGCAGCGAAGGCTATCGACCAGGCAAAGGTAGAAGCCGACAAGATAAAACACGGGGCCGAGCTGCAGGCAAAAGATACGCTTCTTAAACTGAGAGGCGAATTTGAGAAAGAGACAAAAGACCGGCGCGGAGAGCTGATAATTCTAGAGAAGAGGTTATTGCAGAAGGAAGAAAATATTGATAGGAAGGTAGATGTTATTGATCGAAAAGAAAAAGATATTGAGCGCAGAGACCATGCGTTTGTAGAGAAAGAAAAGGGCCTTCACTTAAAAGAGAAAGATCTTGATCGCCTGCTTCAGGAGGAGAAGGACAAGCTGCAAAATATATCGGGGATGACCCGCGAAGAGGCAAAGCAGCTCCTCTTAAAGAAACTCGACGGTGAAGTGAAGCAGGAAGCGGCTATAATGATAAAGCGCTCCGAGGATGAGGCAAGAGAGAAGGCCGACAAAGAGGCGCGTAAGATAATAGGCCTGGCGATCCAAAGGTGCGCGGCCGAGCACGTGGTAGAAACCACCGTATCGGTAGTCCATCTGCCAAGCGATGAGATGAAGGGAAGAATAATAGGGCGAGAAGGAAGAAATATCAGGGCCCTTGAAATAGCGACCGGCGTAGATGTTATTATAGATGATACTCCGGAAGCAGTTATACTCTCCGGTTTTGATCCTATGAAAAGAGAGATCGCAAAGCTCTCTCTCGAAAAACTACTCGAGGACGGGCGCATACATCCAGGGCGCATAGAAGAGATAGTTGAAAAAGTTAAGAAGGAGATGGAGAATAAGATCCGCGAAGTAGGTGAGAAGGCGTTATTCGACACCGGCCTGCACGGGCTCCATCCCGAAGTTATAAAACTTCTCGGAAGACTTAAGTATAGGACAAGCTACGGCCAGAATGTGCTGCAGCATTCCGAGGAAGTAGCTCATCTGATGGGAGTAATGGCAAGTGAGCTGAAACTAGATTTCGCCCTCGCAAAGCGTATAGGCCTTCTGCACGACTTGGGGAAAGCGGTCAGCCATGAGGTTGAAGGCACTCACTCGAAGATCGGCGCAGATCTTGCCCGTAAGTTTAATGAGAGTGAGAATATCTGCCACGCTATCGAGGCTCACCATCAAGATATCGAGCCGAAGACGCTTCTAGCGGTGCTGGTGCAGGCCGCCGACGCTATTTCAGCTTCGCGTCCCGGAGCAAGGAGAGAGAATTTAGAGACATACGTGAAGCGTCTCGAGAAACTCGAACAGATAGCGGATTCTTTTAAGGGCGTCGATAAGGCCTACGCGATACAGGCAGGCCGCGAGATCCGCGTAATAGTGCAGCCGGATAAGATAACAGACGCGCAGGCCGCGGTGATGGCGCGCGATATAACCAAAAAGATAGAAGAGGGGCTTGAATATCCCGGCCAGATCAAGGTGACGGTGATACGCGAGACTAGAGCCGTAGAGTACGCCAAATAGAAAGAGACTTTATATGCGTATATTATTCATAGGCGACGTGGTGGGTGAGCCGGGAAGACGCGCGATAAAAACGCTCGTGCCTAAATTAAAGAAATCTGAGAATTTAGATTTCGTGATAGCCAACGCTGAGAATGTCGCAGGCGGAAGCGGAGTGACGCCTTCGATGGCCGATGAGCTTTTAGACGCCGGCGTCGATGTGTTGACGTCAGGGGATCATATTTGGAAGAAGAGAGAAATCTTTGATTATATAACCACTTCCAAGAGGCTTATCAGGCCCGCCAATTATCCTCAGGGCGCCCCGGGCATGGGCTCTACGGTAGTTAAGTCCGAGTCCGGCATTAGCGTAGGAGTCATAAATCTGATCGGACGCGTATTCATGCAGTCTCTCGAGTGTCCATTTAAGACCGCTAAGATTGAGATCGATCGTATAAAAGATAAGGCCCGTGTCATAATAGTAGACATGCACGCCGAAGCGACGAGCGAAAAGATAGCTCTAGGTTTGTATTTGGACGGCGAAGTTTCGGCTATTCTCGGCACCCACACTCACGTTCAGACGGCCGACGAGAAGATACTCCCCGGCGGGACGGCCTTCATATCGGACGCCGGCATGACGGGCCCATTTGACGGCGTCATAGGCCGCAAAAAAGAGCAAATCCTCCAGCGTTTCCTTACGCAGTTACCCACGAAGTTCGAGATGGCCGAGGGAGATATTCAGCTCCACGGCGTCATCGTAGATATAGACGATAAAACCGGCAAGGCCGACACAATAAAGCGCATTCAAAAGAAGCTTGATGCCTAATAACGAACAAAAAGAGAAGCACATATACACGGTCTCGGAGATCACGAAGTATATACGCGTGATACTCGAGGACTCCTTTCCAGGCGTGTGGATAGAAGGTGAGATGTCGAGCTTCGTTCTCCACTCCTCGGGCCACATGTACTTTTCCTTAAAAGATGCAGGGTCTGTGCTAAAGTGCGCGATGTTTAAGCGCGCTAACATGGGGCTTAAATTTAAGCCTAAAGACGGCATGAAGGTGCTTTGCTACGGAAAGCTGAGCGTTTACGAGGCCCGCGGAGATTACCAACTTATCGCAGAAGAGATCGAGCCTAAAGGCGTGGGGGCTCTCCAGCTGGCATTTCAGCAGCTGAAAGAGAGGCTCCATAAAGAAGGACTATTCGACCAATCTCACAAGATATTGATACCATCGCTTCCTACGGCCATCGGTATAGTTACCTCCCCCACCGGCGCGGCGATAAGGGATATATTAAATATAGCCCGCCGGAGATTCTCAAACGTAGAGATAATAATAAATCCGGTAAAAGTTCAGGGCGTCGACGCTAAGAATGAAATAGCCGCTGCCGTAAGAGAATTTAATAAGATGAAAAATGTGGATGTCATCATAGTGGCGCGCGGAGGAGGATCTCTTGAAGACCTCTGGCCTTTTAATGAGGAGGTAGTTGCGCGAGCGGTCTACGAATCGGAGCTTCCCGTCATAAGCGCCGTAGGCCATGAGATAGATTTCACTATATGCGATTTTGTGTCCGATCTGCGAGCTCCAACTCCTTCGGCAGCAGCCGAGCTAGTGTTGCCGCGCAAAGACGACCTTATAAATCAGATAAATACGGCGTTAATAAGACTCAAGAATTCGTTATCCGGCATGGTCGATACGCTTTCCCAGCGGCTAACGCGGCTTAAGGACAGCTACGCCTTAAGGCAGCCGATGAATATGATAACTCAGTATGCGCAGGAGGTGGATGATCTTAAAAAAGATTTAAGCCTCCGTGTCGATCATATACTCAAGATGCGCGGTGAAGGTTTTGGAAGCGTTACCGGGAAGCTGGAGGCGTTAAATCCGCTTTCAATATTAAATAGAGGTTATAGCGTTACGGTGAAATTGCCTTCGGGCGAGATAATAAAGGATTCCGCCCGGCTTGCGAAAGGCGACTTAATAGAGACAAAATTCGGCAAAGGTATTGTGAAGAGCAAAATAGAGGAGGTAGGATAAGATGGCTGTCGAAATGAAATTTGAGGACGCATTAAAAAAACTAGAAAAGATAGTAGGTGACCTTGAGAACGGGAATATCTCCCTCGATGAGGCTTTGGAGAAGTACGAGGAAGGTATAAGGCTTTCAAAGGTTTGCGCGAAGAAGCTAGAAGTCGCGAAGAAGAAGGTGGAGATACTCTTAAAAGCCGAAGACGGGTCGCTGGAACTTAAACCTTTCGACGAAAAGTCGGTGGATGAGGAAGAAGAATCAAAAGACCAAAAGAAAAAGAGATGAATTTAGAAAGCTTGCTTGATAAGCTGCTTCCGCCTGAAAGTACCGAGCCAAAAAAACTGCATAAGGCTATGAGGTACAGCGTATTTTCCGGAGGTAAGCGCATAAGGCCCATAATATTGATAGAGTCGGCCAAAGCTTGCGGAGGCAAAGAGGCGGCCGCGCTGCCACTGGCTTGTGCGGTTGAGTTTATACATACGTATTCTCTTATTCATGACGATCTTCCGGCGATGGATGATGATAACTATAGGCGCGGAAAACTTTCATGTCATAAGGCGTTTAGTGAAGCCACTGCAATACTTGCCGGCGATGGTCTTTTAACATTAGCATTCGAAGTGATAGCAAAAAATTGCCCGTCCGAAATAGCTAAGGAAGCAATCGTTCTATTGGCCGAGGCCTCGGGCTCGTTCGGAATGGTGGGAGGGCAGGAGATGGATTTAGCCTCCGGCTCAAAAAAAGACGTCGCCAGGATAAATCTTCTTAAAACGGCAAAACTTTTTGAAGTTTCAGCTGCGCTAGGCGCGGTAGCGGCAAAAGCAGGTAAGAGGGAAGTGAAGGCGATGACCGATTATGGCCGGTACCTGGGTCTCGCATTCCAGATAGCAGACGATATAGCAGATTCGGATGGGTACTCACGGAATACCGACCGCGAAAAAGCCATAAAGGAAGCTGCTGGACTTGTGGCAAAGGCCAAGAAAACCATTAAAATTTTTAGTAAGAAGGCTGACAGGCTGATAAAAATCGCTGAAGAGGTGTATGCAAAAATTGCTCGATAATATAAATAGCCCTGCCGACTTAAGGCGGATGCAGCTCACAGAATTACCGGCTCTCGCCGGAGAGATGCGCAGCCTCATAACCGATACGGTCGCGAAAAACGGGGGGCATTTGGCCTCAAGCCTAGGCTCTATAGAACTGACGATAGCGGTGCACTATGTCTTTGATACTCCGACTGATATGGTCCTATGGGATGTCGGCCATCAGGCCTATGGCCATAAAATATTAACCGGCAGAAAGAATATGTTTCCGACGCTGCGGCAGCTCGGAGGTTTAAGCGGTTTTCCCAATCGGGATGAAAGCCCGGAAAACGATATTTTTACTACCGGCCACAGCTCGACGTCAATATCGACCGCAATGGGGCTAGTCACGGCGCGCGACCTGGAAGGGAAGCATAATAAAGTGATAGCGGTAGTAGGGGATGCGGCGCTTGCGGGCGGGATGTCTTTTGAGGCATTAAACCACGCCGGCCACGCGAACAAAGATATAATTATAATACTGAATGATAATGAACTTTCGATATCCCAGTCCGTAGGAGCGCTGTCGCGGTATCTTAACAGGATAATTGCAACGCCCACCTATAATAAGATACGCAAGGACATCGAGAAAGTGGTAAAGCGCATACCGAGATTCGGTTTTCGGGCTTACAGGGCCGCGCGCAAACTCGAAGAAGGATTAAAGAATCTGCTTATTCCGGGGATGCTTTTTGAGGAGCTGGGATTCAGGTATTTCGGGCCGATCGACGGGCATAACATAACTCAGCTCGTAACAACTTTTAAAAATTTAAAGAATTTAAATGAGCCTATATTGATACACGTAGTGACGAAAAAAGGAAAAGGATATAAATACGCGGAGGAGGACCCGTCCTCTTTTCACGGAACAGGACCCTTTGATATTGCAACCGGAAAAAAGCTTGTATCACAGGCGTCCGGAGTTACATTTACCGAAGCTTTTGGCGAAGAGATGGTTAGGCTGGCGGCTTTAGACCCAAAGATAGTCGGAGTAACGGCCGCGATGCTGGATGGTACGGGCTTAAATACTTTCTCGCGTATTTTTCCGGAAAGGTTCTTCGATGTCGGCATAGCGGAGGAGCACGCGGTGGCTTTTTCCGCCGGGTTGGCAAGGGCCGGGTTTAAGCCGGTGGTGGCGATGTACTCAACATTTATGCAGAGGGGGTATGATCAGATCATACACGACGTGTGCCTGCAGAATTTGCCGGTCGTATTTTGTCTCGATCGAGCCGGGCTGGTCGGCGAAGACGGCCCCACGCACCATGGTGTATTTGATATCTCATATTTAAGGCATATCCCAAATCTAAAAGTTTTAGCTCCGGCCACGCCGGGCGAACTTAAGTTGATGCTTGAGTTTGCTCTCGGCGTCAGCGGGCCGGTGGCGATAAGATATCCCAGAGGATCCATGAACTTTAAAGGGCAAATCGGGATAACTCCAATTGAGGATGGCAAAGCCGTATTGTTAAACGAAGGCAGGGATCTAGCGATAATAGCCATAGGCAGTATGGCAGAGACCGCCTTAAAAGTTTCCGAAATATTGGCTAAAAAACAGATAAAGGCCGCAGTGGTCAATGCCAGGTTCGTGAAACCCATAGATAGAGATCTGCTATTCAGTATATGCCATGCCACCCATAGAATAGTGACTATAGAGGATGGGGCTCTCGATGGAGGCTTCGGCTCCGCCGTGCTTGAGATATTGGAAGATGGAGGCTTAAAAGGAATTAAGGTAAAGAGGTTTGGCCTGCCGGATAAGTTCATCGAGCACGGAAAGAGGGAAGAGCTATTTGCAAAGTATAACTTGACACCCGAAGCTATTTGCGATGTAATTGTTAATGAGGTGATGCGATGAAAGTTGTTAAGGCAAAAAAGCCTTCCGGTAAGATCAAAATAGTAAAAGACCGCTGTAAGGGATGCTATCTTTGTATTGTAAATTGCCCAAACGGCCGGATTAAGATAGCCGAAAATCTAAATGTAAAGGGCGTAAAGCCTGCTGTGTTTTCACCCGGTAATTGTACAGGATGCGCCATGTGCGCAGTTATATGTCCGGAATGTATAATAGAGGTATATAGATAATGAGTAAAAAAATACTCATGTGCGGTAACGATGCTTGCGGAGAAGGCGCTATGCTTGCCGGCTGTACATTTTTCGCCGGCTATCCTATAACGCCTCAGAATGAGCTTACCGCGTACATGGCAAAGCGTATGGTAGATACCGGCGGCACTTTTATACAAGCCGAGTCTGAGATCGCAGCTATAAATATGGTGCTCGGAGCTTCCGCGGCGGGATTCAGGGCGATGACTTCATCGTCGAGTCCCGGAATAAGCCTAAAACAGGAAGGTATTTCTTATATGGCCGGGTGCGAACTTCCCGGGGTCATAGTTAATATACAAAGAGGCGGCCCGGGCCTGGGCAATATAGCTCCGGCTCAAGGCGACTATTTTCAGTCTGTGAAAGGCGGCGGCCATGGGGATTATAAGGTGATAGTGTTGGCGCCGGACTCAGCGCAGGAGCTTTTGGACCACACATCTTTAGCGTTTGACCTGTCAGACAAATACAGGAATCCTGCGCTCATTTTAGGAGACGGCCTTCTCGGCCAGATGATGGAACCGGTCGAGCTTAGAACTCAATCTCCCGGTAACAATATTCAGAATAAGCCATGGGCTTTAACGGGATGCGCGGGAAGAAAAGCCAATATAATAAAGTCGCTGCTATTAGGTGACGGGGTACTAGAGGCGCACAATATTAAATTGCAGCAGAAATATGCTACTATTAAGGAAGCAGAGGTCCGTGTCGAGATCACAAACGCCAAGGACAGCGATATCATGGTCGTTGCCTACGGGTCTGCTGCCAGGATCTCTAAGGCTGCGGTTGCGAAGGCCCGCGCCAAAGGCATAAAGGCCGGCCTGATACGACCGATAACGCTTTGGCCATTCCCGGAAAAAGCGATATCGGATATGGCTGATAAAGTGAAGAAATTCCTTGTTGTAGAGATGAACGCCGGACAGATGGTCGAGGACGTAAGACTTGCGATTTATGGTAAGGCAAAGGTGGATTTCTACGGCAGAATGGGCGGAGGCATCCCAACGGAAGACGAGATATTGGCCCAGATAGAGAAGATAGCATGAAAAAAAATACAAATACCAAGGTAATAAAAATGCCGGAGGCAAGCCGCATTTTTAAGCGACCCGATTCTTTACGCGATATAGATAACCATTACTGCGCCGGATGCGGGCACGGGATAATACATAGGCTGATATGCGAAGTTATAGATGAGCTCGGCATACGGGAAAAAGTCATCGCGGTAGCTCCGGTCGGCTGCGCGGTCATAGCTTATGACTATTGGGATTTTGACGTAACTGAAGCCCCTCATGGCAGGACACCTGCCGTTGCCACCGGTATAAAGCGCACTCGTCCAAATAATATCGTATTTACATACCAGGGCGACGGAGACCTGGCTGCCATAGGTACGGCCGAAACTATTCACGCCGCGAACCGCGGTGAAAACATAACTATAATATTTGTTAATAACGGCGTTTATGGTATGACGGGCGGACAGATGGCCCCGACGACGCTTGCCGGTCAAAAGACGGCTACTACTATTTACGGCAGAAGCTTAAGGCGCGAGGGATATCCTATAAGAATGCTCGAGATATTGGCGCCGCTTCCAGGAGTCAGATATTTGGAAAGAGTATCGGTTCATTCATCCCATGAAACTTTGCGCGCAAAGCGCGCAATAATGAAGGCTTTTAAGACTCAAGTAGACGGCAAAGGGTTCTCAATGGTAGAGGTCCTTTCGATGTGTCCGACGTATTGGGGGATGTCGTCTATAAAAGCCGCCGAAAGGATTAGGTCTGATGTGGCGACCTTTTACCCTCTCGGGGTAGTAAAAACGTATTAAAAAAATATGAAAACTATCTACGAAGAGATACTTTGCGCGGGATTCGGCGGACAAGGCATTATGTTTATGGGGAAACTCCTTGCCGAGGCCGGGTTATTGGCCGGCCAGAATGTGACCTGGATGCCGGCATATGGCGCAGAAGTCAGAGGGGGCACGTCCTACTCCATGGTCAAAATATCGAATGCCGAGATAGCGTCGCCAATCGTAATCAATCCTGGTATACTTGTAGTTATGAACAAGCCGTCCCTCTTAAAATATGAATCCAAAGTTAAACCGGGGGGAATATTGATTTCTAATAAGTCCCTAATAGGGGATTTTAATAAGCCAAAGGGCATAAAGGTCGTTAATATGCAGATGACCGAGATAGCTTCGAAACTCGGCGACATCAGGTGCGCTAATATGATAGCCATAGGCGCCATCGCCAAGCACTCCACTACCATCTCAATAAGAAATGTCATGACTGCGTTAAAATCCGCTTTCCAAGGCAAAGAAGATCTATTTATCCTCAATAAGAAAGCCATCGAAAAAGGTTACGGCGCTTAAATGGTAAAGGTCAGGTTCGCTCCAAGCCCCACAGGGTATCTTCATATAGGCAGCGCTCGCACAGCGTTATTTAACTGGCTATATGCAAAACGCTACGGGGGAAAACTCATCTTGCGCATAGAGGATACGGACAAGGTCCGCTCCGAAAAACGTTTTCTCGACGAGATATTGGCCGACCTTAAATGGCTGGGTATCGACTGGGACGGCGAGCCAACTTACCAGTCACAGCGTTTCGACGTCTACCGCGAAGCGGCCGAAAGATTAGTTAATGCCGGTAAAGGATACCGCGAAGGAGAGGCGTTAATATTTAAGGTAGAAAAGGGCCGCTCGGTAGAAATCGATGACATGATACACGGCAAGATCACCGTCAATACAGACGATATAAAAGATCAGGTGATGATAAAATCCGACGGTTCGCCGACGTATAATTTTTGCTGCGTGATAGATGATGCGTATCTTGAGGTAACACATATAATACGCGGCGATGATCACGTTTCGAATACTCCAAAACAGATACTCTTTTACGAGGCTCTCGGGCTAAAAGCTCCGAAATTCGGCCATATGCCGCTTATAATGGGGACTGACGGAGCAAAGCTTTCGAAACGTCACGGCGGTACCGCGGTGGAGGAATATAAGAGAGATGGGTATCTTCCTCAGGCGCTAGTGAATTATCTCTTACTTCTCGGATGGTCTCCGGGGGGCGATCGGGAGATAATATCTTTAGATGAGGCCGTAAAGTTATTTGATATAAATAATATGAAAGGCGTCCAGGCAAAGTTTGATCTCCAAAAACTTACGTGGTTAAACGGCGAGTATATAGCGAAGATGAGTTCCGAGGAGCTTTTGCCGCTCGTCAAAGGTCAGCTATCCGAAGGTCGCATAGGCGAGCTGCCTTCAGACGAGTCACTATTAAAAGTAATAGGGTTATATAAGATCAGAATAAAAAAACTATCGGAATTTGCCGGCATGACCGACCACTTTTTCTCGGATACGTATTCTAAGGAAGAGAAGGGGGTCGAAAAATATATTTCAAATAAAGAGGGTAAGGAAATACTGCGGGAGTTTTCTTCAAGGCTGGAAAAACTGGAAAGTTTTTCACACGCGGATACGGAAAGCGCATGCCGCGCCATGGCCGAGGAGACAAAATTAAAGGCCGGAGCGATCATACACCCGACGCGCGTAGCGATAAGCGGAAAGACGACCGGGGCGGGGCTATTTGAGATGATGGAAGCGATGGGCAAGGATAAAGTGATAGAGAGAATGAAGAAAGCCGCGGTATAGTGCCATGGAGAGCGCCACACCCACTAATTTTGTCCGCGACATCATAGATGAACATATAAAGACCGGAAGGTTTAAAGACCGGATTCACACGCGGTTTCCTCCGGAGCCTAACGGTTACCTCCATATAGGCCATGCCAAAGCTATTTGTCTAAGTTTCGGGATAGCGAAAGATTATGAGGGGCTCTGCAATCTCCGCATGGATGATACAAACCCGGAGAAGGAAGAGGCGGAGTATGTCGATTCTATTATCGAGGACGTTAAATGGCTAGGTTTTGACTGGGGCGACAGGCTCTTCTACGCGTCAGATTATTTCGAAAGACTCTACGGCTATGCCGTCGATCTGATATCGCTCGGCAAGGCGTATGTTTGCGATCTTAATGCAGACCAGATAAGAGAATATCGCGGCACTTTAAAAGAGCCGGGCAAAAATAGCCCCTATCGCGACAGGACGGTAGAAAAAAATCTTGAGCTTTTCAGTAAGATGCGAAATGGCGATTTTCCAGACGGCAGTAAAGTATTGCGCGCGAAGATCGACATGGCGGCCTCGCACATAATAATGCGCGATCCGGTCATATATAGAATAAGGCGCGGGCATCATCATCGAACCGGCGATAAATGGTGCATCTATCCTATGTACGATTTCGCGCACTGCCTTTCAGACTCGATAGAGGGTATTACACATTCAATATGTACATTGGAATTCGCGAATAATAGGCCTCTTTATGACTGGATACTCGATTCGCTTAAAGTATATCATCCACAGCAAATAGAGTTTGCCAGACTGAATTTGAGTAATACATTATTGAGTAAGCGTAAACTGTTGCAGCTTGTGAACGAAAATCATGTCGACGGCTGGAACGACCCACGCATGCCTACAATATCGGGTTTGAGGCGGCGAGGGTATACGGCTAATTCTATAAAAAACTTCTGTGCCGGCATAGGCATAGCTAAGATGGATTCGATAGTAGACGTACATGTGCTTGAAAATTCGATACGCGAGGAGCTAAATAAGACCGCTCCGAGAGCGATGGCCGTACTAAAGCCGCTAAAGGTGGTAATTACAAATTACCCTGAAGGCAAGGTTGAAGAGCTCGATGCTATTAATAACCCTGAAGACCCGGCCATGGGGACGCGCAAAGTGCCTTTTGGCCGGGAGCTTTATATAGAGCGGGATGATTTTAAAGAAGTTCCGCCGCCAAAATTCTTCCGTCTTTCACCGGGCAAAGAGGTAAGGCTTAGATACGCTTATTTTCTAAAATGCACCAGTGTCATTAAAGACCCGAAGACCCAAGAGGTGGAGGAGGTACACTGCACATACGACCCGGCCACAAAAGGCGGAGACTCTCCTGACGGCCGAAAAGTGAAGGCAACACTCCACTGGGTATCAGCCAAACACGCCACGGATGCCAAGATAAAAATCTACGATCTGTTATTTACGAAGAATGACCCGGACGATGCTCCACTGGGCTTGGATTTTAGGGTTAATCTGAACCCGAAGTCTCTCGAAACGCTTGAAGGGTGTAAATTGGAGCCGTCTCTTAAAGACGCCGCACCTGGGGCTAGATATCAATTTGAGCGCCTTGGATATTTTTATCTTGATCCAGTGTCGTGCGCAAGCGGCGAAAAGACATTTAATCGGATAGTGTCCCTTAAAGATGAGTGGACTAAGGTCCAGAAAAAAGGTTGAAAAGCCTGTCTTTATAGTATAATATCTTTGGTCTATCGCTGACGGATAGTGTAACGGTAGCACAGCAGCCTCTGGAGCTGTTTGTCTAGGTTCAAATCCTAGTCCGTCAGCCATATCAAAAGTATAGTAGTTGAATTTAGCGCGATTTCGGATATAATAGTAAGTCCATTTGTGCGGAGATGGTGGAACTGGCAGACACGCATGTTTGAGGGGCATGTGGGGCAACCCTTGGGGGTTCAAATCCCCCTCTCCGCACCAGTTTAGTCGTAGTATTTCAAAAGCAGTACGGCGGCCTCATCGTCTAGCCCGGCCTAGGACGTTAGGTTCTCAGCCTAAAGACTGGGGTTCAAATCCCCATGGGGCTACCAATCTGTTGCAAAGAGAGAACCTCTTCGGTTGAAGGGGTTCTTTTGCTTGGGATGAAGAGGGGTATGGTGTATTCGAGCTCAAGGTTGGGGTAGTCGATCCTTATCTCCTTAACAAACGTCCGTATGAAGCTTTTCCTCTCCAAGATCGTGCCCTTCATCAGAGTTTCCTGCAAGTCGAGGACATAGGGCCTTAGTTCAGCATCGGTCATAAGAACGGGCTCTTTTTGGGCTTCCCTGCCTTCAAGGCCTTGAATTTTCGTTGTTATGGCATCGAGCTCTTCGTTCAATTCCTTTAGTCGTGGTGCTATGTCCGAATAGTCGAGATCTCCGGCCTCAATGGTGTTATAGAGCTTCCGGCGCCTCTCTCGCTTGTCTTCCAAGGCACTTTTTAGGACGGCGATCTCATCCGCAGAATTTTTATCGAATAGTTGCATCTCTTCATTAACCATGATGAAGAGGCTTTTGATGTTTTCTTCGGTTAAAACCCGCTCTTTAAGTATCTTTACGATGAATGGTTCCATTTTGTCGGCGTTGAGGAGTTTCTGATCGCAGTAACTCGGGCCCATCTTGATGTATTTTTGGCAGGTATAATAGTGGTACTTGCCGGCTTTGGCACCGCAGGCCGCCATAGAGTGGCCGCATTTCTTGCATTTAAGCAGACTGCTTAATAGATGATCGGAGGCGAGGGCCCGCGGAGGGACTACAAACCTCGTTCTTTTTTGCAGCAATTTCTGGACCCGGCCGTAATCATCCTTTGAGACGATAGCTTCATGGGCGTTAGGGGTTTTGATGACCTGATTTTTGTTCTTGCGGTCCCGCCATACCATAGTTCCGGTGTAAGTCTCGTTCTTCAGGATGTAGGCGATGGTTGATGTGCTCCACGGTTTGCCTGTGCGACGCCGTAGCCCATCTCTATTGAGTATTTTACTGATATCCTTTAGGCCGTGGTTATTAAAACATAGAGAATAGATGCGCTTGATGACTTCGGCTTCATCGGGGACTATTTTGAGCTTATGCTTTGTATTCTTGCTGGTGGCAACCTTTTCGATCTGATAACCGTAGGGTATCTTCCCGCCGTTCCAGAAGCCCCGGCTTGCGTTTTCTCTCATGCCTCTTACAGTATCTTGGGCCAAATTGGCCGAATAGAATTCATCCATCGCTTCTATAATGGCCTCCATAAGCTTACCGGTGGCGTTATCCTCGAACTTT